>Ga0255752_10000028_pt1 | contig 148962 bp, 136 predicted proteins | sample 011ome_25_FD_179952 | JGI IMG/M metagenome (GOLD analysis project Ga0255752, IMG submission 179952) | Coastal salt marsh microbial communities from the Groves Creek Marsh, Skidaway Island, Georgia - 011512CT metaG (version 2) | ecosystem: Environmental > Aquatic > Marine > Intertidal zone >...
TAGGCGAAGCTTTAGGCGAAGGCTTGACCCTGAAGCAATCTTCTACCAAATCGGGGCAGATAGAGATGAAAAAGGCGGCTATAATGTCGCTTTTTTTGTGCGCGTTCGCAGGCGCCAACGACAGGACCTGGACATTGGATAGGATTCGAATAGCAACAAGAGAAAGCGCTCTGGCAATGTGGCAGGCTAATTTTGTTAAATCTGCGCTAGAGCGCGCGCACCCAGGCCTCAGGGTAGATATCCTCGGCATGACTACCGAGGGCGATCGCAATAAGGAATCGCCCTTGAGCCAGATGGGTGGCAAAGGCGTCTTTGTTAAAGAGCTGGAGGTTGCGTTATTGGAAAATCGTGCCGACATTGCGGTTCACTCGATGAAGGACATGCCATCGGTTTTGCCTCCAGGGCTTGAGCTGGCCGCCATGTGTGAGCGCGAGGACCCGCGGGATGCGCTGGTGACAAACCAGTTTGAGTCGTTGGCCGACATGCCTTCGGGCGCACGAATCGGTTCGTCAAGCCTGCGACGACGCCTACAAATTCAGCAGTCCCGGCCCGACCTGGAATATCTGGAGCTGCGTGGCAATGTCGATACCCGCTTACGAAAGCTCGATCAAGGTGATTTTGAGGGTATTATTCTGGCAACGGCAGGTTTGAAGCGCCTGGGTCTGGCAGACAGGATCACGGCCAGTATTGATCCAGGGATTAGCCTGCCCTCCGCGGGGCAAGGTGCCGTGGGTATCGAGTGTCGCGAAGATGCAACGGCAGTTAAGACGCTGCTGGCAGCGATCAATCATATAGACACACAATTCTGCGTGACCTGTGAGCGCATGATCTCCGCTGGCCTGGGTGCGAGTTGTAGTCTACCCATCGCGGCTTTTGCGCAGATGACAGAGGGTCGGATCGAGCTTGCCAGCTATGTGAGCGATATGACCGGTCTGACAGTCCTGCGAGCCAGTCGATCTGGGCCGCGCGAGAGTGGCGTGGAGCTGGCGCGTCAAGTTACTGCGGAGCTGATATCCGGCGGTGCCTTGCGGTTGATCAATCCCGCGTCATGAAGTCGCAGATCGGGCGTCATCGAGAAGGGCTCTTGCTGACCCGGTCCCCAGCTCAAAACCGACGCCTCCTGGATGTGCTTGAATCTCATCGCGCGACAGCGTTGCCTGTGCTGGAACGGCCCTTGCTCGATATCCTGGCGGTCACGCCTGAGTCAGCGGATAAACAAAGAATCCAGCGTCTCGATCAGTATGATCATGTCATCTTTATCAGCCAAAACGCCGTGATCCACGGTGTTTCTCTGTTGGCAGATTACTGGCCCCAGTGGCCCAGCAGTTTGCACTGGTACGGCGTCGGTGCGGTCACGGGAGCGTTGTTAAATAGTCTGGGCATCGTCTGTACAGTCCCGCACAATTATTCTTCTGAGGGGCTGCTTGAGCTGCCTGAGCTACGGGTTGTCAAAGCGCAGAAAGTCTTGATTGTCAGAGGCGCTGGCGGTGGCCGGGAATGGCTTCGCGACGAGTTAATGGCCCGAGGAGCACAGGTCGATTACCTCGAGGTCTACCAGCGCCGGTGGCGTGAATACCCCGAGGGTTTGCTGACGCTCGAGGAGGCGGCAAGCATTTTGATTGTTTTGGCCTACAGTAGCGAGAGCCTAGAGCGCCTGGCAGCGCTGTTGCCGGGGCCGCTGGCGGCCAACTTTCTCATCGTACCATCCGAGCGCATACAAACGCTGGCAAAGGATATGGGTTTTGGTAAAGTCAGTGTGGTCAGGCCTGATGATGAGGCGATGGCGGCGGAGATTCTTAGAATTTGGGATGCGCCGATTGCAGAGTCTTTGCCGCGAAAATAGGCACCTCACCAGTCATTCAAGTGGTCTGATGAGCGTGACATGATAGATAAATCAGCAAAAGCCGGAGCTAAACCGGAGCAAACTGGATAGACAACGCAATGACGCTTTTACCTGACTGGAACACAAGGACATGAGTGAATCCAAGACTAAACCGACGGAAGCTCCAGCGACTGAGCCGAGCGATGACGGAACAAGATCATCGGGTGGCGTCTCCGGGGTTCTGGGCGTTCTGCTGGCACTGATCGCCATAGGTATGGCGAGTTATCCCATTTACCGACTCCTGCAGCCGCAGCCAGCGCCGGTTATGGATCAGTCTGTACAACAACTAATCCAAGACCAAGCAGCGCAGCAACAGCAGATTAAAACGCTGGGGCAAGAATTACAGGGTCTGACGACCCTCATGAATGATCAGCAACTTGGCGTGGCCGCAGCCGCAGAAAAGGCCAACCAGGCTCGGGCGCAGCTGCGTGAAGAAATGTTGGCGATGGTGGGCACTACCAGCCAAGACTGGTTGATGGCTGAAGTTGAATACCTGTTGCGCCTGGCCAACCAGCGCGTGCTGATGGAGCGGGATCCTCAGGGCGCGATCGCGTTGCTGCGGGCTGCCGATGACATTGTTCGAGACGCGCGGGGTACGACCGGATTTGATTTACGGGAAGCCATCGCTTTAGATCTCGGTCAATTGGAAGCAGTCGCCCGCGTGGATGTAGATGGCGTGTATTTGCAGCTGTCGGTCCTGGCTCGGCAAGTGGGTCAGTTGAGGCAGAAAAAAAGCCAGTTCGAGGTGTCAACGTCGGTGCCTGTATTACCAACAATAACGACACCGACTTGGTCCGAACGGCTCTGGTTAAGGGTGGAAGATGCTGGTCGCCGTCTGGCGACCCTGGTGGACTACCGTCGGGGGGTGACGGCAGTCACACCGATATTGCCTCCCAAAGAAGAGTATTATTTGCGCCAGAATCTGGTGTTGAAATTTCAGCTGGCTGAACTGGCGCTGCTGCGTGGTGATCAGGCTATTTATAGCAATGCGCTTGCCGAGGCCGACCAGTGGATCAAGCAATATTTTGCTCTCGACAATATACAGACTCAAGTGGTCTTAGCGGGCATTGAAAAATTACAGCGCATCGACATCGCCGGGCAGATGCCAGATATTTCTGGTTCCTTGGAGGTGGCGCGGCAGGTGATGGCTAAATTCAGCCAACGGCCCAGCCGAAATAATGACCCGATCGGGTTGCCGAAGATACCGATCGACCCAGTGGGTGCCTCGCAATGAAACGGTCTCTGGTGGTCTTATTGGTGTTGATTGTGGCGGCAGGTTGGCTGGGCACATTGATCGCTGAAGATCCGGGGTACGTGCTGATCACCTATGGCGAGCATAGCGTGCAAACAGGGCTTTGGGTTTTTTTGGCGTTGTTATTGACGTTAGTGACTTTGGGCTACTATGTGATCGGCGGCATAAAATGGCTGCTTGGGACCGGGAGCGTTATGCAACGCTGGCGTGCGGGCTTGAAGCACACCAAATCAATTCAGTTAACGGCTAAAGGTATGGTCTTCTTACAGCAAGGTGCCTGGGATCGCGCCGAAAAATTTCTCGTCGCCGGCGCAGTCCATAATCCAACACCGAGTCAGAATTACATCGCCGCAGCGAAAGCAGCAGATGCCCAAAACCATCTTGAAGATCGAGAGCGCTATTTTCGCCTAGCGTTGGAAGCCAACCCCAAGGCTGAAGGTGCGGTTGCGCTGGCCCAGGCTGAGACTCACCTTGCCCGTGGTGAGTGGCGTAAGACGCTGGCCAGTCTGGAACAGGCGGATCAAAATAAAATTACCCTGGGGCTTCGCAAGCAGGCCCTACTGCAACTTCGAGACTGGCAGAGCCTAGCCGACATCATGCCGGAATTGCGAAAACATGCCGATGATGAAGCAAGTCAGCTACTGTTTGAAAAACAAGTAGCGCGGCAACGTTTAGCGTCTCCGAACAATACGGACGAAAGCCTGGAAATTATCTACAACAGATTGCCAGAGGCGCTGCGTCGGGACCCGGAAATCGTCTTGGATTATTGTCAGTATGTTCGAGACGACAAGCAAACCGAAGCGGTGATTCGGTCAACGATTAAACACCAGTGGGATGATCAATTGGTGGTGATTTATGGCCAGTCTGCTAAAGACATGTTGGCTAAACGAATTAAAACAGCCGAGGGCTGGCAAAAAAATCATCCGGATAGCTGGGCGCTTAATGCCTGTCTTGGCCAGCTTTATGACGGTAACGGGGAGAAAGATCGAGCCAAAGTTGCCTATAATAAAAGTCTGCAAATGCATCCGTCAGTTCTGGCACACGAGCGATTGGCAAAGCTGCTAGCGTTCGATGGCGAATATGCGAAAAGTAGTGATCATCTACGCCAGGCGCTAAAAATCACCCAATCAAGCCACCAGTCTGGCCAATTACGTCACAAATAAGTGCCGTACAGGAAGACCTTTCTCCCATCAGTAGCATGGGTTTAGGTTTGGTTACTGATCGTCCCCGACTAGGCGTTCCCGACTAGGTGTCCCCGACTAGGTGTCCCCGACTAGGCGTCCCCCCCAACTACTTTTTGTTTCTTGGTGCGTAGGAGAAAACATCGGAGTACATGTCGTGCGCAGACATGCCGTGTTGAATAAAACGATCAAAGGTCGCATAGACCATGCCAGGACTGCCGGAGACATAAACAACGGTATCTTCTAGGCGGTTGAAATCCTGTACGACGGCATCAGGAAGAAGTCCAGTTCGACCGGTCCATTCAGGTGATTGATCGGGTTCGCTGACCACGGGTATAAACTTAAAATGCTTAAATTGTTGTTCCCAGCTCAAACATAATTCAGTGAGATATAAATCTGCCGCGGAAAGCACGCCCCAATAAAGCCAGATAGAATGCTCGGGATTTCTAGGCAACAAAAATTCGATCATACTCTTCATCTGCGTAATACCAGTGCTGGCACCTATCAGGATCAGATTTTTGTCGATGGGCGTCTCAAGGAAGCAGTCGCCCTTAGGGAGCTCAATGTCTACAGAAACAGCCAGGTCAAGAATTTTCTCGATCTCCACTGAGTCAGCAGAACCTGGTGTAGGCTTGATATGTAGTTCGATCGTGTCCGTAATATCAGGCGAGCTGGCGATAGAAAAAGGACAATGCTTGCCTGATAAGAGGATGTCTAAATATTGCCCGGCTTTGAAACTAATCGTTTCGCCAGCGGGAATTTCCAGAATCACTCGCCGCGTATTGGCGTTATATCTGTCGACACTACGTATTTTGCAGCTCAGGCGTTTCAATTGTTGTTGGGTGTCCAGGAGTTCGCTTAACTACGTTTCATTGAAGCAAAGAACTCTTCATTGCTCTTGGATTTCTTCATGCGCTCCAACATAAACTCGATGGCGGCAACGTCATCCATTTCGTGGAGAATCTTGCGTAATATCCAGGCCTTTTGTAACTCTTCTTCGCTCATCAGCAGGTCTTCTCTTCGAGTTCCTGAGCGCCGAATATTAATAGCGGGGTAGACGCGCTTTTCCGCTATCTTCCGTTCCAGGTGAAGCTCCATGTTGCCGGTGCCTTTGAACTCTTCATAGATGACTTCGTCCATTTTCGAACCCGTATCAATCAGACACGTTGCGATAATGGTTAGGGAGCCGCCTTCTTCGATATTTCGTGCGGCACCAAAAAAGCGTTTTGGTCGCTCTAATGCATGAGCATCAATACCACCAGTCAAAATCTTGCCCGATGCGGGTATGACCGTGTTGTAAGCGCGAGCCAAGCGAGTGATCGAGTCGAGGAGAATCACCACGTCGGTCTTGTGTTCGACCAGCCGTTTAGCTTTTTCAATGACCATTTCACTGACCTGCACATGTCTTGAAGGTGGCTCATCAAATGTGCTGGCAACGACTTCGCCGCGAACCGAGCGCTGCATCTCAGTCACTTCTTCTGGCCGCTCGTCGATCAGTAGAACGATCAGATGGCACTCGGGGTTATTGCGAACAATGGCTTGGGCGATGTTTTGTAGTATTAGCGTCTTACCAGCTTTGGGTGGCGATACAATCAATCCACGCTGGCCTTTGCCGATAGGTGATGTCAGGTCAATAATTCGTGACGTCAGGTCTTCAGTACTGCCATTGCCGGCCTCAAGTCTGAGGGGTTTGTCGGGAAAGAGAGGTGTTAAATTTTCAAACAGAATTTTGTTTTTTGATTGGGCCGGATCGGTGAAATTGATCTGGTCAACCTTGAGTAGCGCGAAATAACGCTCGCTATCTTTGGGTGGTCGGATCTTGCCTGAAACGCTGTCGCCGGTACGCAGATTAAAGCGCCTAATTTGGCTTGGCGACACATAAATATCGTCTGGCCCTGCTAGGTAGGAGCTGTCTGCCGATCGAAGAAAGCCGAAGCCGTCTTGTAAAATTTCCAGTGTCCCATCGCCATAAATGGCTTCGCCACCCTTTGCGTGTTTTCTTAAAATGTTCGCGATAATTTCTTGTTTGCGTGAGCGTCCAAGATTTTCCATGCCCATTTCCTGGGCGATTTCGAGCAACTCTGGAATGGGTTTGGCTTTGAGGTCGGTAAGGTTCATAGGTTCACTTGTTAGGTTGGTCTGATTGTCTGGATGTGCAAAAAAGGACTGCAATTAAGGTCTTGAAGTAGGACATGATTATTGAAATTGCAACTAAGCTTTGCCCAATTGGGCCAGGGAGTTCTCGTATTTTGGATTGTTTAACTAGAAGAGGGCGAGCTTAGAGTGGAATGCTGATGATCTATCGCGTTCCCCGCGCGTGATCCAAAATAAATTGATGCGCTAAAATTGTCGCTTTTAGTGGCTGTTGTCAACTCTTTTTTTTAAAACTGTAGAGCTGCGTTGCAGCGGTTTAGTTCGGTATAACGCCAGACCAGCGTCGAGTGCCAGCTGTCCGGCACTCGTTGGTAGGATAGTTATGCCAGCGCGGCGCTGATTAGATATTGCTATCCAAAAATGCGGTGAGCTGCGACTTTGATAATGCGCCAACTTTAGTCGCCTCCACGGCGCCATTCTTAAACAGCATCAAGGTCGGAATACCACGAATACCGTATTTGGGTGGCGTATCTTCGTTGCTATCAATATCCAGCTTGCAAACCCGTATTTTACCGTCGTATTCGGCAGCGATCTCTTCTAAAACCGGTGCAATCACCTTGCAGGGTCCACACCATTCAGCCCAGTAATCGACTAGGACAGGCACGTCAGATTTTAGAACTTCGGCTTCAAATGTATCATCTGTAACATGACTGATCTCGGACATTTTGTAGGGCTCCCAATAAAAACGAGTGAGGTTGTAACAGGCTTAAAGAGGCGTATCCTAATCTGAGTCTGATATTTTCACAACCAAAACCCGCCTTCTGATGCTGCCCAAGCTCGATTCGAGGCGCCATTATTGAACAGTCAATCAGCACCCTGCTGAGGTGCATCAGCAGAGCGTTAAGGCAGTGAGCTGAGGTTTTATCCGTGGTTTTTGAGTAGCGTTGCGGCCCTAATGGCGAAATAAGTCAAAATAGCGTCTGCGCCGGCTCGCTTCATGCCCAGCAATGATTCCAAAATCACGCTTTCGTCTAACCAGCCATTTTGAATGGCGGCCATGTGCATGGCATATTCACCACTGACCTGATACACCATGGTTGGCACACCAAAGGTGTCTTTAACGCGACGAACAACATCCAGGTAGGGCATGCCCGGCTTGATCATCACCATATCGGCACCCTCGGCAAGATCCAGTTCGACTTCCTGGAGGGCTTCATCGAGGTTGGCAGGATCCATCTGATAGCTGTATTTATCGCCACCGGCGAGATTGGCGGCCGAACCAACGGCATCACGAAAAGGTCCGTAATAGGCGGAAGCGTATTTTGCTGAGTAGGCGAGAATTCGAGTATTCACATGCCCTGCCTGTTCCAGTGCCTGGCGGACTGCGCCGATTCGACCGTCCATCATGTCAGAGGGGGCTATGACGTCGGCGCCAGCATCTGCATGAGATAGTGCCTGCTTGACTAGCGTATCGACAGTGACGTCATTGAGAACATAGCCTTGGCTGTCAAGGATGCCGTCCTGACCATGTACAGTGAAGGGATCCAGCGCCACATCGGTCATGACGCCAAGGTTAGGCACGGCATCCTTGATCGCTCTCACAGCGCGCTGAGCGAGACCGTTGGGGTTAAAGGACTCCTCTCCCCATTCAGATTTTTTGTCCGCCCCGACAACAGGGAACAACGCGATCATGGGGATGCCAAGCTGCTCCACTTGCTGCGCTTCGGCCACCAAAAGGTCAATAGTTTTGCGCTCGACGCCCGGCATGCTGGCGACAGGTTCGGTTGTTTGCTCGCCTTCAATGACGAAGACGGGATAAATCAGGTCGTTGCTGCTTAGCTGATTTTCGCGCATCAAACGCCGAGAGAAATCATCACGGCGCATGCGGCGCATTCGGGTTGCAGGAAACTGTCGGCTCATGGTCTTGTCAGGCTGCTGATGAATAAGAAGTTTATTATAGCGCTGATGTGGATAAGGTACGAGTATCCCGATGTCACCTTGCGCGAGTTTGACAAGGTGTTGGCCCGCGGCGTTTAATCGAATTGTTAGCTGGTCATTGCCAGCACGAAGACTCGAGGGTGAGTATTTGGTAGAGCCTTTGGAAGCTGCAATCCTGGTGTCATTGTCACATTCGGCAATTGGTCTTGATGGACAATAGACGAGTGGATTATGAGTGGCAGAACAGACAGGCTGGAATAAAACAAACAGCAACAACACAGGGGCGGGCATGACCAGGCTAACCTATAGCAAAGCCGAAATAGAGACAGAGCATGACTATGCGATGTCCCATGTTGAGTGTGGGCTGAAACTTCATGGCGGTTTTTCCGAGGATGGCCTTTATCTGTCGCCGCGAACCCGTTTCCGCTGGCCAGCGATCAACGCCTGGTTAGCTCGCTTGCAGGACAGCAACCTAGCTATTGTCGACGCGACCACCGCATTGCTGGTAGAGCCGAATTATCCGTCCATAGACCAACAAGTTTGGTTGCTGCAGCAAGGCGTCGAGCAACCATTATGGGATTCATTGACCATCACGGGTTTGATCGAGGGTCGAGGCCGAGCGCTGGCTGACCTGAGCCCGCCAGACTTCGCTCTGATCATCAAAGAAGATATCAGCGAAACAGCGCTGGGCCATCTGGGTAAAGGCTTGCTAACAACTCACGGCTGGGATGAGGGTGGCAACCCGCAATCCGAGGCCGGCGGCCACGATGTAATGTGGTACGCCACGCGTGATCTGCTCTTTGGCAAGAACAAGTTCCCGGTACCGGTGGCGCCGGCCAGTATTAGCCGTGAAAAATCCAGCCGTGAAATGCCACAGATCGGTGCAGAGTATGAAGGGGTTATTGCCTTCTTGATGAACCTATTGATGATTGAGGTCAGAGCCGAGCGGGCCTTTGATTTTTACGAACGGGTGATTGATCATCCGGAGGTGTTTGCGGATAAGCGCCAAGAGGCACAGCATGCCGTCGCCTTGATTAATCGAATTAGGCAGGATGAGTCGGTCCATGTGGCCTGGCTAAAGGCGGCGATTTCAGAGTTTCGTCACTCGACCATCAATGGGTTGGATGGGGCTGAAATATCTGGGGCCGAAATTCTTGATCCCGTGTGGGAGAAAATGGTCCATTGGCATGCGGTGGAAATACATCAGGCCAATCGCCAGAATAATCGTGCTGAGCTCAAGGCGAAGATTTTGGCAGCTGCCAATGGCGCAAGCATATTGGCTGCTTTTGAAAAGCTGGAGGATAGTGTCGACGCCTGACATCAGCGGTGGGGGGCTCAGGTCATGCGCTCCAATGTCTCATGGTGTTCTAGCCATTCTTCTTCGAGTCGTTCTATCTCTTCTTCCAGTTCCAGTTTTTCCCGGAGCAGGTTTTGTAAATTTGAGTCGTCTGCCTGTTGGTACAGTTCTGTGTTCGTCAGGGCGTCGTCTGTTTCTTTGAGCTTAACGTGCAAACGTGCCAAGCGTTCATCCAGTGTTTTGATCCGCGTTCTGAGCTGGCGGAGTTGTTTCCCTGTGCTGTGATTGTTTGCCGTGGCCGACTTCTTGTTAGGTTGCTCGCTGGAAGCTGCCCTGCCAGTCTCCTTTGGCGCTAGTATGCGTTTTCGATAGTCTTCAAGATCGCCCTTGAAGATGGTGATTTTGCCGTCTTCCACGAGCAGGAAGTTATCAACGGTATTAGCTAGCAAGTGCCGGTCGTGGGAGATCAGTAATAAGGCGCCTTCGAACGACTGCAGTGCCACAGTTAATGCGTGGCGCATATCGATGTCTAGGTGATTGGTTGGCTCGTCCATCAGCAGCAGGTTCGGTTTACTGAAGGCGACTAAGGCCAGGGCCAGTCGGGCCTTCTCGCCGCCAGAGAAAATTCTGACGGGCTCGAGCACCTTATCTCCGTGGAAATCAAAGCCGCCCAGGTAATTACGAATTTGCTGCTCGCCCAAGGCCTTATCGCTACGCCGAATATGCTGCAGGGCAGTTTCGTCTAAGCTTAGGTCATCAACCTGGTGCTGGGAGAAGTAGCCTATCTTCAGGTTCATCCCTTCCTGACGCACGCCTCGAAGTGTGGGTAATTCGCCCTGCAACGTCTTGACCAGTGTTGTTTTGCCAGCGCCATTGTGGCCCAGCAAGCCCAGGCGATCTCCTGGGTGCAGACTCAGGCGTATATTGGTCAAGATGGCGGTGGAATAGCCGATGTCGGCATCCAGCAGCGATAGTAGTGGATCTGAAAATTTCTCGGCGGTGGGAATCTCGAAGTGAAATGGGGAATCGATGTGCGCGGGCGCGATGAGTTCGAGGCGGCCCAAGGCCTTGAGTCGGCTCTGAGCCTGCCTGGCCTTGGTGGCCTGGGCTCGAAATCGTCTGACGAAGTCCTGCATATGCTTGACTTCACGTTGTTGTTTTTCATAGTTGCTTTGTTGTTCTGCGAGTCGCGCTGCTTTGAGTACCTCAAATTGCGAATAGTTACCGCTGAACAATTCGATGGTTTGATGGTGCAGGTAAGCGATGCTGTCGACCGTCTCGTCGAGAAACTCACGGTCGTGGGAGATCAATAGCAATGAACCGCGGTAGGCCTTTATCCAGTTCGACAGCCAGACAATTGCATCCAGGTCGAGGTGGTTTGTGGGTTCATCCAGAAGCAGCAAATCCGATGGCGTCATCAACGCTTGCGCCAGATTCAGACGTATCCTCCAACCGCCAGAAAAGGCGCTCAAGGGACGTTCAAAGTCGGTTGCTTGAAAACCAAGGCCGAGCATCAGCTGCTCGGCTCGTGATTTGGCGGTGTAGCCATCAAGGCTATCGAGCTTCTCATGTAGCCGCGCAATTTGACCGTAGTCTTCGGTCAGCTCAACCTGTTGGATCGCGGTGAGGGTCTGATTGAGTTCCTTGTCGCCCGCCAACACGTACTCCAAGGCGATTTCGCTGCTGGCCTGCGCTTCTTGTTCCAGGTGAGCGATGCGTGTCTCTGGCGGATATTCGAGGGTGCCCTCGTCAATCTCCAGCTCACCCAAAATCAATTTAAACAGGCTGGTTTTGCCGGCACCGTTGGCCCCCACAAGCCCGACCTTGCGGCCTTGATGGATAGTGAACGAGGCGCCGGAAAACAAAAGATCCGTCCCCCGGCGTAAAGCGAGATTATTCAGCGATAACATTCAATGACTACTCAGTGCAGGCCAGCCAGTATAGCACCGACGGGTTCGACTGCCGTCCTCTGCGTCGAGGGAATGACCAAGACATTATATTTTAGGTTGCAAAATCTGCCAGGCGCCCACCGCCAGCAAACCAATAAAGCCGAGTAGTGTCCAGCCCGGGATGCTGATCCCGAATAAGGACCAGGCAACTTCTGCGCAACTTCCATCGCCGCTCAGCACAATACTCAGGACGTCGGTTAAGGGAAACACGTCCATCAAGTAATCGAGGCTCGGGCCGCAGGCTGGCACTTCATCAGCGGGCAGACTTTGCAGCCACAGCTGCCGCCCCGACAGGAAGCCACCGCCGAGGGCGGCTGCGACCACCAGCCCGCCATAAATTTGGATACCCATTTTTGTTGGGCCGTGCAATGTGGCGAGCAGCGCAATCGCGCCGACCACTATGACCATAACTCGCTGCATAATGCACAGTGGGCAAGGTTCGAGTGCCATGACGTGCTCCATATATAATGCCACTGCCATGAGCAATGTGCAGGCGGAAAACAGACACAGATAAATAATACGAGACGATGGGGACTTTATTAGGGTCATAGAATTAGTAGCTGGGCTCATGGTCGTAGCTCAATAGTATGTAATAAACCCGCCGTAAACGCTTTAAGTTATTCTTCTGCCGACAACCCGCCCGCCAGAGAATGTTGGTTAAATCGCGGTTAGCCGACCAGATCAATAGCAAGCCTTCGGGTGAGCGAGGTGGTGGTCATGATTGTTCAATTAAGGGATTTGATTGTTGCCATTGGGTTGAGAATGCCAGCACTTCAGGGAAGAATTGTAGAAAGTCAGACTCAAGCGCAACGTAATGGGTCAAGAACTCCTCGAATCCTTCGTGCATGGGGTTGGCTCGCGTGATGCGATTGGACAGACTTAAAAGTGCGGAATCGACAAATTCTCGGCTTGAATACTTTTCAAGGCGGCGGTGCTGTTGCATGTCGTTGATCAAGCGTTTTGCATTTTCCGGTAGTGTAGGCTCGTTAGCGAGAATGATTTGGCATATCTGCTGACTGAACTGTTGCAGGCTCAGTGCGGAATAGCGCTCCCAGTGGCAAGCGAGAAAATGATCAAAGACGATGTCGGTGATGACGGGTGAAAACCGTCGCAGTCTTGGGCTGAACCGCGCCTGAGACTGTTTCACAATTGGATGCTGATCAGTGAATACGTCGATAGACCGATGCAAACGAATACCGCGATCAATGTTAGCATCGTACTCAGAAGGTAACCGGCCTTTAACAAAGTCACCAAGAAATCCACCAACGATAAGGTCGTGCTCTACCCCGGCTAGATGGAAATGGGCGAGATGGTTCACAGGCTCTTGTAAGTCTTCAGCATAGCCTCGAGATAGTCGTCAAAATTTGGGCCGGGAGTTGCTTCAATCTGAGCTTGCTCACGCCATGACTTTTCAGAGAGCGCTCGGAAGTAAGCGAGCTCTGTCTGACTCAAGGCTTGTCGCTCAAATTCTGCCTTGTGCGCTTGCGACTGGTTCATGGCGAAGTGAAAGAAGGAACTAGATTCAGCGCGCATGTCTGCGATAATTCTAGCGCTTGGAATTTTCCCGCTATCCAGCAGTTTGGCTTGTTGAGCGCTGACGCTAGCGGCGTAGACATCGACCCCATTGGTTTTGTCGAGCCACCGCGCGACGTGCATGACATCTAGCAGTACAGCTTGGCCCCAGGTTTTAATAGATTGTTGCTGGCCTAAATTTTCGATGATAGTTGAGGTATCTTGGCCGTTGTGAACGACGGCGCGTAGGTTGCTGCTGACGCTGGCACATAGCGCGGGATCATGCTCGGGGCTGGCGGTTAACAAGCAGTAAAATAAAAAGGCATCCAGAAAGTGGATCTGGGTTTCGTCGATACCCAACGCCAGATAGGGATTGACGTCCAAAAGTCGAACCTCAATATATTCAACACCCTCAGCCTTCAAGGTCGTGAGGAAGTTGGCGCCCTTGGGGGGCACACACTTGGCCCGTATAGTGGTGTAAAACTCGGCCTCTGATTGCAAAATATTACCGCTGACCTGTAAGTACTCCTGGCCATGTTTCACGCCGAGCTTTTGATAAATTTCGTGTGGCGTACAAATGGCTTTAGCCAGGGTGCCGACATAATTGTCGAGTGAGTTGTAGCAGACGTCAAGCATGCCAGCTTGGGTTTCGCTCTGGTAACCCAGATCACCATTGCGTAAGGAGGTGGCGTTCTCCAGAAACAGGCTGTTGGCATCAAAATCATGGAGCGCGTGTTTACGCCCCTTTACAAAGCTTTTGCAGACGGCCGGGGATGCACCGAAAAGATAAATAGGCAGCCAAGACAGTCGCCTGAAATTTCTCATCAGGTCAAAGTATCGTCTCGACCGATAGTGTTTGTCGTTGGTTTGTTTTTCGAGATGGGCCAGATGCTGCCACAGTGATGCGTCTACTGAGAAGTTGTAATGGATCGCACAGATCGTTTGCATCGCGCGGCCGTAACGATTGCTCAACCCATGCCGATAGGTAGTCTTCAGGCGACCGAGGTTGGACGGCCCATATTGGGCCAGTGGAATGCTCTCGTCGTCGCCAAGGACGCAGGGCATGCTGGCAGACCAGAGTGACTCCTCGCCCAGACCGGAATAGACATAGCGATGCACATCATTGAGTAGAGACAGGGCGGCATCTGCTGTTTTTGCGACCGGCGTGATGAGCTCTACCTGAGACTCTGAAAAGTCTGTGGTGATTGTCGGGTGAGTCAATTTCGAGCCAAGGAATTCGGGGTGCGGAGTCTGCGCAAGATTGCCCGCGGCATCGACCCGGAGTGCCTCGCGCTCAATACCGCGATTGAACTCCAGTGGGCTTTCGGCATAAGCCTTGTCGAGAAAGGTCAACGAGTCTGTCAAAAGATTGGTCATTAGTTCTAGGGCGCTCTTAAAAGTGTAGTCTGGCCGAGTGGGCCAGCATTAATAATTCTGTTATCAACTGAGTATTGCTGAAAATTCACCACGAATTGCTCTGCAATTGCCCCTGCCGCTTGTTCATAGATTGATGCATCAGGCCAGGCCAGGCGCGGATCGAGTAGGGCAGTATCGATACCCTCAAGTCGGGTTGGTATTGTCAAATTCAGTGGCTGCAGCGCATTCGTCTCGGCAGCAAGAATTTCGCCACTGTGTATCGCATCGAGGATTCTGCGGGTTAGTGCAAGGCTGATGGGTTGGCCGCCATTTCCAGCGGAACCACCGTAGCAGCCAGTATTGACCAGATAAACCTGAGTGTCATGTTCATCAAGACGCTGCATAAACAGATCAGCATACAGCGTTGCTGGTCGGGGCAAAAAGGGTGCGCTGAAACAGGCGGAGAAAACGGTTTCTATCGTGCTGTCAGCGTTACCCGCAGGGTGGTTGCGGGTCGAATAGCCCGCCAAAAAATGATAGGCGGCGGCTTCTCGAGAGAGTCGAGCGACGGCGGGCAGCACCCCATTCAAGTCACGGCATAGAAAAATAATAGTCTTGGGTTCCGACGCAGTGATGGGGCAGAAAATCTGATCAATATGACTGAGCGGGTAGCAGGCCCGGCTGTTATCGGTGAGGCGAGCGTCACTGTAGTCGGCAAGCCGAGTCTCTGGATCAATCACGACGTTCTCGATCAGGGCACCGAAGCGAATCGCCTGAAAAATTTCCGGATGACTGGATTCACTGAGGTTGAGACACTTGGCATAGCACCCAGCTTCCAGGTTGAATACCGTGCCCTCGCCCCAGCCGTGTTCGTCATCGCCAATCAGTAATCGCTCGGGATCTGCTGAAAGAGTGGTTTTGCCCGCGCCAGAGGCGCCGAGAAACAAGCAGACCGCGCCTTCAGCATCAGCGTTGGCAGCGCAGTGCAGGGGCAGAACATCTTTCTCCGGGAGCAGGAAGTTTTGGACGACGAAGATGGCTTTTTTGATTTCTCCCGCATAGTGCACGCCGGCCAGCAGAACCTTGCGGCGGGCAAAGTTGATAATGACGACCCCTTCGCTATGGGTGCCATCCCGTTGCGAGTCACAGTCGAAGTTGGCGGCGTGAAGGATTGACCAGACCTCCTTACTTTTTGGATTAAACCTTTCGGGGCGAATAAACAGCGTCTGCCCCACCAAATTATGCCAAGCGGTTTCAGTCTTCAGGAGCATCGGCAGGTAATGCTCGAGATCCTGGCCCACATGTAATTCGCTGCTGTAGGTATCGCGCTCTGCCAGGTAGTTGCTGACCCTGGACCAGAGTTCGTCAAATTGGTGGCTGGAAAATGGCTGGCTGAATAAGCTCCAGTCGATCGTATCACTGGTACTGGGTTCATTGACGATAAAACGGTCGAGCGGATAGCGCTCTGTCCGCTTGCCGGTTTCCACTGCTAGCGCGCCACAACTCGTGAGTTGACCTTCCTTGTCTAGCAGGGCGCGCTCGATCAGAGCGGCAGGCAGCAGGTTCTCGTGCTCAATCGCAAGAATGTCAGTGGGTGCAGACATGGATGGTCTCGACCTCCGGTCGCCAGGCAGTGCTCTGGTGAGTTGAACATGTCATCAATGTGTTATGCATTCTAAAAGTCAGATCCCCTGTCAGCGCTCAGAGTATGCCAAATTCAAGCGCGCCGATATAAGGACTTTAATCCGTATTATTTTCGCGAAACTGGTGGATCAAACGCCGGTCCTTCTTGGTCGGTCGGCCGGCAGAGGGTTTGATTGCGCCGGCGGCCTGTCGCTGGATCTGGACGAGTTCGCGTTTGGTGATGCTCTCTGGGGTTTCCGCATACAGGCTGGCAGCGGTGGTGGCATCTCGGCGTTGCTCTGACAGGCTCATTATCACGACCGTTTTTTCATCCCAGCCTTGGCGTATCACCAGTTCCTGACCCAGTTGAAGCTCCTTGCTAGGCTTGACTCGGTGACCGTCCAAGTGAACTTTACCACCGTCAATAGCTTCTTTAGCCTTGGCGCGGGTCTTAAAAAACCGTGCAGCCCACAACCATTTATCAACCCTGACGCCCCCCATCTTTTGATCCTGTTCTTATTAAGACTTATTCATCCCATAAATGGCTGTCTTAGCATGCCGGGTCCGCGTTACCATCGATCGACAAGCAACCCATATACTAACATTGGAAAGCATGGCAATGCAGGATGTTCTAGAAGGTGTTATCACCATCGCTCGAGAGGCGGGGGCCGCGATTCTCAGCGTCTATAGTCGAGATGACTTCAGCATCGAAAATAAAGCTGACGACTCGCCCCTGACAGCCGCTGATCTCGCGGCGAATGCGGTTATTATCGCTGGGCTCAAGCGCCTGGCGCCGGGCATTCCAGTGCTGTCCGAAGAGTCGGACGAGGTGCCTTTCAGCGAACGCCAGCAATGGCAGCGCTACTTTCTCGTAGATCCACTTGATGGCACTAAAGAATTCATTAATCGTAATGGCGAGTTTACGGTCAATATCGCCTTGATTGACCAAGGTGTGCCTGTGCTCGGCGTTGTTTATGTGCCGGTACTGGATGTGCTTTACGCGGGCTTGTCGGGGGCGCAGTCCAATGATGGCAAGAGTCTGGCATTTGTTGAGCGAGACGATCAGCGCCAAAATATCGCAGTGCGCAAAGTGGCACCTCGCATTGCTGCGGCGGAGTCGGTGGTCGTTGTCGCCAGCCGCCGACATTCCAGTCCTGCGATGGAACACTGTATGACAACGCTGACGTCTCAGTTCCCCACCCTTGAGACGCTTAATATGGGCAGTTCGCTGAAGCTTTGCCTGATTGCCGAAGGTCAGGCTGATTTGTATCCGCGGCTGGCGCCAACCTCCGAATGGGACACGGCCGCAGCCCATGCGGTGGTTATCGCCGCGGGTGGAGAAGTGGTGGACGATGAGTTTTCACCGCTGCGATATAACACGAAGGCCGGGCTGCTGAATCCCTATTTTTATGTGCTAGGTGATGTGACGTTTGATTGGCAGGCCTGTTTGACCTGAGTGATGCTGTGCTGTTTTGACCCCCAGGGTCTTAGTTGCCCCTTTCCCGATATAGGAGTTTAGTCAATGGTCGACCTGATTGCTGATAAGACAAAGATTCCGGTACCTGTGCCGACGCCGGAGACTGCCCATTTTTGGCAGGGTACTCAGGCTGGCGAACTGCGGCTGCAGCGCTGCGACGATTGCCAGCATGTGTATTTCCCGCCGCGACCATTCTGCCCGGCCTGTGCTTGTCGGTCGGTATCGGTGTTCGCCGCCAGTGGCGCGGCAAGTCTCTACAGCTATGTGATTAATCACCGGCCGCACCCTGGGTTTAATGGTCCTTATGCCATCGCGGTCGTGACGCTTGCGGAAGGCCCGCGGATGATGGCTAATATTCTCAATACGCCGCAAACGCCTGAAGCATTGCTGCTCGACATGCCTTTGCAGGTGACCTTTGAGAAGCTGACCGAAGAAGTCACCCTGCCTTACTTCCAACCGATGGGGGATCAATAGATGGAATCAGGATCTGTAGCAATTGTTGGTGCAGCTGAAACCACTGAGCTGGGCAAAATACCTCATGTCAGCCAAATCCAGTTGCATGCTGATGCGGCCTTGAACGCCCTTAAAGATGCCGGCCTTAAGCTTTCGGATATAGATGGGGTCGCCACTGCTGGTGAGTCACCCACTAATCTGGCGCACTATATGGGTATCGTGCCGACCTGGGTGGATGGTACTTCCGTCGGTGGTTGCTCCTTCATGCTCCATGTGCGTCATGCGGCGGCGGCTATTAACGAGGGTTTGTGTCATACCGTACTCATTACCCATGGCGAGAGCGGCCGATCTAATGTGGGACGTGGCGGCTTTCGAGGTGGCGGCGGCGGGGCGAGCCTGGCGGGACAATTCGAGGCGCCGTATGGGCTCATGGGACCACCGTCTATATTCACGATCCCGTTCCTGCGGTATATGAAGGAAACAGGCACAACTCTTGAGCAGTTGGCCATGGTCGCGGTGGTTCAGCGAGAGTGGGCCGGTCTGAATCCTCGGGCCTCCTACCGCGATCCGCTGACCGTTGAGCAGGTCATGAATGATCGTATGATTGCTTATCCGTTTACCAAGCTTGAGTGTTGTTTGGTGACTGACGGGGGCGGCGCGCTGATCTTGACCCGCGCAGACAGAGCCGCTGATTTTCCGCACAAACCGGTATACATTCTGGGTACAGGTGAAAGTGTTGAAACGCCGATGATCAGCCAAATGGCCGACTTCACTACTTCCCGCGCTTTTCGCACAGCGGGAAAAAAGGCGTTTGCGGAGGCCGGCATCAAGCACGCTGATGTGGATCATTTGATGATCTATGACGCCTTTGCGCATTTACCTTTTTACGGGCTCGAAGATTTAGGTTTTTGTGCGCCGGGAGAAGCGGGCCTGTTTATAGAGGCGCGCAATACCGCTATTGGTGGCATTCTGCCCATGAACACCAACGGTGGAGGCTTGAGCTATATGCACTCTGGCATGTACGGTATGTACGCTCTGCAGGAAAGTGTCAGGCAGTTACGCGGGGTTGCGCCAGCGCAAGTTAAGGATGCCAAAGTATCAGTGTGCCATGGCGTGGGCGGCATGTTTGCAGCCAGTGGCACGATTATCATGGGTAACGAGTCGGTCCAGTGAAGTTGCCCCCAGGCTGAATGCCGCGATAAAGGCGCTAGCCCGGACAAAGGCGCCAGCCCAGATAAGGGGCTGCGAGCGATCTGGTTGCGTGTTCTGTGAGTGCAGAATGGTGGGGTAGCAAGGGGGTTGGCCTCAACTAGCCAGGCGGTACAAAATCTGCATAGCGCTGAAAAACAGCGCCGCAAAGACTGTATAAGCGTACAGCCTGGCTAGCGAGGGTGCCCAATATACAGCAATTGGTTTGGAATAAAAGTAAGGAACAATGGAAGTTTCTCCCCTTAGGGTGCCTGCTCTTCGAGAACATCGCGTTAACATCATGAAATCTCTTTAAATTATCAAACTGCTCGTATTTTAGCGCCATCTCAAGTCTTGATTTGGGTCAGGTAAAAATAGCAGATCTACTCGGTGGTGGTTTTTTGCTGCTCAAAGGCCTAGCAATTTTTCAATTATGTGAAATAGTAATAGACATCGGTTAAACAGGTGCCGATAATGCTTTAGGCCACGTTTATGGCCCGTGTCGACTGGCGCTGATAGGACACGCAAATATCTGCGAAACCGAATTCTCGTTGCTGATACTTACCATGACACAAAACCTGAGGTTCGTTTTTATCTAGGATTTGGTGCCAGTTTTGATCATGCTACCCAAAATTATCCTGGAAAGGATGAAATTAGCCTTTAAATTCAAAAGTTTGTCACCATATTATGGATCTTAACAAAATCGAACCCGAGTAGCTGGCTGGCAGAGCGGTACTGGTCGCGAACACCGCCCATAGGGCGGGGATGGCAGATCATGAGTTTGATGGCGAGAACTTGAATAGATAAGTTGGACATATGAAAACCAGACATTTTGGTTCTGATACAGCCTTTTCATGCGGTGATACGCATCATTACACGGAGTCCTAGCCCTATGACTAGCAATGCACGCGAAGGCGATTTCGATTCTATTTTGGAAGACGATACTCTTGAGGATGCGACTCAAAACTTCGACGATGTTTTGTCACAGTCGCGGTCAATGATCGAAGGTTCAGAATCAGAATCAGAGGACGATGAGGAAGCGACTGACCAGTCAAAGATTAAAGTGCTGATCACTAAAGGTAAGGATCAGGGCTATTTGACCTATGATCAGTTAACCGAAGTGCTGCCCGCCAGCATCATTGAGTCCGACGAATTTGAAAACATCGTACAGATGTTTGATGAGATGGATATTACGGTTTACGAACAGGCGCCAGAAAATGACAGCCTCTCGGACCGCACTGGCGAGGAAGTGAATACTGACTCCAATATTATCGGTTCCATGGAATCTGTGGTCGGTAAGACTATGGATCCAGTCCGTATGTATATGCGTGAAATGGGGACGGTACCCTTGCTGACCCGTGAAGGCGAAATTGTTATTGCCAAGCGAATTGAAGAAGGTCTGCGGGAGACCATGGCGATACTGGCCCGTTACCCCGGCAACGTCGCCAGAATACTGGCGGTCTACGATCAAGTTATCGCCGATGAGGCTGACCTGGCGACTGTTCTCAGCGGTTTCCTTGACCCGGAAGATATCATTCCAGACATGTCCCTGGTGGCCGAGGCAAAATCCAGTGGTAATTATGAAGCCAGTGAGCACGAAGAGAAGAAGGGCCTTGACCTGGAGCTGACCCATCGACGCTTCGCGGGTATTCGTAAAGCGTTGACAAAATACGAAAAAGTGCTCGCCAAAGAAGGCCACGGCGCCAAGTCCAAGAAGGCCATGGATGATCTTGCCGAATGTTTCTGTGTTCTAAAACTGGTACCGGCATTGATGGACCCCCTGTTGGACGGGGTGCGCTCAGAAATGCAAAAAATTCGTGATCAAGAAAAGCTGGTTCGAGAATTGTGTGTTGCCAAGTCGGGTATGCCGCGAGAATTGTTTATTAGCCTTTATGTGAACCATGAAAATGACATTGATTGGCTTGACCAACAAATAAAGGCTGGAGAGCCCTGGTCCGATTCGCTGGTGAGGTATCGCGTATCGGTACGTCACGCGCTAAAAACCGTGAAACGGATCTCCGATCGAACAGGTTTGGAAATCTCCGAAATCAAAGACATCAACCGACGTCTGTTCATGGCGGTTGGCAAAACTCGAGCCGCCAAAAAAGACATGATCGAGGCAAACCTGCGGCTGGTGATCTCCATTGCGAAAAAATACACCAATCGTGGTTTACATTTCCTCGATTTGATTCAGGAAGGCAATATCGGCCTGATGAAGGCGGTTGATAAGTTTGAATATCGGCGGGGGTTCAAGTTTTCAACCTATGCTACTTGGTGGATTCGACAAGCGATCACGCGCTCAATCTCCGACTTAGCCCGCACCATTCGAGTGCCGGTGCATATGATGGAAACAGTGAATAAGCTCAATCGTCTGACTCGCCAGCTTATTCAAGAGCTGGGTAGGGCACCGACCATTGAAGAGCTTGCGATCAAGATGGAGCTGCCAGAAGACAAAGTACTCAAGGCGCTGGATGTTGCCAAACAGCCGATTTCCCTGGAAACCCCAGTGGGTGACGATGACGATTCAACCATGTGGAATCTGGTCAGCGATACTTCTGCCGAGTCACCATTGGATCACGCGACAGATGAAGGGTTGAAGGAGACGACGACCAATGTCCTGACTGCGTTAACTGACCGTGAGGCTAAAGTGCTGCGAATGAGGTTCGGTATTGATATGAATACTGACCACACGCTCGAAGAGGTCGGTCGTCAGTTCTCTGTGACTCGGGAGCGAATTCGACAAATCGAAGCAAAGGCCCTACGCAAGCTGCGGCATCCTGCGCGATCAGAACAGCTGCGCAGCTTTATTGACGCCAGCTAAGAAGGACTACGTTGAGTCGTGTGTGAAGCAAAAAAACGCACCGATGGGTGCGTTTTTTTTGCCTGAGCTGGGTCATTTAGACCCCATGGCGGACTCTATTTTTTCGCGCAGCGCCTTGGTTGCATCTGCTTTCGGGTCATTCCAGGCGTGGTGGCGCTGCTCATATTCAGACAAGGTGGCCAAAGCAGCGCCATAATTTTGTTGCGTGAGTTGAAAGTTGGCTAGCGCAAATAATGGGAATGCACGCTCCTGAATACGCTGGCTGGCCGTCTGATACAGCGCTTGGGCCTGTTCGACCTGCTTTTCCTTGTTCGATAAACTGGCCTGGGCGAGCATGGCCCAATCGGGGTTGAGTGCTTCAAGTCGAGGCAGCTCGGCTTTGGCTTTGTCCAGATCTCCACCCGCGAAAGCCGGTGCTGTGATATAAAAACTGATAACCGCGTAGAGTCCCTCAACATGCTTTGGGTCAAGTTGTACGACGGTGAGCCAGGAGGCCAATGCAGCTTTAGCCGTGGCGATCTTCCGAAACACGCTCACCTCAGAGACGCGTGCGACGGTTATCGAGCCCATCAAATAATGTCCCTCTATGTGCTCAGGGTGGTCTTTCAAAAGTGCCTCAAGGGACTTCTCGGCAGCCTTGAAGTCGCCTGCATGGTACTGACTGCGCCCCAGGTAGTAGAGCGCGGCAGGATTCTTCGGATGTGCTTTGGCGAAGATCTCAAGTTGGCGCAGCGAGTCACTGTATTGAGCGTTATCGAAGGCTTGCAGTGCGGCCGCCAAGTCGTCGGCTTTGGTGCCAGCGCTGCACAGGACAAGCAAGACAATGATGATTCGAACCGAAGGACCAATTATGGGATAGCGAGGGTCTATTTGGGTTGCCATCATGTGCTGCTCTCATGGTTGCTAGTTGGGTTGGATGAGGTTAGACAGGGTACTACGCTGAGAATAGGCGCCCAGATGAGTGTCCGTGCACATCAGGCTGAATTCCGAAGCAATTTCGTGTACTATAGCGGGTCAATCCTAACCACGAAAGGTTTCCTATGGCTGGCAAGCCTAAGACCGCACCGGCAAAGAAGAAGCAGCCAGCGGCATCAGAAACATCTCTGTCCATCGCCGAACAAACGGAGGCTTTCGTTAAGTCCGGCGGTACGATCAATGAAATCAAGTCTGGTGTCAGTGGCCAGCAGAGCGTTGCGGGACCTAAGCATATTTCACTCGGTAACAAACCTCGAGCCACTTAGGGTCGCAGTGTTGGATTTGATCAGTGAACAAAAAAGGACAGCCTAGGCTGTCCTTTTTTTGGTCTGCGCTTTTGGTCTGCGTGCTTTAAGGATGGCCTGCGACGCCGTAGGTCGACCAATGGCGCCGCAGGTAAATGCTTAGAACTGGTTCATGGTGTTATCTTTACCACCGGCCAGCAATGCATTATCGCCTGAAAAGTATTCTTTATGGTCGTCACCAATGTTGGAACCAGCCAGATCCTGGTGCTTGACTGACGCCATATCTCGCCGAATTTCCTGACGTTGGACGTCCCTGACATAGGCGAGCATCCCTAGATCACCGAAGTAACCTTCACTGAGAATGTCTGTGCCCAATGCCGTTTCGTGATAAGTGGGCAACGTGATCAGGTGGTGGAAAATACCAGCTTCCCGTGCAGAGTCTTGTTGGAAGTTTTGGACGAGGGCGTCAGCGGTTGCTGCGAGCTCAGTGCTATCAAGCTCAGCCGCCATCAGGCCCCGTGGTGTCACCGCAGGATCTGGGTAAGCCGTCAGATCTTTGCCCGCTGCTTGCCATTCGCCATAAACCTGCTCACGAAACGCCAGAGTCCAGTTAAACGACGGCGAGTTGTTGTAGACGAGCTTGGCGTTTGGTATATGCTTGCGAATTTCACTGACCATCGCTGCGATTTGTGCGACGTTTGGCTTCTCGGTTTCGATCCAGAGCAGATCTGCACCGTGGTTGAGGCTAGTGACGCAATCAAGAACAACGCGATCAAAACCGGTACCTTCACGGAAGGAGTAGAGCCCATTATCGAGACGAATAGGCTTTACCAACTTGCCATTCTGGTGGATCGCAATATCATTTTCCTTTAGCTCGCTGAGATCGTTGATCGCATTGGTTTCCAGGAATGAGTTGTACTGGCTGGCCAGGTCCCCGGCTTCCTTCGAGACCGGGATTTTTTGGGTCAAGCTGGCGCCGAGTGAGTCGGTTCGAGCGACAATAATGCCATTCTCAACGCCAAGCTCAAGAAACGCATAGCGAATCGCGTTGATCTTGGAGAGGAAATCTTCGTGCGGGACGGTGACTTTGCCGGCCTGGTGTCCGCATTGCTTCGCATCAGACACTTGGTTTTCTACCTGGATGGCGCAAGCCCCGGCTTCGATCATCTTCTTGGCTAGCAGGTAAGTGGCTTCTTCATTACCAAAACCGGCATCGATATCGGCGATAATTGGCACGACATGGGTTTGAAAATTATCGATCTGGTGAATGATGCTTTCGACATCACCGCCATTGGCGCGAGCTTCGTCCAAGGCGATAAAAATGTGTCGCAGTTCACGGGCGTCGGCCTGCTTGAGGAACGTATAAATTTCTTCGATCAATGCAGGTACTGAGGTCTTTTCATGCATGCTCTGGTCTGGCAAAGGCCCGAACTGTGAGCGTAATGCCGCAACCATCCAACCACTGAGGTAAATGTAGCTCTTATCCATGGTGCCGCGGTGTTTCTTCACTGACATCGCCAGTTGCTGGGCCGTGAAGCCATGCCAGCAGCCCAATGACTGGGTATATTGCGAGGAATCCAGATCATAATCTGCCATATCTTTGCGCATGATGTCTGCCGTATAGCGCGCAATATCCAGGCCGGTCTTAAAGCGATTCTGTAAGTCCATGCGGGTCGCAAATTCTGGATTAATGCCGTTCCAGGTTGACTGGGCGTTGCGAAGTTTTGCAAATGCCTCGATGTTCTGCAGATAATTAGCCATGGGGGTTCCTTGTTGGAAAAATAAAAGACTAGCGAGTAAAGAGCGCGACAATGTAACAGTGCAGGAGAAAGAAGTTAATGGAATATTTGGATACTAATACATTCCTAAATTTCATCGATTAATCTCACTCTGCCGCCCTGCGCCCTGCAAAGCAGGTGAGTTAAGCAGGTGAGTTAAGCAGGTTGGTTAGGCTGGCGATAGGCTAGTTGTGAAGCCTTTGGACCAGCTGTTCGAAATGGTACAAGCGGCGCTGCAAATGTCGGTTTTGATCAAGCAGATCGAGTACCAGGGCCACACCTTGAAGGTTAAGGTCGAGATCCTGTTGCAGGCGTCGTGCTTTGATACAGCGCAAGACCTGTTCGCTGTCGAACTGGCCACTGGCCAGTGTTTCAATGATGCCAATATTGACCAGTTCATGGATATCTTCTCGTGCCAGCTGGGTGGCTTGACAAAATTCCGTCATGGTTAAGATGTCGACGCTCATTATTTCGCCCTAGTCCTGGGGTTAAAACCTGAGAAGCTGGCGGCGAGTGTTTCAAAGGCGGCGCGCTCAGCATCTGTCGTTGCCTTGGGATTTACCAGTTTTAAGACCACGATTTGATCGCCAGTCTTTGCCAGGCCTTTGCCTTTTAGACGCAGACGACTGCCATTTTGACTATTGACGGGAATCCGCAATTTAACGCGACCGCCAAGAGTCGGCACCTCGATATTGTCACCGAGCGCCGCTTCCCAGGGTGACACAGGTAGGACCAGCACAATGTCTCGGCCATCCACTTCAAATTGTGGGTGCGGCGCATACTCGATCTGTAAATAAAGATCGCCGGCATCACCCTTGCCAGCGCCGGGTTCGCCCTGACCGCGCAGACGAAGCTCTTTGCCGCTGCCGATGCCAGCTGGAATCTTAACGTTAATGGTCTTTTCGCCCCGTTGGGTTTGCAGACGAATTTGTTTCTCGCCGCCATTGTGGGCCTCCTCCAGACTGATCTTGATGGAGTAGTGCAAATCCCTGCCTGGTTGACGAAAGCCCTGGGTGCCGGCAAATCCGCCCTTATTGAAGCCCCCGCTGCCAAAGATTGAGCTGAGAATATCCTCGAACCGCGCATCACCACGAAAGTCGTGCTGATCAAATCGAAAACCTTGATCGGCGCCCTGTCGTCCCTGGCTGTTCACATAGATTCTCAGTTCGTCGTATTCAGCCCGCTTGGCTGGGTCCTTGAGTATTTCATACGCTTCACTGACGGCCTGGAAGCGCGCTTGGGCGTCTTCCTCCATGCTGACATCGGGATGGTACTTGCGCGCGAGTTTCTTGAAGGCGCGCTTGATCTCTTCTTGAGTCGCCGTAGGCTCAATGCCGAGCACTGCGTAATAGTCGGTAAATTCCACAATAGTACTGTCTTATTTTGAGTGAGCGTCACGATTCTTAGTGCAGTTTGACCACAGATCAAAATCTTGTAGAAAAGCCGCTCGAGATCGAGGCAAGGTCTAGCCTTGCCTATGACGAGATATCCGGATTATCAGGGGTGTCAGCTGATATTCAAAGGGGTGATGAGGCGCTGATTGCGCTAAATCAAGAAAGCGTTAGGTCAGGTACGCTTCTTCAGAGGGCGAAAGCCCTCTTCGGGTGCTTTGGTGGGTGCGCTATCGCTGGTGGCTGGCCTCGGGGGCGCGGCCTTACGTTTCAAGTGCTTTTGTTTAGCCGGTTTTACAGCGGCTTTTTTGGCGCTCGCGGCCACTTTCTTTTTAGTGGCTTTCTTGATCCCGGTAGCCTTGCCAGATTTTTTGAGTTTCTTGGGTCCTCGGTAAGCCGCTTCCAAGCCTTTCACTTGTCGCGGCTCAAAACGAATTTTAAGATATCTTTCGATACTCGACATCTGGTTAAACTCCATGGAGCTCACCAGCGTGATGGCTTTGCCGGCTTGGCCAGCCCTGCCGGTTCGACCGACGCGATGGACATGGTCGTCGCCGGAATGAGCGACCGTATAATTGATGACCAACTCGACATCCTGAATATCCAGCCCGCGGGCAGCGACATCTGTGGCCACCAGAATTGTAATTTTGCCATCACGGAATCGGCTCATGACTTGCTTACGAATACTTTGGGCGATTTCACCGTGAATGTAGCCGATTTTCAAACCCTGGTTTTGTAGCGTGCTTCCCAGTTGTTGGCACTGCTCCCGAGTGTTACAGAAGACGAATACTCGACTCGCTCCTTCTTCCTTCACCAAGGCGGTGATTAGGCGCTCTTTGTGCTTGGCGTCATCGGCAAGCACAATTTGTTGTTGGATCTGGCTATGTGCCTGGCGGTGGGTGTCAGTGACGATGGACTCGGGTCGGGTCAGAATAGCCTTGATATGACTGAAGCCCTGATGGCTCAGCGTCGCTGAAAACAGTAGGTTCTGGCGGTTTGGATTACAAGCTGCGGCGATCGTATTCATGTCTTCGGTGAAGCCCATATCCAACATTCGGTCAGCCTCATCTAGTATCAGCACTTCGAGGTCCTTAAAGTCCAGGCTACCCTTTTCAAGATGCTCCACCAGTCTGCCGGGGGTGGCGATCATCACCTCAGGGTTCTTGCGAATCGAGGCGATCTGATGCTTGAACGCTTCGCCGCCAATAATGAGTCCACATTTTATCGGTGTGAAAGCCGCGAGTTTTTCAAACATCTTTTGAGTTTGTAGCGCCAGTTCGCGGGTGGGCAGCAGGATCAGCGCTCGAGTCCCGGATTTTGGCGCCTGAGTCGCGAGTAACTTATCTAGCAGAGGCAATACGAAAGCCGCGGTTTTGCCACTGCCAGTCTTGGCGGAAACCATCAGGTCTTTGCCTGTTAATGCCACAGGTATAGCCTGCGCCTGGACCTCAGTCGCCTCCGTAAAGCCGAGTTTTTCGAGGGCTTTAAAGAGCTTTGGGTTGAGCGGTAAATCAGTCAGTAAGGACACGGATGCCTGCTTAGGTCAATTGGATGGGCTAGCGACAAAGACGATACCAAGTCGCGAGTATTTGAACCAGCTTCTTTCGCGGTAATTACCGCTTGTCTGGCACGCCAGCACCCTATGCCGATTAGCGCGACTCGCTCGAAGGCTTTGACGTCCAGGCTGCCTAGTGGCGAGGATGCAGGCGAACCGGTAGTTTGGTGTAGCCCTTGACGAAGGTAGAATAGGTTCTCTCGGGCGCACCGGTCACTTCGACGGTGTGAAACCGCTTGAGAATTTCCTCCCAGATAATGCGCAATTGCATCTCGGCCAGACGATTGCCCATGCAGCGGTGGATACCAAAACCAAAAGACAGATGGTGGCGAGCATTAGGTCGGTCGATGATGAAGTTGTCTGGTTGGTCAATGACGCTGCCGTCGCGGTTGCCAGAGACATACCACATTAATAGCTTGTCCCCTGCTTTGATATTTTTGCCGTTTAACAAAGTATCAGCTAATGCCGTCCTGCGCATATAGGCCAGCGGCGTTTGCCAGCGGATAATCTCCGGGATCATCTTCGGAATCAGGCCGGGGTTGTCCCGTAATTTTTGATATTGATCAGGATGCTGGTTCAGAGCCAAAACGCCACCACTGATCGAGTTGCGAGTCGTATCATTGCCACCGACGATTAATAGGATCAGGTTGCCGAGAAACTCCATTGGCGCCATATCCCGAGTGTCTTTGCCGTGGGCGAGCATGGAAATCAGGTCGCCCTTGGGTACGTCGTTGACTCGTTCATTCCACAGGCGGGTAAAATAAGCCAGGCACTCAAGTAACTCGGTGCGCCGCTGTTCAGCAGAGATGCCGTTTCCAGGCCCGGCTGTCGCTACATCTGACCAGCGAGTTAGCAGGCGTCGGTCTTCAAAAGGGAAATCGAACAAGGTGGCTAACATCTGAGTAGTGAGCTCGATTGAGACCGCATCAACCCAGTCAAACTCTTCGTCGATGGGGAGTGAGTCCAGAATAGCCCCGGCCCGGTCGCGAATAGTTGATTCCAAATTGGCCAGATTTGATGGCGCCACCACTGGCGCTACCGTGGCCCGTTGCACGTCGTGCTTTGGCGGGTCCATGGCGATGAAGTTACTGGTCTGAAAGTTTTCTCGTTCTTTCGAGCGGCTGTTGGGCAGTCCAAGCGTAATACCGGCCTCTGAAGAGAACAGCTCATGGTGCTTATCCACATACATGATGTCTTCAAACCGTGTGACGGACCAGACTCGGCCAAACTCTTCATCTTCATTGAGGTGCACTGGATCTTCAGCGCGAAGCCGAGCGAAGTAGTTCCAGTGAGCATCTTGCTGGAAGAGTGCGGGATCAACCACCGTGAGATCTGCCAAGGGGATTGAGTAGGGATCGGGAATATTGACCGTATTGGCTCGGGCTTCGCTCATGGATTTGCCTCAATCAAGTTATTGATCGATTGTATGCATTATGACCGTGGGGTGAAAGCCCTGAAAAACTGGCGCCGTTGAATGGCTCTTACCCGTGTGTTGTTTGATCGCGCAACGGGGGCAAACGATAGGCAAAAAGAAGGCCGGATAACCGGCCTTCTTTAACTGCAAGATACGAACAGCTGGCTGGTTACGCCTTGGCTGCCTTACGCTCCAGTGTTTCTTTAACCACTTCATCAGCGACATTTTTGGGTGCTGCGCTGTAGTGGCTGAATTCCATGGAGAACTGGCCGCGGCCAGAGGTCATGGTTCGCAAATCACCGATATAACCGAACATTTCGGACAGCGGTGCCTGGGCCTTGACTCGCGTACCTGTGGCGCCCGCTTCCTGACCCTGGATCATGCCGCGACGTCGGTTCAGATCGCCAATAACATCACCAACGTGAGCGTCAGGCGTGAAGACATCAATTTTCATGATGGGCTCCATGATCTGAGGGCCCGCTTTCGGCATGGTTTGACGGTACGCGGCTCGAGACGCAATTTCAAAGGCGATCGCAGAGGAGTCAACGGCATGGAAGCCACCGTCTATCAAGGATACCTTGACGTCGAGACACGGGAAGCCGGCCAGTGGGCCCTCTTCCAAGCTGACTTTGAAACCCTTCTCAACTGCTGGCCAGAACTCGCGGGGAACGTTACCGCCAGTAACCTTGGATTCAAACTGGAAGCCAGTACCCACTTCAGCGGGTTCAACAATGAAGTCAATCTTAGCGAACTGACCCGAACCACCGGTTTGTTTCTTGTGGGTGTAGGAATCTTCGACCCGCTTGGTGATCGACTCACGATAGGCCACCAGGGGTTTGCCGACAACGACGTCAACACCATGGGTGCGGCGCAAGATGTCGACTTTGATGTCGAGGTGTAATTCACCCATCCCTTTGAGGATGACTTCGCCAGACTCGACATCAGTTTCAACTCGGAAAGACGGATCTTCCTGAATCATTTTTGACAATGCCATACCCATTTTTTCGGCTGCTGTCTTGTCTTTTGGCGATACGGCAAGATAGATTACTGGCTCAGGAAATACCATGGGCTCCAGTGTTGCTGGAAACTTAGGGTCACATAGGGTGTGTCCTGTCTGGGTATTCTTCATGCCAATCAAGGCGACGATATCGCCCGCTGTCGCCGAGTCGATTTCGATACGCTCGTTGGCATGCATCTCGACCAGCCGGCCAATACGTTCGCTTTTACCTGTAAAGGTGTTCAGAACGGTATCGCCCTTTTTGAGCCTGCCAGAGTAAATTCGAGTAAAGGTCAGCGCGCCAAAGCGGTCGTCCATGATTTTGAAGGCCAGAGCGCGCAGTGGCTTGTCTGCATCAACAATCGCGAATGTCCCAGTTTCCACGCCATCCAAATCAACCTCTGGCTGCGGGGTCACTTCTGTTGGGTTTGGCAGATAATCAATAACGCCATCCAACATCATCTGGATACACTTATTCTTGAACGCAGAACCACAGAAAGTCGGGAAGAACTCCAGCGCGATGGTACCCTTGCGGATGCAGCGCTTGAGCTCGTCGATAGTGGGCTCTTGGGCTTCTTCAAGATAGGCCATCATGATGTCTTCGTCTTGCTCAACGGCTGTCTCGATCAGCTTTTCGCGGTATTCAGCAGCGAGTTCCAGCATGTTCTCTGGAATGTCGGTGATGACATATTTCGTGGGATCGCCGGAATCGTCCCAGATGTGGGCTTTCATGGTGATAAGATCAACTGCACCGACGAAGTTTTCTTCCTCGCCGATTGGCAATACCATGACTAAAGGCCGGGCTGCCAGAACGTCTTCGACCTGCTTGACCACGCGGTAGAAGTCTGCACCCAGTCGGTCAAGCTTATTGATGAAGATGATTCGAGCCACTTCTGATTCGTTCGCATAGCGCCAGTTAGTCTCGGACTGGGGTTCAACACCACCGGATCCACAGAAGACACCGACGCCGCCATCCAGCACCTTCAAGGAGCGGTAGACTTCAATGGTGAAGTCCACGTGTCCAGGTGTATCGATGATGTTCAGACGGTGCTCTTTCCAGAAAGCGGTAGTCGCAGCCGACTGGATCGTAATGCCTCGCTCCTGTTCCTGCTCCATAAAGTCGGTGGTCGCTGCGCCGTCATGGACCTCGCCGATCTTGTGAATCTTGCCGGTCAGTTTCAAAATACGTTCGGTGGTGGTGGTTTTACCAGCATCTACGTGGGCGAAAATGCCGATATTCCGATAGCGGCTCAGGTCAGTCATGGCTCTATGCTCTGTGTAAAAGGATCAAAAAGTGCTTGTGAAAAGGCGCGCCATCTTATAGCGCCACCGCCTCAATATCCAGTGCTGTTTTTGGTGTGCGTCAGATAAGTCCAGATGATTGTTCATTGTTGGTCAGATTGGCGCGACAATGCTGGGCTCGATGGTTCTCTAAGCTCTAGGATCGGCGCGGGCTGTGTTCGGTATCAGGCGGCGCAAAATGGCTGATTTTGGGCTTTGACTAAGACTTATTTCATCTATACTGTACTCGCTTTTCAGTGCCGGGTGACTCCCGAAAAGTCTCCTTCGGCAATTTCTCGGCGGCTGGGAGGTAATTATGAAATTTCGTTTTCCTATTGTCATCATTGATGAAGACTTTCGATCTGAAAATAATTCGGGCCTCGGTATTCGTGCCTTGGCCGATGCCATCGAAAAAGAGCAAATGGAGGTCCTGGGCGTCACCAGTTACGGTGACCTGTCGCAATTTGCGCAACAGCAATCTCGAGCATCGGCGTTTATTCTGTCTATCGATGACGAAGAGTTTGGCACCGGCACCGCGGAGGAGACCGACGGTGCGCTGTTGCAGTTGCGGGCCTTCGTCAAAGAAATTAGACATAAAAATGCCAATATTCCTATCTATTTATATGGCGAAACCCGAACTTCAAGGCATATCCCGAATGATATCCTGCGCGAGTTGCATGGATTTATTCATATGTTCGAGGACACGCCAGAGTTTGTTGCCCGACATATTATCCGCGAGGCTAAAACTTATCTCGATGGCTTGTCACCGCCATTTTTCAGAGCATTGGTCCACTATGCTCAGGACGGCTCCTATTCATGGCACTGCCCCGGCCACTCTGGCGGTGTGGCCTTTCTGAAGTCTCCCATTGGGCAAATGTTTCACCAGTTCTTTGGTGAAAATCTGCTGCGCGCGGATGTCTGCAATTCAGTAGAAGAACTGGGTCAACTGCTGGATCACACAGGCCCTGTGGCGGCATCAGAGCGTAATGCGGCACGCATCTATAGTGCGGATCACTGTTACTTTGTGACTAATGGTACCTCCACCTCGAACAAAATGGTCTGGCACTCCATCGTCGCCCAGGATGATATCGTCGTCGTCGATCGGAACTGCCACAAGTCCATATTGCACTCGATTATCATGTGCGGTGCGATTCCCGTATTTCTCATGCCGACCCGTAACCATCTTGGAATCATCGGGCCCATTCCTCTCGAGGAGTTCACTACCGAGAGCATTGCGCGAAAAATTGAGGCGAACCCCTTTGCCAGAGGTGCTGCGAATAAGAAGCCGCGGATCTTAACGCTCACTCAGTCTACCTATGATGGCATTATTTATAATGTCGAAATGATTAAGGAGCTCCTTGACGGCAAAATTGACACGCTGCATTTTGACGAGGCCTGGCTGCCCCACGCCACCTTTCATAGTTTCTATAAAGATATGCATGCCATCGATAAGGATCAGCCGCGGGCCAAAGAGTCTATTATCTTTTCGACACAATCGACCCATAAACTGCTCGCTGGTTTGTCCCAAGCCTCGCAGATACTGGTGCGAGAGTCTGAGACCGTCAAACTGGACAGGGATGCGTTTAATGAGGCGTACCTGATGCACACCTCTACCTCGCCGCAATATTCCATCATCGCGTCTATCGACGTGGCGGCAGCTATGATGGAAGCGCCCGGGGGCACGGCGTTGGTCGAAGAGTCGATTTTGGAAGCGTTAGACTTTCGCCGAGCGATGCAAAAGGTCGATGCGGAGTTTGGTCAAGACTGGTGGTTTCAGGTCTGGGGTCCCGATCATTTCGCAGAGGAAGGCGTTGGTGACCGGGACGACTGGATCCTGCGCGCCGAGGATGAGTGGCATGGTTTCGGCAAAGTCGCGTCGGGCTTTAATATGCTTGACCCGATCAAGGCCACGATTGTTAATCCCGGCTTATCGTTGCAGGGTGAATTCAGCGAAACGGGCATTCCCGCGTCAATCGTCACCAAATACCTGGCTGAGAATGGCGTTATCATTGAAAAGTGTGGGCTCTATTCCTTTTTCATTATGTTCACCATCGGTATCACCAAGGGACGCTGGAATACTCTGCTGACGGCCTTGCAGCAGTTTAAAGATGACTACGACAAGAACCAGCCCATGTGGCGCATCATGCCTGAATTCGCTCAGGCTCACCCGCGGTATGAGGGCATTGGTCTGAAGGATCTATGCCAGCAGATCCATGACTTTTATAAGGTTTACGATGTTGCGCGATTGACCACAGAGATGTACCTGTCAGATATGCTGCCGGCGATGAAGCCCTCAGATGCCTACGCCAAGATGGCCCATCGGCAAATCGAACATGTGCCGCTTGACGAGCTGGAAGGGCGAATTACTTCCATCCTGCTGACCCCTTACCCGCCCGGTATTCCTTTATTGATCCCGGGTGAGCGGTTTAACAAGACGATCGTTGAATACCTGCGATTTGCTCGGGACTTTAATGAGAAATTTCCGGGTTTCGAGACCGATGTGCATGGGCTGGTTAAGCGCGAAGTGGACGGTCGAATGGACTATTATGTTTATTGCGTCAAACAGGACCAGTAAACAACCGGTGCGAATCTAATATGTCCATTTTCAAGCGGGATCAGGTCAGCATTTACTATGAGGTTGTTGGCGACCGGGGTGCTTGGATTGTGCTCACGCCCGGCGGTCGGAATGGCCTCGAAGATCTGCGCTATCTGGCGGATGAATTGGTCGGCAAGGGCTATCGAGTTCTACTGCATGATCGGCGCAATTGTGGTCAGTCAGATGTTTTTGTCGATGGCGAATTGAGTGAGCAAGAGGTTTGGGTCGATGACGTTCATGCGCTACTTCGGCACCTCGATGCGCTACCGGTTATTGCTGGCGGCGGCTCGGCGGGCTGTCGTTTGTCGTTGCTGCTGGCCCATCAATATCCTGGCTCGGTCCGTGGTCTCCTGCTTTGGTGGGTGACTGGCGGGCAGCACGCGGCGGAGCATCTGGGTCAGGAGTACTATGGCCAATTTATCGACATCGCGGTCAGCCAGGGTCTAGCCGGAGTCTGCGAGACAGATTTTTTTAGCCAGCGGATTATTGACAATCCGGCGAATCGAGAAATTTTGATGTCTATGCCGACGGACCACTTTATTGCAGTCATGTCGCGGTGGCGAGACTACTTTCTGCAGGGCGCTGAGCTGCCTGTTATTGGACTCAGCGCCGAACAATTGCAGGGGATCGGCGCCCCAACTCTCATAGTACCGGGTTCTGATGCTGTCCATCCGCGGGCCAATGCGGTGCTGCTCGATCAGCTGTTACCTGACAGTCAACTGCAATATCCCTTTGAAAAAGCCGATCTTGCTGCCCTCAAACAGCAATCGTCAGCTGATATTTTGCAAGCGTTCAGGCGTCGCCTGGTGGATCATTGCACGACATTTCTGGCCCAAAAAGGCCTGTAGCGGAGCTGGCATGCCGTTTGTTTGATGCATGTACGGTTCATTGTCTTCGAATATGGTTCAAGATAGTTCGGTTAAGTCGGGGAAGTCTATGTTTGACCGTCGCGGTACCGAAGAAAAAATGATCTTGATAATCTGCGGTGTTTCAGCGGCGACATTGCTGCCGTTTGCTATCTTGCGGTTGTTGCTGGGCGATTACTTGATTGGCTTACTCGACAGTATCGGTTTGTTAGCGGCAATCGGCTTGGCATCTTATGTCTATCGAGTTCGAGAAGTAGAGATGGCGGGTATCCTATTATCGTTGCTGGCGATCAGTGGCATGGTGCTCCACATTTACATCAAAGGAATTTCAGAGGTCTATTTTCTCTACCCATTGATGGTGGCGACTTACTTTGTTGTCAAACCGGCCTACGCACTTGCGCTGAGCCTCCTGGCGCTTGCCATACTGTTGCCTGTGACCTGGGTGCAGTTTGACGGCCTGGCATTTGCCAAAGTGTATCTTTCCATCTTGGGTTGCATTTTATTCACCTACGCATTTGCGAGCCAGCGAAACGAGCAGCGTGACCTGTTATTACAGTACTCCACCAAAGATAGTCTCACTGGAGCCGGCAATCGCCGGGCCATGGACAAGCACCTGATCGAAGCGATACAGCGTTTCGAACGTTCTGATCAACCCATGTCGCTGATCATTTTGGATCTGGATGAGTTTAAAAATATTAACGATACCGCGGGCCATGCGTTAGGTGATCAGCTCTTGAAGCGAGTGACTGATATCGTGCTGGCGCGCATTAGAATCACAGACAAGCTATTTCGCTACGGTGGGGATGAGTTTGTGGTGTTGGCTGACCCTGCAGACCTGGCCACCGCAGCGCGACTGGCAGAAGACTTGCGCGCCTTAGTCGAGGCTGATCAAGCTGTCACGGGTTGGCAATTGTCAATCTCGCTGGGTGTCGCCGAATATGTCCGTGGCGAGCCCCAAGAGAGTTGGTTGAGCCGGGCCGATGAGGCACTGCTCGTGTCAAAACGTCAGGGCCGTAATCAGGTGGTTGTGAGCGAGTCACTAGCCAACAAGCCTATCAAATGATGGCAAAGCAGTGTATTTTGCCTGCTGATTGCTAACGAACAACTTATGGAGATTGACCTGATGACAGCACAAATACCCGATACCAGCCTGCAATTGCGTTCTTTGGTAAAGTCGAGCGGAGAGCTGCAGCTATCCCTTGAGTCAGTGCCCGTGACAGCCCCTGGCGAGAATGAAGTCGTGGTGCGGGTTGAAGCCTCACCCATCAACCCATCTGACCTGGGGCTTTTATTCGGCGGCGCTGACATGTCTACGGCTGTGGCCGGCGGCACAGCCGATCTGCCCATCATTACTGCGAAAATACCTGAAGCCATGTTCCGCGCTATGGGTGCCAGAATGGATGAGTCCTTACCCGTTGGCAATGAAGGCGGTGGTGTTGTTGTGCAGGCGGGATCGTCCGCAGCCGCGCAAGCGCTATTGGGCAAGACCGTCGGTGTCCTGGGCGGTGCCATGTACTCCCAGTATCGAACCTTGAACGTCAACCAGTGTCTGGCCCTGCCTGATGGCACAACCCCGGAAGAGGGCGCTTCATGCTTCGTCAACCCGCTCACGGCGCTGGGTATGGTTGAAACCATGCGTTTGGAAGGCCATACGGCTCTGGTGCATACGGCGGCGGCGTCCAATCTGGGACAGATGCTGCAAAAAATCTGCCTCAATGAAGGCGTAAAGCTCGTCAATGTGGTTCGTAACCAGGCGCAGGTGGATATCCTTAAGGGAATTGGTGCTGAGTATGTCTGTAACTCAAGCTTGCCGTCGTTCATGGATGATTTGACCGATGCGCTGGTAGCCACCGGTGCGACTATTGCCTTTGATGCAACCGGTGGTGGCAGCCTTGCCAGTCAGATTCTGACCTGCATGGAAGTGGCAGCCAACAAGACTGCCAAGGAATTTAGTCGCTATGGATCGACAGTATTTAAGCAGGTCTATATTTACGGTGGTCTTGAACGTTCCACCACAACCTTGAGCCGCAACTTTGGTATGTCTTGGGCGCTCGGCGGTTGGCTCTTGACGCCATTCTTGATCAAGATCGGTGCCGAGGCAGCCGAGAAGCTGCGTCAGAAAGTCGCCGCAGAGATCAAAACCACTTTCGCCAGCAAGTATACGAAAACGGTCTCACTGCGCGAAGCCTTGAGTATCGATGCGATCAAGGTTTACGGTATGCAGGCGACGGGTGAAAAGTACCTGATTAATCCTAACCTTTAAACGCTTCAGTCGGCAGGTCCATCCTGGTTGGATGTCAGGATGACCTTGCCGGCTACCTTGCGGTCCACTAGCAGTTGATAAGCCTCGACGATATCTTCCATGGGTAAACGGTGAGAGACAAACGGCTTAATGCGGCCGCTGGCCAGCCAACCCATCAGTGTTGTGGAGTTTTTCTCGGCCAGCGCCGGCTTATGGCGCTGTAGGCCGCCTATGGTATAGCCGATCACACTGGCGTCTTTCACCAGTAGATGATTAGTCTTGGCTAGCGCGGGCCTGCCACTCGTAAATCCCACGATAAGTATTCTGCCAAAGGGTGCGATGCAGCGCATGGATTGGTCGAAGACGTCACCGCCGACCGGGTCGTAAATCACGTCAGCACCCAGGCCGCCGGTTAGCTGTTTGACCGCCTCTCGAAAGTCCTCGTTGCTATCGATCACAGCATCGGCACCCAGTGCCGCGACGACGCCGCGTTTCTCATCAGAACCTGCTGTACCGATCACTCGGGCGCCGAATAGCTTACCCAGATCCACGGCTGCCAGACCAACGCCGCCAGCGGCGCCGTGTACCAGCAACGTTTCACCAGCCTTTAGATTAGCGAGCTGCAAGCCATAGTAAGCGGTCATATAGTTATTCCTAAACGCCGCGGCAGCTTCCAAATCGACTTGCTCGGGCAAAATAATCACGTGCTTTGCCGCCACGTTAACCTGTTCGACACAGCCGCCAGGTGTCAGTACCCGATCGCCGACGCGCAGGTTCGCAACATCGCTGCCTACCTCAATGATGGTACCGGCTCCCTCGCCGCCGACAGTAAAAGGTAAGCCTGAGGATTCCTGATAATCGCCCTTGATGCGCACCAGATCACTGAAAGAAATTCCCCGCGCCTGGATACTGACCTTCACCTCATCGGCAGCGACGGGTCTCGGCACTGGGACCCGCTTAACTTTCAAATCAGTGTGACTGCCAAACTGTTCGCATTGGATGATTTTCATGGTTTGTTTATTGTTCTGCAGCATGTAGGCCTCTTAGAGCATCTTATTGCGGGTTAAATGTGCCTGATGACAGCGTAGGAGTCTGTAACCAGTGGGTCAGGGCGGTCAGAGTTGATGCTACCGCACTCGCCTCCTGTGTGTTAACAGTGACCAGTAAGCGTTGTTCGTCGTTAGTAAATGGGTCAAAAGCAGTTTGTTGGGCCAGGAATTGTTCGAAGGTTGCCTCTGAGGCATCGCCCTGTCGATTGGCCAGGCGAGTTTGCGCCTCATCTGCAGATACTTGGCATTGAAGGATTCTGATGGGCATCGAAAGCTGGCTGGCAAGTTCTAGAAAACTCTGACGCCAGCCCGCGCGGATGAAAGTGGCGTCAATAATCACACCGTAGCCTGCATTGAAGATCTCTTGGCTGAGGTGTAACAGACGCGATTTGGTTAGTGTATCGGCGTCAGCCGTGTAGATGTTCAGTTTTAGTTGCTGGCTGCTGGCATCATGTCTCAAGCCGAACAGCCGCTTGCGCTCAACATCGGAACGCAGATGAATAAAGCCTGAGGCTTGAGCTAGTTGACGGGCGATAGTGGTTTTGCCGCTGCCGGAAAAGCCGCACATCAAGACCATACCTCGTGGCGTGGGCTGACAATACTCTTGGGCACGGCGAAGGTAGCGCCAACATTGATCATGGTGCTCATGAAACGCATTGCCCCTCGACTGACTAGCCTGAATGGCATGAACCTTGGCCCTGACGAGGGCGCGATAAACTAAATAGTAATGAAGCACCTGAAGCATGTCATAGTCGCCGGTAAGGGCGAGATACTCGTTTAGTAGTTGTCGCGCGTGATGCGCATGAGTGCGAACTTGCAGGTCCATGGCGGTAAAAGCGAAATCGCTGGCCGTATCAATCCAATACAGCGCCGGATTAAATTCGATGCAATCAAACACAAGGCACTGTCGACCATCATATAGGATATTGTCGAGATGCATATCGCCATGGCACTCTCGAATATCGCCTTGCTCATAACGTCGTTGCAGACTGGCCTCGAGCCGCTGGTATTCTTTTTCACTCCAACCTTCTAGATCCGTTAGTGCTTGCTGTCGCTCTGGCAGGGCCAGCGCCACCAGGTGCTTAAAATTGTCGAGTACCGGCCCCTGAATACGGTCCCTTAGTTGAAATTTTGAAGGTACTGTCTTTGCCAGACTCAGATGAAAACGAGCGATCGTTCGAGCCAGCGATTCAACGACGGTTGCGTCGAGTAGATTGTTTTGTGCCAGCGACGTTAGCAGTTGGGATTGCGGAAACCGACGCATCTTTACCGCGTATTCAAAGACCTCCGCGGCGACCGGTCGGTCAGAATCAATAGGACTCACCACGGGCGCCGCCGCTGAGCCGCTGATAGCAACGACCTGAAGGTACAAATCCTTGGCCGTACGACGATTCAAGCGTATTTCCTCTGCACAATAAAATTTGCGCAGGGCTAGCGTACTATAGTCCAGGAAGCCCAAATTGAGGGGCTTCTTGATCTTGTAAGCATATTCTCCCAGCAACACGATCCAGGAGATATGAGTTTCAATACATTGTGGATTAGCGCAAGCGTGTTGCACGCCATGACCCGCCAACAGTGCCTGTGTCAATGCTAGAGTCACGTTGCTACCCCTGCTTGTGGAGTGAATGACTAGTGCTCAGATTAACCCTTGCTCGAGCCAAGTGGTGACGTACTAATCCGCGCGCCGTAAACAGCCTAAGGCAAGAACGACCCGGGTGTCAGGGCCGTCTCGGGGCATTCAGCGCCTGCAGGTTTTTGACCAGCTCAGCCCCTGCTGTGCGGGGGCTGACCGCTTTATCAATTTTTCGAACAATTCCTTGGCGATCAATATAGAAGGTCCAGCGCCGCGCCAGACCGCTCGCTGACAGGACTCCAAAAGCTTGACTCATCTGTTTGTCAGCGTCAGACAAGATTGGGAAGCTGGCGGCATTCTTTTCAGCAAAGGCTTTATTGTCCTCAAGACTATCAACACTCGCCATGAAGTAGGCGACGTCAAACTCGCGAATTTCCTGGTCACTGTCACGCAGCGCCTTGCATTCGAGAGTTCAGCCACCGGTAAAGGCCTTGGGAAAGAACGCAATGACGACGAATTGCTTGTCCCTGAAGTCGGTTAGCGAATAGTAGTGACCATCGCTGCCCGGGAGACGAAAGTCCGGTGCTGGATCGCCGACCTGTAATTCTGCCGCATTTGCTGAGGCCGCGGCGATAAGCCAGGCGGCCAGTACCCGTTGATAAAATCTCATTGTCGTTCTCCTTGTGACCGATTGCTAATTGCTGTCTAACTGCGCTCGATTTCCTTGAGCCATCCGAGTTGTCGATGGGTATAACTTATGGGCTGATTAGGACGCTGTACACGTCGAGCCATAGAACTGTGTTCAGTTAGGTTTGCCACGCACTACTGTGGCACGTCACTGGCATCACTGGCGAGCAAAGACTGGCAGTTGCTCATCTGCGTCGAACCTGTGCCTTGCCGGCTACAGAGTGTGTGCAAGCGGGCGTCAAAGTTTCCAAGTAGGTCAATACCTGCAGCTGTTTGCCAGGCGTGCAGATCCTTGTTGAGGCGTCGCAAAACCCGAAAATTGCGTCCCGCAAAGGCATCGACAATGGCATCGCCACTATCCTGATGTTGGCTCAATTCGTTCATTAGCGCCAGCGCTGTCTGACTGATTTCTTCTTGTCGTTGGGGTGCGAGTCTGATCAGGCTGCGTACATAGCTGACTCCCCACTGTAAGCGCGTGGCTTGCCCAGTGCTCGACTGATAAGCCTTGAGCCGCCACTCCAGGGCTTCGTCAATGCTGCCGGCGGTTTCCGCCAGGGCCGCGAGATTGCTCATAAAGTAATAGGGTGCTGCCGATTTTTCCAACTCCGCCAGCAACAACTGTTTGGCTTCATCCTGGAGCCCGGCAGTTTCGAGTAGATAGCTAATCTGATTCACCACGCTTTGGCGAGCATAGGCATTTCGAGTCACTTGGTTGGCCTTTTCGGCATCCAGCTGAATAGCCGTGATCTGCGCCGTGGGGAGTGTTGCCGGGGTCGCATCGCCGTCGAAATAAAACCCCAGATACGGGAACCAGCCTGCCAATTGCTCGGCGGTTGATAGGCGCTTATTGTGGCGTAGATCGAGCATCGCCTGCTGCCACTGATTTTGTAATCTGGCCAATGCCAATGCATCAAGATCGAGCACACTGGCAATCTCGATCGCGTAATAGGCCAGGTAGTCCCACGTACCAATGATCAGTTCTGGTGCCGCCAAAATGCGGGTGAGTGGTGCGGCATCGGCTTTTTGACGGGTCTTGGCCTCATCTTGCCCGGCAGCTAGCATCACCAAATATTGCAGATACAGCCGCGCACTGGCTTCTGGATCCTGGTTCGATACCCGCTCCGCGAGTTGACTAAACAGGATGGGGTCGGTACCGACGGGCAGCGCTTCAAAGTCCTGGCCCCAGGAATAATAAGCGAGTTGCCTAAAGTCGGAAGCGAGCAGTTGATCCGGCGAGTTCAGCGCGAGTTGGACCAGCATGCGCGTAGGGCGCAGCGTGTCGAGGCTGGAGAGCAGGATTGAGTTATAGCGAGAGATGTCTATCCCACCAGGAATGCGAGTCACTTCCTCTCCCTGGGGGCTGAAGATAATCATGGTGGGGTAGCCCTTGACGCCAAACTCTTCGCCCACAGACTGGGCGCGTTCGGTATCGCCATCCAGATAGATAGGAATAAACAGTTTTGATTGGGCGATAAATTCTGGGCTCTTGAAGACAGTATGTTTGATTTCCTGGCAAGGCGGACACCATACCGCGCCCCAGTACATAAAAATGGGTTTGTTGGCGGCGGCGGCGAGGTTAAAAGCCTCGGCCACGGAGCCTTCAAACCAGGGAATCCCGTGACCCTCGTTGCTGTGTCTCTCAATTTGAGCGGTTTCGTCTGGCTGTTCGGTGTCTGAATCTAGCGCCGGATTACAGGCGGTCAGACACAACAGTATCAAACTGACGATCATTCCAAGCGTTAACTTGCGCATGGCAGGTCCTGGCTCCGGGCGGTTTGTTTAACCGTTGACTCGGGCCTCAGGCCACAAGCGCAGAAAATTTTCACTGAAGAACTTTTCTTTGACGGCTTCGGCCTCGCTAGCGAGGGAGTCTTCGAATTTCTTGATGGGATTCCGCCCGCCCTCGACGTGAGGGTAATCGCTTGAGAAGAGATACAGATCTGGATTCGACTGCTCAATAAGATTGGCGACGTCCTCATGGGGGAAAGGCGTGAAGCCCATCTGCTCGCTGAGCTGCTGAGACGGAGTCCGGTCAAATTGCACGGAAGTGTCGACGCGGCCGTAAATTTTCGCAACCCAATCCAGTCGTTTAGTCAGCTCGGGTACCCAACCGGCGCCCAGTTCCACGGCAGCACCGCGCAGCGCAGGGTGGCGGTCGAAGACGCCGTCCAGTAATAGCATGCTGATAAAAGTTTCTGGCGGCTGATGCATGACAGCAGCGTCCTTAGTTCGCACATTCTCGCCGCCACCCATCCAATCCTTGACTGCTGCGCGACCATTGTTGCTCCAGGATTTCAATGCTTGCAGCGGTGAGCCACCCACGTGCAACACAAATGGCGTGCCGGATTCTGCCAGCAGAGCCCAGAAAGGCTCGAGGTCAACGTGGCCCGGCGACATATCAATGGGCGCGCGATGGGGTACCCAGATTGCCTTCAGACCTGAGTCAATGGCGAACTTCAATTCGGTCAGGGCATGCTCCGGGCTGTCCAGCGGGACAATGCCCACGCCCAATAAACGATCATCTGCTTGGCAAAAATCCACCATGTGGCGATTATGTGCTCGGGTTGCGCCATACCGCAGATGTGGCGGCTTTTTTGAACTGGGGTGAAACGGAAAAGCGACACTGTGGGTGGCAAACACCAGCTGCTTTTTAAAACCTAGCATATCCATGGCGACCTTGCGGTCATCGCCGTTGAAGGCACCGAGCGCCTGGATTTCTTTGGAGCTTTCGATCAGCTTGTCGCCCAAAGCGACCATGCTGGCCTTGTGTTCCGTGCTGTGTTGTCCGCCCTGGCTCATGATAACAGCGACTTCTTCGTCAGACACCAATGAGGCACTGTAGCTGACCTGAGGAATTTCATCCCGGATCGCAGGATCAGCATAGTCCTTGAGGAAGTTGGGAAGCTCCATGATATGGCTGTCAGCGTCATAGTAAGGCCGATGGTCCGGTGCATAGGTCATGGCGAATCTCCAGATTGGATTTACAGTAGGCGCAAATGTAACGTTTAATGGTCCAGGCTGTCCAGCCAGCCGCGAATCTGCGCGATGAAGTTGTTACTCGAGCGGTGTCTTTGGTATCTTGGATGGCTTACATCTTAGGGGTTAACTTCATGACATCGACGACTGCTGAAATCGGCGCAGGGCCTGTGAACCCAAGGTTCCCCTTGCCAGATCTGAATGGCCTGCCTGAGGATATCAAGCTGCGGATACTTTCCGTTCAGGAAAAATCGGGATTTATACCGAATGTGTTTTTGGTCTATGCCCGGCGCCCGGCCGAGTTCAGGGCATTCTTTGCATACCATGATGCGCTGATGGACAAGCAAGGTGGCTTGTCCAAAGCCGAGCGCGAGATGATTGTTGTGGCGACCTCGGGCGCCAATCAATGCCTATACTGTGTGGTTGCTCACGGTGCCATCCTGCGAATTCGCGCCAAAGATGGCTTGCTCGCTGATCAGGTCGCCGTTAACTATCGCAAGGCCAATATTACGCCTCGACAGATGGCCATGCTGGACCTGGCGATGAAGGTCAGCGAGAATGCGGCCGCCGTGACCGAGGCTGACTTCCAGCAATTGCAGGTTCATGGTTTCGATGACGACGATATCTGGGATATTTGTGCGATCACTGCCTTTTTCGGCTTGAGTAATCGGATGGCGAACGTCACTTCCATGCAACCCAACGCGGAGTTTTATGGAATGGGTCGGGACCTTGCCAAACCCGTCAACTAACCAATCAACAGCGAAGCAGGAGCATAACTATCAACGAGCCAACGGATAAAACCCATCGCAACGATATTTACGGTGATCTAAAACCCGTGAGTGAAGCCAGCTTGGCACCACCGATTCCCGCAGCAACCGTGGTCATTCTCAAAGACTTTGGGGAAGCCGCCGGGGTCGAGGTGCTGATGTTGCGGAAAAACTCCAAGATCGCCTTTGGTGGCATGTGGGTTTTCCCTGGCGGGCGTATTGACCCGGAGGACTATCCGGCCGATGGCGATGTTGATGTTGCCGCTCGAAATGCTGCTGCCAGGGAGACCATGGAAGAAGCGGGGCTGACCGCGGCTATCGACGACTTTGTGTTGTTTGCCCACTGGACGCCGCCGGCGACCACGCCGAAACGCTTCGCGACCTGGTTCTTCGCAACCCGTACCCTGATTGATGAACCCATACAGATTGATGGCGGAGAGATACTCGACCATCTGTGGATCAACCCTGCTGATGCATTGGCGAAACACAAGGCTGGTGAGATCGATCTTGCGCCACCGACTTGGATCACGCTGTACCAGCTTGCGCTGCATGGTGCTGGTCATGAGATTATCACGCATTTTGAATCACAGCCGCATAAGGTCTACCAGACTCGAGTCGTCAAAAATGCGCAAGGTGTGAGAGTGGCGCTCTGGCAGGGCGACGCGGGGTACGAGTCGTCCGATGCTGATGTCGAGGGTGAACGTCACCGACTGGTGTTGGCCGAGACTGGCTTTGTATTCGAAAACACGGCGGAAATTTATTAAGGCCAACCACGACAAAATATCGCTTGAATTTTGGTCTAACGAATCTGCTGGGTTTCGGTTGTAGCTTGGCGCAAGCAGAAAAGCGTGTCAGTCAAAGCCTGTAAGACGCAGCGCGCCAAGATCCAGCATTTTACAGCTGCAGACGATAGCCGGCCAGCGACGCAACGCGGTGTGTCGCTGGGCTGAACATGATGCTATCTACAGCATCGCGACGCCGTTTAAGGTGCAAATTCACATTAAGATGTCACAGTGAGATGACGAACGCTTTGTTCGGTGCTGCGCCGTTGAGGACTTCAGCGTAAGTGCCTAGTAACTCAGATTCACCGCTGCGCTGGTCTATCGTGATCCAGCCGTCAACCACCGTCAGAAAGCTGTCCCAGGCTGTGCCAAGCTCTGCTTGAAACTTTTCGGGGCCCCATTCTTTGTGGCGCTTTTGAATCTGGCTGGGCGCAAAGAACATGGCCGGCTTTGGTCCTGGCAGCGTGCCGAGGGCAGCGCCATCTCGAGATTCCCAGTGGGTGATACCGACCCCGCAACTGTACTTCAGGTTATCCTGAAAATGTTCATGAATATTTGCCAGGACCTGACGGTTGCCCGCCATGTCGATAAACACGCCGGGTAGGTTGTTGTCGAGAGTTTCAATATCCTCATAGGTGACTACCGTATCATAAACGCCAAGGCCCTTAACGAAATCTAGGTTACTGGCGGAGGTCAAGCCTGTGACGGACTGGTTCCGACTGTTCTTCAACAGATAGGCAAGACCCAATGACGTTTTGCTGGAAGCGCTGGAGAGTATGATGTTGGTTGCGCCAAAGCTCTGATTGTCAGCAATAAAATCATCCAGTACAAAGGAAGTAGTAAACAGCGGCCGGTAAATCATCTGGTGGCGATCAAACTCTGGGAGGTAACCGTTCTCAGGGCTGACTCGTGAATATTGATTGTAGGTCGGTGGCAGCGCGGCGCGGTGGCTGACACCGTCAACAAAACCGCGATCGCTGACGCGAGCGGGCTGCACGACTAAATAGCTCGACATGGGGAAGTAACCATAATAACGCTGGCCCACATCGATGCCATCAACCTCGCTGCGGACGACGGTGGCCATACCCCAAACTGGAATTCGACCCCAGCCGTCTTCAGCGGGGAAAAATTGCCAATAGCCAATCATATCCCCGGCGACACCATAGGTGATGTTATTCGCTGTCAACGCAAACTGGTCAATTTGCAACAGCACTGACTCATCGTCCAGTACGACTTGTTCTGCATCGATTAGTTGAACCACGCGGGTGTTGGCGAGATTTGTTTTGAGTATTTCAATGCTGTAGGCAGACATGAACGTACCTTGATCATTAGGAGTGGCGCAGGTTAGCGAGCCTGGCCTGGCAAATCAAGCTGATGACTACAGGCTCTCAATGAGTCGGCGACTCGGCTAATGTTGTGTTAGTGTTTAACGGCGCAGGTCATAGGCGCGTCAGGATCCTCTAATTAAGGTAAGGGACGATGATTCAACAAGATTCAAACGCTGGTATTCATACGCTGTATGGCACGCCGTTGTCATTGTATACGGGTAAGGCTCGCGCTTACCTGATTAAACAGCGAATACCCTATCGAGAAATCACGCCAACCACCGCCCACTTTCGAGACCAGGTGCGGCCGAATGCGGGAGGCCAATCCATTCCCATCATAGAAACTGCCGAGGGTGAGGTCATTCGTGACAGCACGGCGATCATTGATCATTTTGAAACGCTTAGCGGGGGGCAGGCGCTTCCGAAAGGCCCACGTCAACGTTTTCTGGCGCGCCTGTTCGATGTGATTGGTTCTGAAGGACTACTGCGCCCAGCCATGCACTATCGTTGGAATTATCCAGCAGAGAATTTAAATTTCCTCGCCTTCCATTTCCAGTCGATGATTCCTCGGGATCGAGACCGGGTTGAGCTGGCAGAGAAAACTATGTTGCGGATGCGTAATGCGGGAGAGGCATTTGGTGCCGTCAGTTCAACTTTTACGTTGGTTGAAAGTCTCTATGCAGACTTCCTGAACATGCTCAACTCCCATTTACGCGACATGCCATACCTGTTAGGTTCGACGCCGACGATCGCTGATTACGGTATGATGGCGCCGATGTATGCACATTTAGGTCGTGACCCAAAGCCGTTGGCGCTGATGCAGGCACAGGCCATACATGTTTTTCGGTGGGTTGAGCGGATGAACCGGCCAGAGCCTGATATCGGCGAATATGCCATCGCCGATGAGGAGGCGAATCTCATTCGAGCTCAAGAGGAAGGCGCTGATCATGTCCCGGATAGCCTGATCCAATTGCTCCGGCACATCGCTCGTGATCTGGTGCCGGAAACAGTCGCTGCTGCAACTTTGATTAACCGTTGGCTCGATGAACAGCAACCGAAACCCTTGACGCCCATTGAGCGCGGCGTGGGGTTTTGTCGGTTTGAGATCGATCAGGATTCAATTAATGCTTTGGCTCAACCCTACCGGTTCTTTTTATTGGCAAGGGTCCAGGCTGACTATGAGGCATTAGATGTTGCTGATCAGGCAAGCGTGATGGCCATGGCTGACAAATGTCATCTGGCGCCTTTATTGTCTGCGAAGCTGACTCGCGAAATAGCGCGGGCGAATAATCAGGAAGTCTGGTTATAGCCTCGTTTGACTCTGACAGTTGGGATACTTGCGTTGGACTCCGCCACACCGAAAGCAAGACAAGTCAGTAAAAGTCGTTAGTGGCATTGAATAGAGGCTGTTTTTATGCAAATAGATTTGCTCAACCCCGCATCATTTCACGGTGGTCATCCTCAGGATCAATACCAATGGTTGCGAGAGCAGGCGCCCTGCTATTGGCACAGTGAGCCTGGTGGCGCTGGTTTCTGGGCGATCACGAGTCACCAGGATGTTTATAACATCGGCCGTGAAGCGAAAATCTTCTCCTCGGAACCGACTATCATGATTCAGGATCCAGACCCGGCGCAGGCGAACTTCGCGGGCCCGGACAAGATGATGCTGATGATGGACCCGCCGGAACACACCGCCTACCGAAAACTGATTAGCCGAGAATTTACTCAGGGCCCGGCGAAGAACTACAACGCCCGCATCGAGCAGTTGGCCACGCAGATCGTTGACGCCGTCATAGAAGACGGCGAATGCGACTTCGTCAGCGCCATCGCCGGCGAGATGCCTTCATTCGTGATTGCCGATCTGATGGGCCTACCCCTGAGTGATGGGCGTGAATTGTATAAACTGACGGAAGTTATCCATTCGGCGCCCGAGTCGTTGCCAGAAAATGCTATCGCTGAAGCTGTGATGAAGATGTTTGAATATGGTCAAGGTGTCATACGAGATAAACGTGCCCATCCGGGCGATGATCTTGCCAGTAAACTGCTACGGGCTGAACTTGATGGCCGCAAACTCACCGACGGTGAATTTCTGCTGTTTTTCATGCTGATGATTGATGCTGGTGGCGACACCACTCGAAACCTCGTTGCAACGGGCATGTACGAGTTGCTCAAGCATCCTGAGCAGCTCGCCCTGTTGCAGTCGGATGTGGAACAGCACCTCGGCACGGCTCGAGATGAATTACTGCGTTGGACTTCACCGGTAATCTATATGCGCCGTACCGCTACCATGGACACCCGTATCCAAGACCAGGATATCAAAGCCGGGGATAAGGTCGTGCTGTATTACGGCGCGGCCAACCGAGACCCGTCGGCCTTTGCCCGTGCCGATCAGTTGGATGTCTTACGAACGCCTAACAAGCACCTCGCCTTTGGCGGCGGGCATCATGTGTGTCTTGGGCAGTGGTTTGCGCGCCTCGAGATTGATGCGATTCTGCGGGAGGTATTGTCCCGCATGCAGAACCTGCAGGTCGCTGGCCAAGTGAGCTGGATGCCGTCCAACTTTATTTCCGGCTTGACCCGAATGCCGGTGACCTTTGATCCCGGGGTACGCTCAGGAAGTGCTTGAACTGACTCTGTGTGGTTGATGAGGAGGTTTGAAGCCCACTGAGAGCCGCTAGCCTTGGACTCGGCGTAACACTTCGAGGAATGCCGGGCCATACTTGTCGCGTTTGCGTTCGCCGACGCCAGACAACTGACTGAAGGCTTCGATAGTCTGCGGTGCCTGTTCCGCCATGGCTTGCAGGGTGTTGTTCGAAAAAATAATATAAGGTGGTACGCCTTGCTCCTCCGCCAGACTGCGGCGGCACTCACGCAGCGCTTCCCAGAGCTCCACATCAATATCGTTGTCGATGGGCGTGCGAGTTTGCTGCCGAGCCACGGTGGTTTTCAGGTCGCGGCGCAACTCGATGGTAACTTCACCTTTTAACAAGGGCCGAGATTTTTCTTCTAATTGCAGTGCGCCAAACGCCTCCATGTTGACGCTCAACAGACCTCTGGCTACCAGCTGTCTAAATACCGAGCGCCACTGGTTGGCGTCGAGTTCCGTACCAATGCCAAAAACCGGCAACTGCTGATGTTCGAACTGGGTGACCTTGACCGTGGTTGTGCCCCTTAAGACATCAATTACATGGTTAACGCCAAAGCGTTGACCTGTACGAAAAACCGCGCTGAGCGCACGTCGGCAGGCGTCTGTTGCATCCCAGGTCGAGACCGGATGCAGACAGGTGTCACAATTGTCGCATCGTGGCGGTGATTCCTCATCGAAATAAGCCAATAATGCGTGCCGGCGGCACGTGGTGATCTCACATAGACCCAGCATGGCATTGAGCCGATGTTGTTCCAGGCGCTTGAATTCTTCACTGCCGTCGGAGCCTTCCATCATTTGCCGCAGTTTAATGACATCCTGCAAACCATAGATCATCCAGGCGTCGGCCGGCGTGCCGTCGCGACCGGCTCGGCCCGTTTCTTGGTAGTAGGACTCAATAGTTTTAGGTAAGTCCAGATGAGCGACGAAACGTACGTCTGGTTTGTCGATGCCCATGCCAAAGGCGATAGTGGCGACGACGATGACACTCTCTTCACGCAGGAAGCGGGTCTGGTGCAAGGCCCGCTTCTCGGTTGGCAAACCGGCGTGATAGGGCAACGCATTAAATCCTTGGCCTTGCAGCCAAGCGGCCGTTTCCTCAGTTTTTTTCCGCGATAGACAGTAAATAATCCCGGCGTCCCGAGGATGCGCGTCCTTCAGAAAGCGTAATAGCTGGGCCCGCGGATTTTGTTTGAGGGCGATGGTGTAGCGAATGTTGGGTCGGTCAAAACCCGCAAAGAAGTGCCCGGCCGCACCTAGATCCAGGCGTTGGATAATCTCTTCGCGGGTGCGCGTATCTGCCGTTGCCGTCAGGGCAATCCGCGGCACGTCGGGAAACTCAGTATGCAGCAAGTTGAGCTGCAGGTAGTCGACTCGAAAGTCATGGCCCCACTGCGAGACGCAGTGGGCTTCGTCGATAGCAAACAAACTGATGCGAGCGCGTTTCAGCAAGGCAAGCATTTGTGGCTGTACCAGACGCTCAGGTGCGATATAGAGCAGGTCAAGTTCGCCACCCAGCAGGGCCTGCTCGATGGTCTGCGCCGCGTCGCGATCCAGGGTCGAGTTCAGGAAGTTGGCTCGAACGCCCAGTTCGGTCAAGGCATCGACCTGATTCTGCATCAGGGCGATAAGGGGGGAAATCACCACCCCACAACCGGGTCTGACGATCGCGGGGATTTGGTAACACAGAGACTTTCCGCCGCCGGTGGGCATGATGACCATGGCATCGCCGCCGCCGATCAGCCGGTGGATGATCTCGTCCTGTGGTGGTCTGAACTCGGTAAAACCAAAGGTCTGCTTTAAGATAGTCAGGGCATTGCTCATAAGAAAATCTGCAGTCGGTTAGTGGACTGCATCATAAAAATCGACAATGCCGGTCTCCAAAGAATACTCAGCACCGACGACTAACAGCCCCTCTTCTTGAATGAGCTGCTCCAGTATCTGCGAGCCATGTCGCAGATGGTTGGTGGATGCCTGGATATTAGCTCGCACGGCTGTCGCGCGGAGCAATTCTGGGTGGTTTTTCATTTCGGTCAACAGCAAAGGTTGAATGGAGGGGCGAATCCGATCGACAATGGAATACAGGTTCGGTGATTGGTTTGCTGAGGGTCTACCGAGCTCAGCGATGGTTGCATCGATGGCGCCGCAGTTGGTATGACCCAATACAACCACCAACGGTGTGCCAAACTGCGCCGCCGCAAATTCGACGCTGCCGACCTGTGATGGAGCGACAATATTGCCCGCCACCCGAATAACAAACAGGTCACCGAGGCCTTGGTCGAAGACGATTTCCGCAGGAACTCGCGCATCTGAGCAACCTAATATGACGGCGAAGGGTGCCTGTGCCGCGGACAGACCGCTTAATTGTGCCTGGGTCGTGGGCGTCCGTGTCGTCAGGTTGTCAACAAATCGCTGGTTCCCAATCCGCAGACGCTCCAGCGCCTCTATTGCAGTGATCATGTGCTCGTCCATCCCTTACGTGGATGCAGGATACAGGACTTAAGGATACTGGGGAATCGAACAATAACAATCCGTATAAGGCTGACGGGTGTGCCCGCATATTCGCTAGCAGTTAGAGCCAGTGCTTACGTTTGAAGTAGACCAGCAGACCGCCTGAAATACCGATAAACAATCCCCACAGGGCTGGGTAGGCCCAGGGCCAGTGGAGTTCCGGCATAGCATCGAAGTTCATGCCATAGATACCAGTAATGAACGTCAGCGGAATAAAAATCGAGGCAAAAATGGTTAGCACCTTCATGATTTCATTCATTCGGTTGCTGATACTGGAAATGTAGATATCTAATAGACCCGTTGTCATGTCGCGATAGGAGTCGAGCATCTCAGTAATACGCAGGCAATGATCAAACACATCTCGCAGATAAATAGCTGTTCCGGCGTGAATCAGTGGTGAGTCAGAGCGCAGCAGACCGTTGAGTAACTCTCGCAAGGGCGAGATGACTCGGCGAATCTTGATGAGCTCCCGCTTCAGTCGCTGGATACGAATCAAGGTGTCGCTAGTAGGATTGATGAGCAGCTCTTCCTCGATATCGTCGATCTGCTCGGCCATGTATTCCTCGTATTCAAAGTACTGGTCGACGATGCTGTCGAGGATCTCATAAGCCAGGTAGTCGCTGCCTTGGGAACGAAAACGGCCGCTGCTGTTGCTCAGTCGCTGCTTGATGTGACCAAGGGCGCTACTCGCAGATTCTTCAAAGGTAATCACGAACCGGTCCAGCAGCAAGATGCTGACTTGTTGGTACTGAATGCCAGATTTGAGCCCCTGAATAACCGTCCTGTCTGCGCCGGGCTCGGGTATGACGAGACTCTTCAAAACCAGGTAAATAAAACTATCGTGATGCTCGCATTTAGGCCGCTGATGCGTATTGAGAATATCCTCAAGGACGAGTCGGTGAATATCGAAATGCTGACCGATAGCCTCAATCGCCTTGATGTCAGCCAAGCCTACGATATTCAGCCAGGTAATGGCGTCGCCTGCCTGATAGTGACTCAATGCGTCGACTGAGTCGAGGATGCGGGTTTCAACTCCCCGTGCACCATAGCTGATCAGCGATATCTCGGTTTCCCGGCTGTGGTCCTCGCCAATATGAATTAATGAACCTGGCGGCATGCCGACCTTTTTTGAGACCCGCTGCTTGGCGCCCGAGAATAAGCGCTTGGATATTTTCGGCATAAGACCTGTCCTTAATGCAAGTCGGGCGATTGTATGGCCTGCCAGCAGGGCGCGAAGTGGGTTCGGATTCTATGCACAACAGCATGTCCCCACATTAACCTAATCTCCAAGGGACCTTAATCCTACCTTCATCTGCCTTATTTGACCTTCACAAAAACACCCTAAGCTGCGCGCCTAAGAAATACCTGAATAAGTAATCCAACTTTTAGTCAATAAATAGAGGCATGTGATGATAGCAATCCGCAACAAACTACTATTTACCACTATTGTAGCCGCACTAACAGCTTGTGGCGGTGGAGACATCAACGTGAGCCCGGTTACCCAAGACACTTCCGTGGATAACTCAGTAACCAACAGTAACAATGTCGCCGCCCCGGTCACATCCGTCAATTGCGCATTCTATATCAACGAAGCCGGGCAGACGATCGAAGGTAACTTTGACGGTCTTGATTGTATCTACGCCTCGACGTTTGTTGACGCCGGCAATAACCTGACTTTCGATCTGACGATTCCTAAGTTAGATAACGGTGGCGTACATGTGTTTCAGGGTAGCTTGTTTGTAGGCGAGACCTACGACACAGACGCCAAGCTGGCGGCTGCCGGCATCAGCAAAGGTGGTGATGGGCCGACTTTGACCATTGAAGCGGGTGCCACGCTGGCGTTTACTTCTACCAAGCAATTTTTGATCGTCAATCGTGGCTCGCAAATATTCGCAGCGGGCACTCAGCTCGAACCCATCACCCTGACGTCTATCTCTGATGTTGAAAGTGGTCGTGCCGCCGCACCCACCCTGGCATTCGATGCTGTTCAACAATGGGGTGGCGTGGTGATAAACGGTTTTGGTATTACCAACAAGTGCGCCTACACAGGCACTGTTGCTGCTGGTGATCTGGCGACAACGGATTGCCACGTAGATGCAGAGGGCGCGGCGGGACTGGATGAGTCTCAGTATGGTGGCGCTGATAACACCGACAGCTCGGGCCGACTGGAGTATGTGATCGTCAAGCATCCAGGGGCCGAGGTGGCTAATGGCGATGAACTGAACGGTATCTCTTTTGGCGGCGTTGGCAGCAACACCATCGTCAACAATCTGGAAGTTTACTCAAGCTATGATGATGGTATTGAGATGTTCGGTGGCGCCGTCAATATCAATAACTTCGTGGCGATGTATGTCCGAGACGACTCGATTGATATCGACGAAGGCTATGCGGGCACAATCACCAACGCACTGGTCATCCAGTCCGAAACCGACGGTGACCACTGCATAGAATCTGATGGCGTTGGCAGCTGGACTGCTCCTGTTGGTTTAGCGGCTGTCGCGCAGGGCCTGATGAGTGCGCCCACCATCAACAACCTGACCTGCATCACGTCTGCTAATACGGCGGCGACGGGGACTCACTCACAGGGCCACGGCTTTCTGTTTCGTGAAGACATTCAGCCGACGATAAACAACACTCTGATGATCTCTGCGTTCAGTGTTGAGGACCCAGCCGCCGGCAACTATTGCCTGAGGCTCGACAAGGGTACACCGCAGGCCGCACAGGATGGCAAGGTGCAACTGAATTCTGTGATCTTCGCCTGTGTTGAGCCGACTTCTGGCGATACTTTGCCGAACCTCACTACTCAGCAAGCATGGGCTGAAAGTGTAGGTGCCCAGTTCGCGACAGTCGTCTCCGCTGACGATGTGACAGCGACCAGTAATACCGCCCTGGTATTACTCGAAGGAACACCGGCAATTTACTCGGTTGCATTTGCCAATATGTTGGTCGACGGCGCCGCTCCCACGGCATCGGCGCCAGTTGGTGGGGCTGCCTATATCGGCGCATTGAGCACTGGCGCCTTAGATTGGACCGCAGGTTGGACGTACGGGATTCACGCCGGTCAGCGTGCTGTAGACGCATCAGGAAACGATGTCGCTCTGTGGTTTGAATAATCGATAGCTTGGTGCTCCGGGCGCGGCTGAATGATACCTGTCGCGCTTTTTTTATTTAGCTGACCAGTAAGAGGCGAGCAATGAAGTCTTTGAATGTAATCAAGGTGAGACCGCTGCACTATCTCATGACCATGCTGCTGGCCTGGCAGATGAACGCAGTGGCGCAAGACATTGAGCAATCTATGGAAGTGTCTTCGCAAGAGCCCGAGCAATCTGTCGAAGCGTTGACAGAGTTTCGGCAGCAAATGGAAGAAGTGGTGGTTTTGGGTCGGCTGCGATCAGCTGCGGCAAAGCTCGTTGACGAGCGTATGAGCGAAGATGTCGTCGCGGACTTTATGGGTGCTGAAATGATACAGCGAATCGGTGATTCCACCGTCGCGGCGGCACTACGGCGTGTTTCAGGTTTGTCTCTGGTGGGTAGCAAATTTGTTTACGTGCGCGGTTTGGGTGAGCGCTATTCCAGCACTACCCTTAATGGTGCTGTGATTCCATCGCCGGATCTTAGTCGCAATGTGATCCCCTTAGACATTTTTCCAACTTCAGTGGTACAAACCTTGGCGGTCCAGAAATCATACTCGCCAAATAAGTCGGCCGCCTTCGGCGGGGGTAGCATTGATATCCGCACCCGTGGCATACCTGATGATTTTACTTACTCGGTTACAATCGGTAGCGGCTTCAACACAGCATCCCGCGGCGAGATGCTGACCTACCAAGGTGGCGATGATGATAGTTTAGGAGAAGATGACGGCACACGTGCGTTGGCACCGAGTCTCAGTCAGGCGATTCAACGATTTTCCGGTAATTTGAACGCCCAGGGTATCCTCAGCGGCTTACGTCGTGAAGGCAATCCCGAAGCAACTTTGGCTGACGCTGAAGTGATCAACCGACAACTGGCCTTGGGCTTGAATCGAGATATATCGATCTACACGCAAGATTCGACTCCAGATGTTGATCTCAAAGGCAGTATCGGCAACAACTATATTTTGACGGATGACTGGGAAGTTGGTTTCCTGGCCAGCGCGGGCTATAAGTCCGGATGGCGGCAGACTCAAACAATTGCGCGGAGCCTCGCGTTACCTGCCGAGGAGTTTGAGTCAGAGCAAGAGTCGACAAAATCCACGGATCTTAGCGCTACGATTAATCTTGGTGCCCAATATACAGACGATCACGAGCTAAAGATAACCAGCCTCTATCTCAGAAATACGGAGGACGAAGTAGCAAGGAATGACTTTTTTAATGAAAATGCCCAACTCTCAAGTGGGCTGGGATTTCGTCGAGAGACATTAAAATTTGAAGAGCGTCACCTCACCGTGAATCAGATATCCGGCGAGCATTTTCTTGGCGCAGACACGAGATCACTATTAAAAGGGTTGGTGCCCGAGTGGGTGCCAGAGGGGTTCAAGGTTGATTGGATGTATTCCGAGGCCGGTGCCCGAACCTCGATTCCGAACGAGGTGTCTGTGTCTTCTTCTACGGTCAACGATCCCTTAACGGGCGCGGTCGAGAGTGCTAGCGTCAACCTGAGTAGTTCAGCAGCTGATTTCCGGTTTACTCAGCTCGATGATGACGTCACCAGTTATCGTTGGCAGGCGGTGCTGCCGATCGAGACAGCAAGGTCTATCATCGAATTAAGTGCCGGCGCCGAGCATGGTCAGAAATCTCGCACCTATCGTCAGGCCCAATTCGGCTTGGGGCCCTTGCAAGTTGATGTGCCGTCAGTCCTAACCGGCCCTCTTGGCACTGTCTTTTCTGACACGAATGTGACCAACCCGGCGAATGGTTTTGTGTTCGATCTGATAGGAACTAACAATCAAAGTTATTTAGCGGCAACAATGACGGATGCGGTCTTTGGCAATCTCGATTGGACTCTCGATGACAGGTGGAGAGCCTCGGTTGGAGCGCGCTGGGAAGACTACAGGCAAGTGGCTCTTGACTGGAATATCTTTGGTAACGGGATAGATAACCCGCAAATATCTAATGACCCAGTCATACTGGCTCGCGGTACTTATAGAAACGACAAGGTTTATCCGTCGGTCTCGCTGACTTATATGTCAGATTGGTGGGCAGAAATATTCCAGCTACGATTCGGCTGGAGCGAGACAGTGGTTCGTCCCGATTTACGCGAGCTTACTGATGCCAGCTATATTGATGCCAGAACGGGATATCTGACTGACGGAAATCCTGATGTCCGTCCTGCTGACTTTGTGAATATCGATATTCGTGCCGAGTGGTTCTTCTCGAATGACGACACATTTTCGATCACTCTTTATCGAAAAGATATCACCAATCCGATTGAGTTTTATGAGTCAGCTGCCAGTGACACGAATCGAGCCCGCGAAATTATTAATGCGGAATCGGGCCAGATAACAGGTCTTGAGCTAGATGGACTTAAATCCCTAGCGTTCCTCGGAGAGTCATTTGAGCCTTTCTTTGTACAAGGTAATTTGACGATCCAGGATACTGAAATCAAAGCGGGCGTTCAGGCAGATGCGCCGACCAACAATGTTCGGCAGTTGAGTGGCGCGTCGAATTATGTGGCAAATCTTATGATGGGATTTGACTCGATGAATGGTCAGCATTCGACTACGTTGGTTTACAACGTGTTCGGTGAGCGGCTTTATTTAGCAGGTCGAAATGGCGCGCCTGATGGCTTTGAGCTGCCGTTCCATTCCTTGGATTTGACCTACAGCTGGTATCCAACTGAGTTGATCACAATTAATGGCAAACTACAGAATTTGTTAAATGAACGCGTGATCATTGAGCGTGACGGGGTGAACACGTTCGAGGAGAAGCCAGGTATGACTGCGGCTCTGAGTTTCAATTTAACGTTCTAGTGGGTAGCGTTTTCGTTGCTCGAAGCCGGCTGCTGTTGCTTGCCTTAAGCGATCGCAGCCGGCGTTTTTTTTTGCGATTCGCCTAGTTAGGCTTGTCGGCCTTTGCTTGGGCTTTTTGCATGGCCTGGGCAAAGGCATTGTTGATAGGCGCGGCGGTTGGCTTGCTGGCCCTCGGCGCCGAGTTGGGTTTGCCATTCTGCCGAGAACCAGCCCCCTGATTCTGTCTAGGCCGGTTGGTCGATGAGTCCTGCCGGCCTTTCACTGCAGGTTCGTCAGTGAGGCGCATAGTCAGCGCAATGCGTTTACGTTCCAGGTCAACTTCGAGAACCTTAACCTTGACGATCTCGCCCGCCTTGACCACATCGTGAGGATCTTTAACAAAACTATTCGCCAGCGCAGAGATATGCACAAGACCATCCTGGTGAACGCCGATGTCGACGAAGGCACCGAAATTCGTGACGTTCGTGACAGTACCTTCAAGGATCATGCCGTCCACCAGATCTTTCATGGTTTCAACGCCGTCCTGCAATTGTGCTGCCTTGAACTCAGGGCGAGGGTCGCGACCAGGTTTTTCCAACTCAGCAATAATATCTTTGACTGTAAATAAGCCAAAATTTTCGCTGGTGAAGTCGTTGGCGTCAATGTCTTTGAGTGCGCTATTACCGATCAATTGTTTAACTGGCTGGCCGGTTTTTTTTGCGATCAGCTCAACCACAGAATAGGCTTCGGGATGAACGGCTGAGCCGTCCAGTGGATTCGAGCCGTTATGAACTCTGAGAAACCCTGCCGCTTGTTCAAAGGTTTTGTCGCCGAGTCTGGGAACGGATTTAAGTTGCTCACGGCTACTGAACTGACCGTTAGTATTGCGATAGTCGACGATGTTGTCAGCGATACTTTGGCTCAAGCCGGCCACTCGCCGCAATAATGCGGCAGATGCGGTGTTGACCTCGACGCCCACGGCGTTCACGCAATCTTCAACTACGGAATCTAGGTGACGAGCCAATTGTACCTGACTGACATCATGTTGATATTGGCCGACGCCGATGGACTTCGGCTCGATTTTCACGAGTTCAGCTAGAGGGTCTTGCAGACGCCTGGCGATAGAGACCGCGCCGCGAATCGTGACATCAAGATCAGGAAATTCTTTTGCGGCAAGTTCCGAAGCAGAATAGATCGACGCGCCGGCTTCGCTGACCAAAATCTTTTGCAGGGTTAATTCAGGATGGCGTTTGATCAAGTCGCCACATAGTTTGTCTGTTTCCCGCGAGGCAGTGCCATTGCCGATGGCGAGTAGCTCCACCTGGTATTTTTTTGCGAGCGTCGCGAGTACCGCGATGGATTCGTCCCATTGGTTGCGCGGTGCATGGGGATAAATAGCGGTGCTGTCGAGGTACTGACCGGTGTTGCTAATCACAGCGATTTTAACGCCTGTGCGCAAACCGGGATCCAGGCCAATGGTAACTTTCTGACCTGCGGGCGCCGCGAGTAACAGTTCTTTGATGTTGCGGGCGAAGACTTCGATGGCGGTGTCCTCCGCTCGCGACCGCAGATCAGACATGAATTCGGTTTCGAGATGCAGGTGAAGTTTGACTCGCCAGGTAAACCGTACGACTTCAGCAAGCCAGGCATCAGCAGGTCGACCGTTATTGATGATATTAAAGTGCGTGGCGATCATGCTCATGCAAGGATGCATAAGCGTCTCATCGTGTTCTACATCAATTTTCAATTGTAGGAAATTTTCCTTGCGGCCACGAAACATCGCCAATGCGCGATGGGAGGGCACGCGGGTGACAATATCCTTGTGTTCGAAATAGTCACGAAATTTGGCTGCGTCCTGTTCTTTGCCGTCAATCAGGTTGGCAGTGAGCTGCGCTCTGTCTGATAAATAGGCGCGTAAGCGTGCGAGCAGCTCGGCATCCTCAGCGAAGCGTTCCATCAGGATTTGACGGGCGCCGTCCAGAACACCTTTGGGATCATTGAAGGCGTCTTTGAAATCAGGTTTGGTATTGATAAAGGCGATCGCTTCGACGTTGGGGTCGAGCATGGGATCACTAAGCAACTTATCTGCCAGCGGTTCTATGCCTGCCTCAATGGCGATTTGGGCGCGGGTGCGGCGCTTTTGCTTGTACGGTAGGTAAAGGTCTTCCAGACGGGTCTTGGTATCTGCCTGACTAATCTGGGCGCGCAGTTCTGCGGTTAGCTTGCCCTGCTCTTCAATGCTGGCGAGTATGGTGGTGCGCCGGTCTTCGAGTTCCCGCAGATAGCTCAGGCGTTCTGCCAGGTTGCGCATCTGGGTATCATCCAGGGCACCCGTTACCTCTTTTCGATATCGTGAGATGAAGGGTACTGTTGCGCCTTCATCCAGCAAGCCGATGGCGGCGATTACTTGTTTTGACTGTACGCCCAGTTCTTCGGCGATGCGTTGCGGAATATCAATCATTGCGGCGGGTTTATCCTTGGAGTAACTGGCTGGCGAGATATTCTTCATATGTGCCGCGGAAGTCGATCAATTTGTGGTCTTTGATCTCAATAATTCGAGTCGCTAACGATGAGACGAACTCTCGATCGTGACTGACGAAGAGCAAGGTGCCTTCGTAATGTTCCAGTGCCATATTCAATGACTCAATGGCTTCCATGTCGAGGTGATTGGTTGGCTCGTCGAGAAGCAAAACATTATGGTCCTGCATCATCATTTTGCCGAACAACAGGCGGTTTTTCTCGCCACCGGAGCAGACATTCACTTCTTTCTTAAAGTCCTCGGTAGAAAACAGCAGGCGGCCCAGGGTGGCTCTAACGATTTGATCGTCATGACCGGGTTTACGCCATTGGCTCATCCAGTCGAACAGGCTCAAAGTACTGCCGAAGATCGTGGAACTGTCCTGAGGACAATAGCCCAGACTGACGTTTTCCGACCATTGAATAGAGCCGTTGGTGGGTTCGAGTTCATTCATCAGACAACGTAACAGCGTAGATTTGCCCACGCCGTTTTCGCCAATGATGGCCAGCCGCGTACCGGCCTCGAGAAGAATGTTGCCATTTTTAAACAGGGGCTCGCCGTCGAATCCCATGCCAACTTCTTCCATTGTCAGGGCCAGGCGGTGGAGTTTCTTTTCCTGGTTGAAGCGAATGTAGGGGCTTACCCGGCTCGAAGGCTTGATAGTTTCCAGCTCGATCTTGTCGAGCTGGCGGGCTCGTGAGGTGGCCTGCTTGGCTTTCGACGCATTGGCAGAAAATCGGCTGACGAATTGTTGCAGCTCGACGATCTGGGCTTTTTTCTTGGCGTTCTGAGACTGTTGTCGTTCCCGTACCGCGGTTGAGGCAATCATGAAATCGTCATAGTTGCCGGGATACACCCGCAGTTCGCCGAAATCGATGTCTGCCATATGGGTACAGACGGCGTTCAGGAAGTGGCGGTCATGAGAAATGATCACCATGGTACTGTTGCGTGCGTTCAGAACATCCTCAAGCCAGTGAATCGTATGGATGTCCAGATTGTTGGTGGGCTCGTCCAGTAGCAGGATGTCTGGATCTGAGAATAACGCCTGGGCTAACAGGACTCGCAGCTTCCAGCCGGGGGCAACCTCGCTCATCAGACCGTAGTGGGCGTCCATAGCAATACCGGCACCCAGCAGGATTTCGCCGGCGCGGCTTTCGGCAGTGTAACCATCCATCTCCGCGAATTCACTTTCCAGGTCAGCAACCTTCATGCCGTCTTCTTCCGACATCTCCGGCAGGTTATAGATTCGATCTCGTTCTTGCTTGACCTTCCATAGTGCCTTGTGACCCATGATGACGGTATCAATAACAGTATATTGCTCGAAGGCGAATTGGTCCTGGCTCAACTCACCCACACGTTCATTAGGGCTGATGGAAACATTGCCGGCAGTGGGTGTCAAAGAACCATTGAGGATCTTCATAAAGGTCGACTTGCCACAGCCGTTAGCACCGATCAGTCCATAACGGTTACCGTCACTGAACTTGACCGAGATGTTTTCGAATAACGGCTTGGAGCCGAACTGCATGGTGATGTTTGCACTTGTAATCAAGGGAAGCGTCCTGAATCAAAATTAAAGCGAATGGAAAAGTGAGTAGCTTGCGAAGTTGAGTCAATTCGAGGTTGCGGACTATAAGGAGTTATCGCGCAAAAATCGAGTGCTCGGAGCAAAGTTGTTTGGTGCGAGGACTCGAAGAAACTCAAGTCGTATACCCAGTAAATCATATTATCTGGCCAATTTAGCGGCTGTCAGTGGACCATGGCGCATGAACGCATCAATGGCCTGGCTCACACCTTCTGGCTCATGTATTGCGACGTCGTGACCAGCTCTGGAAAACACGTGTAGGCTGGCGTCGGGCAGGCGCATATAGTCCAATAGATTGGCGTTTAGCAGGCCATCTACAGCCCCGGCTAACATTAAGGTAGGAACGAACAGCTGCGCCAAACGGTGCTCGACATCCAGGTCAAACATGGTGTCTAGTCCGCCAAGGTAATGACCTTCCGAAACCCGCAACAAGTGATCGACTCGAGATTCGAACCAGGCGTCGGTTTGAACATCTGGGCGAAACCGACCGGCGATCTGTTCTTTTAAAAAGTACGCCCGATCCTGGCGGCGCCGCGCTGCCAGTCGTTCCTGAATATACGCCTCGTCGGGCAGAGCGCTAATGCCACCGCTGGGAATAGGCGCCATTAAGATCAGCTGGTCCAGGCGGTCTGCATAGTCGAGGCCGAGCAGAAAGCCGATACCACCGCCCATGCTATGACCCGCATAAGTGAATTTGTCGAGCCCGAGATGATCAGCCATACCGATCACGTCTGCCGCGTACTGCGCTAGATTGTAGCCGTTCGCTGTGTCCTCACTCTCGCCGGTGCCGCGGCACTCCATCAGAACAATCCGATAGGTGTCTTGCAGGCGGTCGGCGATGGGCATCCAGTTGACTCTGGATGCCGTGTAGCCATGGTGCAACAGTAATGTTGCAGCATTGTCTGGTGGGTTGCCCGGGGTGTTATACCAGAGCCTGGCACCGTTGATATTAGCATGAGGCATTATGTTGCTGACCGTGTGTTAAGACGAGTTTAGACATTCCCTGAGCGAATAGTTCGTGGCCGCTGCGGGCTTTGACGCTGGCTCTGACCTTGGCCGGTTTTTCTGGCGGGTGCGCGGTATTGGCTTTGTCCGGCGTCATTGCTTGGACTGTTGCCTCGAGCCTGATTGCCGTTCGGCTCTTGGCTGCTGCGAGCTTGTTTGCTGCTTTGGCCTTGGCCGCTGCTTCGACCCTGGCCGCTGCGAGTGCGACCTTGGTTACCGCCTCGACCTTGGTTGCCGCCTCGACCGCCCGCATTGCGGGGTCTGTGCTCAGGCTCTGGTGGTGGCGCTATACCACTGGCTTTAAAGCCTTCTGGAACGATTCTTGGCAACTTGGTACCGAGTAAGCGTTCGATGTCGCGCATCAACTTTTCTTCGTCGGGGCTGACCAGTGAGATGGCTTCACCTTCACGGCCTGCACGGCCTGTGCGACCGATTCGGTGGACATAGTCTTCAGGCACGTTGGGTAATTCGTAGTTCACGACGTGAGGTAATTGATCAATATCCAAGCCGCGAGCTGCGATATCCGTTGCAATCAGAATGCTCACATCGCCATTCTTGAAGCCGCTCAGAGCTTTAGTTCTTGCGCCCTGACTCTTATTGCCGTGTATCGCGGCGGTGTTCAGGCCGTCCAGTTCGAGTTGTTGCGCCAGGCGATTAGCGCCATGTTTGGTTCGAGTAAAGACCAGCACTTGTTCCCAGTTATTGCTGCGAATTAGCAGGCTTAACAACTCGCGCTTGCGAATTTTGTCGACGGGGTGAATGGTCTGTTTGATCTTATCCGCCGTGGCATTCTGGCTGGCGACTTCCACCATTTTTGGTGAATTCAATAGTCCGCCAGCAAGTTTCTTAATGTCGCTGGAGAATGTCGCCGAGAACAACAGGTTCTGGCGTTTGCTCTTTTCTGGTAACAGCGCCATCACTTTACGAATGTCATGGATAAAACCCATGTCGAGCATTCTGTCAGCTTCGTCAAGGACGAGAATTTCCACCTTTGACAGATCCAGATTTTTTTGCCCCGCATGGTCCAGAAGTCGACCAGGGGTGGCGATCAGAATATCAACGCCGCGACGTAACTGACTGATCTGCGGATTGATATTAACGCCACCGAAGACCACAGCGGCAGTCATTGGCAGGTGTGTGGCATAGCTGGCAACACTTTCTGCGACTTGGGCTGCTAACTCGCGAGTCGGTGTGAGGATTAAGGCGCGGATGGGTCTAATGCCGCGGTTGTTGGGCGCATTTGGCGTTGGGTTTTCCATCAGGCGTTGTAGTAAAGGCAGTGCAAAGGCAGCGGTTTTGCCAGTGCCGGTTTGGGCGCCGGCCATGACGTCTTCGCCTGCCAGAACGATGGGAATCGCCTTGGCTTGAATAGGTGTAGCTTCGGTATAGCCTTGCTCGCGCACAGCGCGCAGCAATTCGGCCGACAGGCCGAGAGTTTCTAAGGACATCTGTGATGACTCCAGTATTGCCCTCCATGCAGTCTTTGGCTGCTGGAAGCCGGTCTGGGCTTATGTATGAAAATTCTTGGAAGAATATCGATAAGGCTAGCGTGCTGGCGCCAGGCGAAACCAGGCATCGCAACGCTAATTGCTATGGGTGCAAACCGGTCAGGCACCCGAACGGCACGGATAGTACCACGAAACAGCGGTGACACGAAATGGCTGTGATTTAGTATGGACGTGTTGTGCGCTCAAGGCCCTGCAATCGACAGATCAGAAGGGTCGCAAAACAACAAGAGCCTGGTGCGGTGTTAATGTTCGAACCAGGCGCTTGGAATCTTACCTGTAGCGCTAAAGCCATGCCCTGTCTTAACAGGGCACGGCTCAAGGCTGTTTAGGGCACGGCTCAAGGCTGTATTGTTAGGCTATTTTTAGAAACTGTAGCCAATTTCCAGCTCAAACTGATGCATCTCTATTTCCAGCTGCTGGGTTGGGTCGAAGGTGTTAGCACCTGAAACCGATTTGCTGGGGGCGTACATCAGAGAAAAGCTGAGCTCATTCGCATTGGCCAGTGTGCGAGTCGCACCAATGGTAATGTGCTGCTCAACAACAGCCGGAGCCAAAATATTGAATAGCACTTGATCGTTGCCGATAGGCTGTTCGTTGATACTATAGCCAGCACGCAGAATCAGGGTGCTGGAGACGGTGTATTCCATGCCAAATTTATAGGTGTCTACATCGTCCCAGCCAAAACCGGGACCGTTGTTGCCACCAAGGCAGCTTTCAAGGTCTGTCGCCGCAGGATTAGCCGTAGGGCATGAGAACAGGTTCGCAATCCCGTTGCCGACGGAATCAATATCGCTGAACATGATGCGCTCGTAGTCGAAGTGCAGGCTTAGTTGAGGCGAGGCAGTCAGGCTGGCGCTCAATCTCAAACTGGCCGGAATATCGAAACCGCCGCCTTCGGCAAATAAGTCAGCATATTTGTCGAAGTCACCCATTGACGTCTCTGATTGATACGCCGCGCCGACATTCAACTGATCATTGACGCTATAGATGGCGCCGATCTTGATGCCCCAGCCGTAAGCGTAGTCAGTGCCATTATTGCTGAGACTGGCAGGAGGCGTTGTGCCACCGCTGGCAGCAAAGCTTTTGGTGAAGCCCGCGAAAGTTCCAATGCCCTTGACCTTGAAGGCCTGCATGGCCAAAACACCGGTGATGCCGACGTTCAAGGGACCGTTATTGATGGCGTAAGTCACATCCAGAAAAGCCTGTGACAAGTTGACGCCGGCGTCACCCGCCCCATAGGTGCCGGGCAGTGTTGATACAGGTGCTGGGCCTGGACCATCTGGGTCCAGAGAGGCAGTACCGCCGCCCCATTCAGTGTTCATGCCACCGCGACCGTAGAAATTTACCGCCATGGCGGAATTATCATCGAGTTTCCAAGCCTTGCCGACATAAGGAATTGGGAAGTACTCGCGACCACTGTCGATGTCGTTCGGACCAATCGTAAAGGCGCCGCCATTACCGTTGGCTTGACTTGCGCCGCTTTTGTAACTGCGACGGGGCGAAAAGACACTCAAACCAACTTCCCAGTCTTCATCGACCATCACAGCGGCGGCGGGATTGCTAGCCGCAGAAATAGTTTCTGCCGGTGCAGCGGTGCCGGCGCCAGCCATTCCCTTGTTTTTGACGCCCAAACCATGGGTGAAGTAGCCATTGGTTGCCAACGCCGTTGGTAGCGTAAATAAGGCTGAAACTGCTAATACAGCGGATATTTTTGTTTTTAAGTTCATGATTTCCCCTTCCGTAACCCCAAATTTTCTTTAAATTAGCTTATCCCTATATAAATAGATACAAGCGTGTGAACAGAAACCGAGATTTTTATACCTTCCCTGCGTTGTGTCTAGCGCTCAGGATTTTTCGATATCTTTGCAAAAGATATTGTACATAGTGTCGATGAGTATCGCTGCAGGTCCACTTTTTAAAGAGTAAAACACCGCCTGCGCTTCACGCCGGGTTTCCACAACATCTTCATATCGCATTCTTGCCAGATGCTGTGACACCAGAGATTGACTAATACCGATTTTTTCAGTTAGTTGGCCGACAGATTGTTCGCCGGCCTTGAGCTCGCACAGGATCATGAGTCGATCACTATGCCCGAGTAATTTCATGACCTCGCTAGCTTTTTGGGCAGCGTCCTGCATCTTGATTAAATCCATGGTCTGTACCTTAATTGCTTGCCTTCAACATCTGTATATAAGTAATTTTTAATATGTTAACGTACGGAGCGTGAGTAGCAGTTAACCGGTTCGGGGGGACGATTTGTGACGCACGACAAGCAGAAATCTGGGCAGGTGCCCGACAATGAAATGTCAGGGTCAACTGTGGCGCGACGTAAGGTCTTGCTGGGTGGTCTTGGTCTCATGGGCGGCGCTGCTGCCGGTGTACTTGGCATGACTCCGGCCGTGAGCGCCGCGAGCAATTTGCCACCGAACATTCCCGAATGGACTAGAGTACTTGGTTCTGGCGTGTTAACCAACCCTTATGGCCAACCGTCACCGTTTGAATCCAATGTCCAGCGCCGAACGGTAGACTGGCTGACACCAGACCGAGTGGCCTCCATCAGCTTTACCCCGTTGGCTGACCTGAAAGGTATTATAACGCCCAGTGGTTTGGTCTTTGAGCGTTATCACGCGGGTATCCCTGAGGTTGATCCCCACCAACATCGTCTGATGATTCACGGGATGGTGGATCGTCCTATCTCGCTGACCATGAGCGACTTGATGCGATTTCCATCCACCAGCAGGATTGCGTTCCTGGAGTGCCCCGCCAATGGTGGCATGGAATGGCGTGGGGCGCAGATGGATGGCGTTCAGTTCACCCATGGCATGTTGGCTTGTTGTGAATGGACCGGAGTCCTGTTATCGACGTTGCTGGCAGAGGTTGGCGTTGCAAAGCAAGCCAGCTGGATTCTCGCCGAAGGGGCTGACGGCGCGCACATGAGTCGCAGCATCCCCATGGAGAAAGCCATGGATGATGCCTTGATTGTGTATGCCCAGAATGGTGAGGCCCTGCGGCCAGAGCAAGGTTATCCTGTACGATTGATCAACCCAGGTTGGGAAGGCAACACCTGTGTTAAATGGTTGCGCCGTTTGGAAGTGGGCGACCAGCCCTGGTATCAGCGCGAGGAAACGTCGAAATATACGGATTTAATGCCAGACGGCAATGCCCGTGAGTTTACCTTTGTGCAGGAATGTAACTCAGTGATCACATCCCCTGCTCCAGAGAAGCCTTTGAAGCACGGCAAGGGTAAGTATTGGGTCGAGGGCCTGGCTTGGTCGGGACGCGGACGTATCAAGCACGTGGATGTTTCCTATGATGGGGGTGTGACCTTCCGTGAGGCCAAAATCACCAGCATCGTGTTGCCGCGCGCCTTGACGCGATTTGGCATTGAGCTCGACTGGGATGGTTCGCCCATGTTGCTGCAAAGTCGCGCGGTAGACGAAACCGGCTATGTTCAGCCCACCTATCAGCAGTTACGAGACGTTCGTGGCACGAACTCGATTTATCATAAAAATGCGATTCACACGTGGAAAGTATTTCCGACGGGAGAGGTGGCGAATGTGCAACTTTCGTAATTTATTTGCTGGTCTTGTGCTGACATTCATCAGTAGCAGTATTCTGGCAGAGGGCCGCGCGGGTTATTATGGCTATGGCAAGCCCGCGACACCGACGGAAATAGCGGGTTGGGATATTGATATTCGAGCCGATGGGCAGGGTTTGCCCCCGGGTAGCGGTTCAGTTGAAGATGGCGAAGTCATCTATGAAGCCAAGTGCGCCGAGTGCCACGGCTCATTCGGCGAGGGTGTTGGTCAGTTCCCCGTACTTGCCGGCGGCACAGGCACCTTGAACGCGCAGCGGCCGCTCAAAACCGTCGGCAGTTATTGGGCTCACACGAGCACCCTTTGGGACTATATCCGGCGCGCAATGCCGTTTATGCAACCTGAATCACTGGAGAGCGATGAGGTTTATGCATTGGTGGCTTATGTGTTGTACCTGAATGACTTGGTCGATTATGACTATGTGATGACTCAAGACAACTTTACCGACATTCAGCTCGCCAATCGTGAACATTTTGTCCCTGACCCCCGTCCAGATGTGCACAATACCCGTTGTATGGAAAACTGCAAAAACGCTGAGGATATCAAGATCGTTTCCATCGTCAGGCGTCCAGAGCCGGCACCTGCGGAGATTGCCGTTGCTGCTGAGTCGAAGCCGCATGCGGGAGAAAAAATATATAATCAGTACTGCGTTATCTGTCATAAGGCTGGCGTGGCAGGCGCACCTAAAAAGGGGGATGCCAAGGAGTGGAACACACGCCTTGAGGCGGGTATGGCGGTAGTGACTGAGCATGCGTTAAAGGGTTATACCGGGAAAAGCGGCGTGATGCCTGCGAAAGGTGGGTTTATGCAGCTGACAGACGAAGAGGTTCGTCAAGCAGTTCAGTATTTGGTGGAGCCGAATAAATGAATAACATCAAAAAACTCATTTCTGTGTTGTTGTTGAACGCCTGCATCCCCGGGTGGGTGATGGCATCAGCTTCTGACGAGCAAATTGCGGCGGGCAAAGTTATTGCCTTTGATCGTAACGCCGGTAATTGCCTGTCATGTCATATGATACCGGGTGGGGAGTTACCCGGTAATGTGGGGCCACCACTGATACAAATGAAATTAAGATTCCCTGATAGGGCGGTATTACGCGCGCAGGTTTGGGATGCTGCCGTACGCAACCCGAACACCGTCATGCCGCCCTATGGTCGACACAGTATTTTGACAGAAGCAGAAATCGATCGTGTGATTGATTTTATACTAACAATTTAGGTTATTTTTAGGAGAAGGGAATGCAGATTCAAGCAATTCGACAACCGTCTCGGCGTCGATTCATTCAGGGGTTGATGTCGGTTATTGCGCTCAGTGCGTTACCATTTCAATTGTTGGCGAGATCAACCAAGGCTTTTCAGGCGACCAAGCTCGAGACGGTGCAAGCGGAATTGTTCGGTGACCTGCCGATAGTTGACAGCAGCGACATCAGTCTTGATATTCCTGATATTGCCGAGAACGGCGCGGTGGTTCCCGTCTCTGTCTCGACGACCATAGAGGGTGCAGAAGCAATCCACGTGGTGATCGAGCAGAATCCCAATCCATTGTCAGCGAGTTTCAAGTTGACTGAGTTCTCAGTTGCAGATATCTCGATGCGAGTGAAAATGGGCAAGAGCTCAGTGGTAACGGCCTACATCAAGACACCGACTACAATCTATAAGACCGGCCGAGAAGTTAAAGTCACGATCGGCGGCTGCGGCGGCTAAAGGAGATAAATGATGGAATCCAGACCAGTAAAAATGCGTGGCAAGGTTGTCGATAGCGTCGCCGAAATCAAAGTCTTGATGAAGCACCCTATGGAAACTGGTACCCGACGTGATGATGCAGGGGCGGTTATTCCCGCAGAGTTCATCGAACAGGTTACCTGCGAACATAACGGCAATGTCGTGTTAACCGCAGAGTGGGGCACGTCTGTGTCAAAGAATCCTTATTTTGCCTTCAAGGTGAAGTCAGCGAAATCTGGCGATACCGTTAAGGTCGGTTGGACTGATAACTTAGGTAATTCGTCAGAAGGCGAGATCGTTCTCAAGTAGACGGTTCTTGATTATATAGACTGCGTTAGCATCGACAGGAAGGACGAGTTATGAAATTTCTACTTGGCGTCTTGATCACCCTGGGGAGTATGGGCTATGTCTATGCTGATCCTGAATCCGATCGCGAGGCATTTGTAAAATTTTATGCTGAGCGGTTTGCGAACGTTGATATGCAGGACCATAAGGACGGCGCTTACGCATTGGATAAAGCTAAGCGGGCCCAATGGTTGGAGATGGAAGAATTTCCACCCTACGAGCTGGCGGTGGATGAGGGCCGGGCATTGTTCTCGGTACCTTTCAGCAATGGTGAAAGCTATGCCAGTTGTTTTGACCATCAAGGCATCGGCGTCAAGCAACAGTTCCCGAAATTCGACATGGCCTCGAACAGCGTGATTACCCTTGAGCTTGCGGTAAACCAGTGTCGAGAAGCGAACAATGAGCCGGTCCTTGATTATCTGGGCGATGAAATGGGCTATATCACCGCCTACATGGCTTTTACTTCGCGGGGCGAGCATTTTGACATCCAGGTACCTGATGCGGGTCTTGCGGCCTATGAGCAAGGTAAGCAATTTTTTTATGAGCGCCGTGGCAAATTAGACTTTGCTTGCAGCAGTTGCCACATGACAGCTGCGGGTAATCTCCTCAGGGCTGAGGTGCTCAGTGCCTCGGTGGGTCATGCGACTCACTGGCCAGCTTATCGGTTTAAGTGGGAGCAAGTTGGCGGTCTACATAAGCGATTTATTGAATGTAACGAACAGGTGGGCGCTGTGGGCTTAGCGCCCCAGAGCGAAGCCTATCGAAACCTGGAATATTTTCTCACTTATATGAATAACGGCATGGAGCTTAATGGTCCAGCCAGCAGGAAGTGAACGATGAATAACTTGATGATACTGCTCCTGTTGACGTTGACCTTCGTGGTCTCGGGTTGCTCTGAGTCACAAGAATCTGGCGTGGCTGCGCAGGGCAATGAAGTTCAGTCTCTCATTGATCAGGCTATAGCGGCAGATCAGCTCGCTCAACAGCGTCAGCATGCCTGGATTATCACCGACGAATTGTTACAAGACGCCATCACAGCGCAAGCTGCCAACGATGAAGTCGCGGCGAAAGCCGCCGCTGAAAGAGCCTTGTTCACTGCTAACGCGGCGCTAGCCCAAGCTGATAAAGAGCAACTGGCCTGGCGCGCTCGAGTACCTCGTTAAGTCTTTACACATTTTCAGGCAAGATATCAGGAAGCGATGCGCGCATGGACCGACGGGAATTTATAGGCATACTGGCAAAAACCTGGATTGCAGCCACTGTCTCAGGTTGTACGACACTGAGACCCGCGCGCGTTGGTGAGCTTTACAATCTCTCACCGTTCGGCCAGAGCCGAATCCTGCATATTACCGACACCCATGCACAGTTAAACCCCGTTTACTTTCGAGAGCCCAACGTCAACCTCGGCGTGGGGTCAGCATTCGGCCAGACTCCCCATCGAGTGGGTAAAAATCTGTTGGATGCAGTACCTGGAATGACGCCTCAAAATATTCATGCGCTCACCTATCTAGATTTTAGTGAGGCTGCTGAGCGATATGGACGTGTCGGCGGTTTTTCCCACCTATCAACACTGATCCAACAGCTCAGAGGTGATGTGCCAGATTCGCTGCTGCTTGATGGCGGTGACACCTGGCAAGGCTCCGGTACCGCGCTCTGGACTCGAGGTCAGGATATGGTGGGCGCCTGCAACCTGTTAGGCGTTGATGTAATGACCGGTCACTGGGAATTCACTTACGAAGAAGCGGAAGTATTAAAGAATGCGGCGATGTTCAAGGGTGATTTTGTTGCCCAGAATATCAAGGCAACGGACGACGCCCTGTTTGAAGGGGTACCGATGTTCAACGAGGATAGCGGTCACATCTTTCCTCCTTATGTGATCAAGATGGTGAATGGCCGGCGGATAGCGGTAATTGGTCAGGCCTTTCCCTATACGCCCATCGCCAATCCCCAACGTTTTATTCCTAATTGGACTTTCGGTATTCAGGAGGAAGACCTGCAACAGCTCATCGACAAAGTTCGTGGCGTTGAGCGTCCCGATGCTGTGATTCTGCTGTCTCATAACGGTATGGATGTTGATTTGAAACTGGCGAATCGAGTGCAAGGTCTCGATTTCATTATGGGAGGTCATACCCATGATGGCGTGCCTATTCCTGTGAGTGTCAAAAATGCCGGTGGGGTGACGGTGGTGACCAACGCAGGGTCGAATGGTAAGTTTGTTTCCGTGCTGGATTTGGCGTTCGGTCAGTCTGGCGTGAGTGGCTATCGTTATCAATTGCTGCCGGTGTTCTCCAATTTGCTGCCGGCTGATCCGGTGATGCAAACCTATATTAATGATGTTAGAGCGCCCTATGCCTCGACCCTCGACGAGGAACTTGGCGTTGCGGATACATTATTGTTTCGTCGGGGTAATTTTAACGGCACCTTCGATCAAGTAATTTGTTCCGCGTTAACCGAGCAACTGGATGCCGAGATCAGTTTGTCGCCAGGCTTTCGTTGGGGCACATCGGTCCTGCCAGGAGAGCCCATCACGATGGAAAGGGTGCTTGATCAGACCTGCATGACCTATCCGGAAACTTATGTCCGCGATATATCCGGTGCCGAGCTTAAAATGATCATGGAAAGCGTCGCAGATAATTTGTTCAACACCGACCCTTATTACCAACAAGGGGGCGACATGGTGCGCACGGGCGGTATGAGTTATACCTGTGAGCCCGGCGCGACCATGGGCAAACGTATTACTGATATGAGGCTCCCTAATGGCGAGCTCATCATGGATACTAAAAACTACAAGGTCGCCGGCTGGGCAACTGTCGGCTCACAATCCACAGGTCCGGCGGTCTGGGATGTGGTTGCCGATCACCTGCGGGATAGAAAGACGATTCACCTGGATAAAATCGATACACCACGACTCAAAGGCGTGAAGGGCAATCCTGGCATCGCAGATTATCCCGGCGAGCTCATCTAGCCTGGTAAAATCATGTAGACTGGTGGGGTTCGATGTTGAGGCCGTCTATTATGCTGGTTAATGTGCTGGTTAATTTGCTGCTTATTCTGCTGAGGCGTGCTAAATCAATCGAATAAACCCAACGCAATTGAGCAAACCAGCGAGCGCGCGCTATGTATCGAACGACTTTGAAATCGATCTTCCTGTTCCTGCTGCTGGCCTGTGTTGTGGCTCGCGCGGCTGCGTCAGACGAGAAACCCTTCGCCGAGCGCCACGTGATTTTGCAAGTCAGTGATGCCGATCCGTCGAAGTATACGGCGGTGCTGGACATCGCCAACAATCTCATCAAGCACTACAACGGCCCAGAATATATCGAAATCGAAATCATCGCCTTTGGTGCAGGCGTGCATATGCTCACCGGTGAATCAAATCCGAACAGGTCGAGAATTAATAGTCTGATTGCCAATGACGTCAGATTCTATGTATGCAAGAACACCCTTGACTCGATTCAGCGCAAGACGGGTGTGCGTCCGCCAATCATGGCAGGCGTGGTGGGTGTGCAGACAGGGGTTGCCTTTATGCTTGACGAAATCCAGGCCGGCTATACACCGATTCGCCCTTAGTGCCCACTGAAACCACAAGCGCTCAGGCAATAATCAAAAAAAAGAGCGAGCAGTGTCTGGTCACTGCCCGCTCTTGTTCCTCTTTGACATGAGTGTCAATGAGTCCGTTGACCGCGGTGATTTACTCGTAGCGATCTTTCAATAAGAAAAACGCCGCAAACAACATCGCGAAGCTGAAGGGTACCGCCAGGTAGAGACCATTGATGCCAAACAGACCTTGAATGGTGATCTTGCCAAAGTCGGCATTCTGCAATAACAACTCATCTAGCATGGGAAATGCCCACGCAAAAATCAGTGCGCCAACCAGTCCGCCAATCAAGGTCGCGATTGCATCAAACTTGCCTTCCGCACTGCCCACCAGGCAGGTTCCGGGACAGTAGCCTGAAATGGCCCAGCCAGTGCCGAAAATCGCACCACCAGCAACAATACCCCAAATGTAAGCAGGCTTAATGCTCATGTGTGCCAGGCCGCCCTGGTCGAGCAGGTAAATGCCCAGCGTGCCGACACCGATGGCGGTCATCATCAACTTAATAATACTCATGTCCCTGAGTAACAAGGTGCCGAGGATCTTGCGGTAGCTAGAAGCGCCACCGAGAAACAGAATCGCGCCAAAGGCGCAGCCTATTAGAAAACCGATAATCAGTGTCATCATGATATTTTCACCTGATTGTTATAGATTAATTTCGCAACCAGGATCGCAACTGCGAAGGTCACCACGCCGAAAATCATTGAACTCACTGCTAGCTGGGAGATGCCGCTGATCATATGGCCACTGGTGCAGCCGCCCGCAAGTCTGGCACCAAATAGCAGTAACAGACCGCCGAAAAAAGAAGCTGCGTAGCGCTTACCTTCTGACGGACCGAACTTAGCGGTCCACATGGCTGGCATCGAGCCTTTATCGCCCTCCGGCTGCTTGTCTCGAAAGATGAGTGCGGTGACACCACCACCAACGATCATGCCGAAGATCAGCATCCAGCCATAGCCGACACCCCAGTCCTGTTCGACGCCGTATTTGGCCAAGTAAGTGTTGCTCTCAGCCACAGCGGGTGCGACCTTATGCAAAACAATGGCGTCGGTGACGACAAACTGTGTAGATACACCAAGTGGTGAAACAAGATAGGTTGCCAGGGTTAACAGCAGCCCTAAGGCCACTCCGGCGATCTTCCAGGAAATAATTGGATTGTCGTTCATAAATGTGTCCTCCTGTAGGCGAAGTCTTAATTTAGCAGTTTATTATATTAAGGTATACTCATATGCCAAGTAGGATAGTTTTAGTAGTTTCCTATTACAATCGGATAAATATTTTGAATATCATGCAGATGACAAGTTACCTATGGGTCTTCCAGAAAACCTCGAGATTCGTTCTGTTGTCTTGTGGGTTGCTGTGCGGGCCAGCTATCGGTGCGTTGATTGACCCTGTGGCGCCGCTGCCGTTGACTCAGGTGTCGGCGAGTGTCTATGTCGCGATTGGCGACACCGGTCCACCTACCGATGAAAATGGCGGACATAACAACAACTTGAGTGTCATCGTAACGGCTGCCGGTGTCGTGGTTGTCAACGGTGGCGCCAGTTATCAGCTGGCAGCGCGGCTGCACCAGTCCATTAGGCAAATTACGCAGGCGCCCGTAGTTTGGCTGATCAACGAAAATGGCCAGGGTCATGCCGTTTTGGGCAACAGTTACTGGCGCGACCAAGGGGTAAAAATCATTGCCCATCGGCTGGCTGCCGCAGCGGTTCGACAACGGGCCGCCAAGATGCTGTCGAGTATGAGCCAACGCGATCGCGACCAGGCCGATGGCACCGATGTGGCGATACCAGATGTAGAGTTTGAGCAGCGAATGCAATTAAACCTGGGTGACCGGTCTATCGAGTTGATCAGTTTTGGCGAGGCCCACTCGCCTGGAGATATTTCCGTCTGGTTGCCAGATGAGAAAACCCTGATCACTGGCGATATCGCTTTTCATCAGCGGTTATTGGCGATCTTTCCTGACACCAATGTTGCGGCCTGGATTGATTCGTTTCAACGTATGTCTGAACTTCAGCCCCTGGTGCTGGTTCCGGGCCATGGTGGACCCACCGATATTGAAACTGTGAGAACCTATACCCAAGGCTACCTGCAGTATTTAACCGCCCGGGTGCAGGAGATTCTTGATGCTGGTGGTGGTCTCGCGCAAGCCTATGAGATCGATCAGTCGGATTATGCCCACCTGAATACCTTTGAAGAATTGGCGGTAAAGAATGCAGGGCGATTGTTTCAAACCCTCGAAATGGAGTCTTTTTGATGCGCCGCAAATTAATACACTTAGCACTCGTCATGCTCGCCCTGTTTCAGATGAGCACCATCGCCGCCACACCAGTGCAGATCGAACATCAAGGGTTGCTGTTGAATGCCAATTGGCAAGAATCTGCCGAGCCCGGTCGCGGACCACTGTTTCTGATTGTCCATGGCACTTGGGCTCATGGAGGCATGGAAATTATTGCCGGACTGCAAGATAGCCTGGCTGTGAATGGCTACGAAAGCCTGGCTATAAATTTGAGTCTGGGTATCAGCGATCGCCAGGGCTTCATGAGCTGCGATAAGGTGATCAAGGCCAATCATGCTGATGCTGCGGCAGAAATTAATCGTTGGGTCGAATTTGCTAAAACCTTGTCAGACCATATTGTTCTGGTTGGGCACTCACGTGGCGGTAATCAGGTGATGCTTTATCAACAACAGTTTCAGGCGTCAGAAGTTGAACGGTTGGTGCTGATAGCGCCGATGACCTGGAATCCGGCTGAGAGCGCCGCCGATTATGAAGCCCAGGTGGGTCGGCCGCTGGCAGAAGTCATGGCGCAGGCCCATGGGGACCCCAACGCGATTATCACGGCTGGCGTGGTCTATTGCCCCGCGGCTGAGGTGCTGGCCAGTAGTTTTATCTCTTACTATGACACTGAGCCCAACCGTAATACGCCAGAACTATTGGCCACTGTGGCGCGACCGGTGCTGGTATTTGAAGGTACAGAAGATCCTCTAGCAAGCGGTTTTAAGTCACAGGTTGCACTGTTTGAAAAAAACCAACAGGTTACCGTGCAATGGATTGATGGCGCCGATCACTTTTTCCGTGATCTGTACACCGACGAGCTTGTGGACGGCATACTCGAGTGGCTTCAACGTTGAAATGGTGGTTTGGGTTCATCTTCTGCCTGTTGTCTGGATTGGCCGCAGCGCAGCCGATTGAGGCGGCGGTAGACCTGGCGCGTCAGGGCCGTCAAGTGACTCAGGAGCAGCAGATTTTCCTGCTGTACGTATCGCGGCCAGACTGTCCTTATTGCGCTCAACTTGAAAAAGCTGTGCTGTTGCCCATGCTCAAAGATCCGCTTCTGACCGAGAAAATCTACCTGGCGGAGCTTTCCTGGACATCGGCACTGATCACAGATTTCAATGGCCAGCAGCGTTCAGGCACAGATATCGTTAATGAATATGGGGTTTTCGGCACGCCGACGCTGCTGTTCCTGGATGGCGCGGGCCATGAAATTGCAGAACGCCTGGTGGGTTACCAGTCGGTGGATTTCTATTGGTCCTATTTCGAAAGGACGATTGCATCAGCTTGGGCGACGCTGTCGAACCCGGTACACTGAGTCATAAAAGCTAAGCGCTTTGCTGAAAAAATGCTGAAAAATAACTGTAAATGTTTTAAAACCTCGCGATACTGAGCCACGCCAGCCCAATACTCGTATTCCATGTTTGGAATTAATCACCGAAAGAGCCGCCGATATGTTTGAATTTGACCTACTGTTCCCGCTTGGAATTACTCACTATCTCATTGGTGGATTGTTCATCGGCTTTGCCGTTAGCTTCCTGTTTGCCACCACTGGCCTGGTGGGAGGGATGAGCACGTTTTTTACCAGCACCTGGTCGTTCGTTTCCCGCTGGGAATTTTTTAACCGAGAAGCCTTCGTTGCATCGAGAAATTGGCGGATTGCCTACGCCGTCGGACTCGCCGTGGGGGCGCTGATTTGGATGCTGACCGTGGGTGATGCCTTTGTTACGACGATCAGTTGGTGGCAGTTAACCTTAGGTGGTTTCGTTGCCGGCTTCGGCGCGCGACTCTCCAATGGTTGTACCTCGGGACACGGAATCTGTGGCATCGCTTCATTCCAGCTACCGTCTTTACTGGCGGTTTTGATCTTTTTGGGCACCGCGATGATCACCGCCCAGCTAATGCAAAAGCTCGGAGGCCTATCATGAGAGTCGCATTCTTTGGTAGTGTCCTGATCGCCGGTGCGCTGTTTGGTTTTGGTTTGTCTTACTCCGCCATGATCAAACCGGAAGTGGTGTTGTCATTTTTGCGGTTTGAAGATTTTGGTCTGCTGTGGGTACTGGGCTCGGCTTCTTTGACGACTATGCTGACTTATCAGTTCTTACCTCGGTTGATGCGCAAACCTTTGTTCGATAAAAGTTTCCGCGAGCATGCCGCCTCGTTGGATCGAAACACGCTGGTTGGCGCTGCTATTTTTGGCATTGGTTGGGGTATCTCGGGCGTCTGTCCCGGCCCGGCGTTAGCAGGATTGGGTGCGGGTAACTGGCCGATGTTATTCTCTTTGGTGGGTATCTTTGCCGGCGCTTACGTTCAAGGTCGCATGATGAAATCCTAAGGCGTCTCGCGTGTGGGTTAACCTTGAAGTCAATCCCCTACGGGGTTAACACGAGATTAAAATCCTCTTTGTAGCGAACCGCACAATCCGGGCAGACAAAGTCGTCAGGCAGATCTGTGAATAAAAAGCCTGGCGGGTAACCTTCGTGGTCATCACCAAAACTTTCATCATAGGTGTAACCGCACCCGGGACATTGATATCGGTTCTGAGTATCAGGCATCGGCTTGACCGTATCTGGCCTGGATTGCGTCCAGACTATCGGGATTGATGTTGATCTTGCTCAGGTCGCCGTTGATATGGGGAAGCGCCAGCAGACGTGAATCCATCATTTTGAACCACAGCGCGGGCAAGTAGGCGACAACATACATGCCGTAGTAGCCACTGGGTAAACTGGGCAAGTCTGGAAAATCCCGCAGACTCTGGTATCGCCTAGTAGGATTGGCATGATGGTCAGAGTGTCGCTGCAAATGAAACAACAACAGATTCGAGTATTTGTGATTGGCGTTCCAGCTGTGATGGGGTTGGCACCGCTCATACTTACCGTCGGCCTGCTGGGCTCGAAGCAAACCGTAATGCTCGATATAGTTGGCGCTCGTCAGCACCCACCATGAAAAGAAATTGTGAATGATTAAAAAGGGCAACATGATCCAGCCGAAGGTAGCGATCAAACCAACTTGCAGAATCACGGTAATCATATAGCTCTGCAACACCTCATTGTGAATACTCCACACAGGCACGCCTTTTCTGCAGAGTCGCTCATGTTCCAGCATCCAGGCGCGGTGGAAGGCGCCAGGTATTTCGCGGCGAGCGAATTGGTAGATGCTTTCGCCCATGCGGGCACTGGCGGGATCATCAGGCGTGGCCACATCGCGATGATGACCGCGATTGTGTTCGATCCAGAAGTGACCGTAAGCCGGTACTGCCAACACTATTTTTGCCAGCCAGGTTTCAACCTTGGTCCGCTTATGCCCTAGTTCGTGACCAGTATTGATGGCGAAACCGTCGGCAAAACCGAGAGCTACGGTCAGCGCGATAAAGCCCCACCAGGTTAAGCTGTGAGTGCCGACCCAGATCGCGACCGCCAAAAAAGTGATGTAGTGTACCGGTACAGTCAGGTAGGTTAGCCACCGGTAATAGGTGTCTTGTTCTAGTTGTGGCACCAAAATTTCGGGTGGGTTGTTTTCATCCTCACCAAACAACCAGTCAAATGCTGGCCCCATGATAAACATCATGCCCAGCGGCACTAACAACCATAGTTCGCTGCCTGTCAGCCAATGACCAACAATGCCAAACAGGGGGGTTAATGGATTCACCAGCGATAAAAGCCACCACCAGCGTTTCTGGTCTGTGTAGTTGACAGTGCTCTGATCCGCGGTATCGATGCTATAGGTTGTCATGGCAAAATCCTCGAACTCACTCTTCTGCTATTCGGTGCAGCAGTAATCTGCAGACTTCTGCGCCATGGGTGTTTTGTAAAAAGTGACTGGCGTCATTGATGGGATCAAAACTGGCGTTCATCTGCGTAGCCCAGTTGCGGCCCCAGGCTTGGGTAAAGATGTCATCCTCACATCCCCAAATAAAGTGAACAGGCTTATGCCAGTTCAGCAATATTTGATAATGAAGATACTGCGCGGTGGCGTTACCTTGGTCGGGGTTGTCTAACGGAATAGACAAGGGGAAACGCCGTAAACCATTGTAGGCCGCATCGTCGAGATTCTTGAAGGGTGCGCCAAAACCTTTATAGATAGTGGCGGCATGGCCGGTAAGCGCAGGCTCGGTGCCCTGAACAATGGCCCCGATCATCTCGGCGGGTGTCGCTAACCCGGCAGAGAGCACCATTAGGGCGGCGACATTTGGGGTCTGGCGAGCAAAGATACCACCGTCATGCCAGTTTTTGTTCCAGTTCTTGATGGCATCCGAGTATTCATAGGCCGGATGATCGAGCCAGGTATTCATGATGGTCAGTCGATCAAAGCGTGTGGGCATCATCGCCGCTTGGGCCAAGCCGATTGGTCCGGCCCAGTCCTGGCAGACGAGAGTGATATGTTGCAGGTCGAGGGCAATGATCAGGCTCGTCAGCACCTCTGTGTGCCGCGCGATGGTGTACCAGTGAATGTCAGTGGGTTTGTCCGACTTACCAAACCCTAAGTGGTCCGGTGCGATACAACGATAGCCCGCATTAACCAGCAGCGGAATCATGTCCCGATATAAATAGCTCCAGGTGGGCATGCCGTGCGCGAGTAACATGACAGGTCCGTCTTTCGGGCCTTCATCAAGATAGTGCAGGCGCAAGTCTTGCCACGAGTGATAGTTTGCGCTGAAGGGAAAGTCATCCAGGCCCGCAAAATTTTGTTCAGGTGTGCGTATAAAGTCGGTCATGACGAGGGTTTCGAGTGTCATTTATTGACTTCGATCTTCCCAGCTCGATGGTCAGGAAGCAAGTCTGGTGAAACGCTGGCTGGCCTGAGTGTATAAGCGGTGAGCGTATAGCGGGGTAAGTAGATAGATGGGTGATTGGCTAGGGTAGGCGTTGCCAGAGAATTCTTGATGGAGTAGGTTGAACTCCGAAACGATCAATCAAAGGTATTAAAGCCATGCCCCTGAACACCCGTATGCTCGGTGAACAAACGCCTCCTGTTCGGCATGAGGTGGATGCCCGTTGGTTGATGGCCTATGCCGCCGGGATTGATGACTTGAACCCACGTTATATGGATACGACGGCAGGGGTTGTGATCGGCCATCCTTTGTTCCCGGTGTGCCTTGAATGGCCGGCTATTTTGGACAGCCGTGCACTGCCCGGCTCAGAAAGCCAGACAGCCGCCGAACGAGCCCGAGGGGTTCATGCGGCTCACGATCTGCATATCTACCAGCCCATTCTGGCGGACGAAACCTATGAGACCACGGCGACGGTGATCGGTTTGAAACCCATTAAACCCGGTGCGGCGCAGACGCTTCGGCTTGATACTCGCAATAGCGCCGGCCAATTGGTATGTCAGACGTGGCAGTTGAGCATCAATCGCGACGTTCCGGTGGAAGGTCAGCTGGTGCCGGATGCGCAGGTGCCAGCGCTGCCGCAGGCCAGTGATGGCGAGCCTATAAGCCACCGGTATGCCATCGCCATTAAGGCGGGAGCGGCTAATATTTACACGGAATGCGCCCATATCTGGAACCCCATTCACAGCGACAAGGCTTTTGCCCTGGCTGCCGGGTTGCCCGATATTATTCTCCATGGCACTGCCACACTGGCGCTGGCTGTGTCGCGAATGGTGGATGAGTTACTCGGCGGAGATCCGACTCGAGTTACCAGAATTGGCGGCAGATTCACGGGCATGGTGTTGATGCCAGCGGTGTTGAGCCTGGAGATGCGCTGGCAATCGACTTCCCACCTGGGTTTCGTGATGATCAATGAGGCCGGAGAGGAGGTGTTCAGTCAGGGTTTTATTGGTTATCGATAAAAACGCATGAAGATTTTTCTGTCGAGCGCGATATTCAGGCATAATTGTCAGCCTCATCGTCACTTTTCGTCGTTATCATCCTATGCTCGATCGCCTAGCTTCAATCATTCAGCCGAGTATTGATTTCTCGACCCTGCCACCGATTCTGCGGGTTCTACTCCTCACTGATGGTACTGTCACTCATAGTCTGGCCGCCTACTTCGCGGAAGACATTCAAGTCAGATGCCTGTCCCAAGTTCAGGTCGGCGATGAGGTAATCGAACGTGAGGTGATGCTGGTGGGCGAGCTCAGCGGCACTGAGTATGCCCACGCGCACTCCACCATTCATGCCCATTTGCTAGACCCTGATATGCGCCGTCGCCTAGACTCTGGACAGGCGGGTATTGGCGAGTTGTTGAATGCCAACAACCGAGAAACCTTTCGTGAGATCACCCAAATACGCTATTGCCATGACCTGCCCGATCGGCCGAATCCCTTTAAAGCTTTGGCTTCAGCTGAGGAGTTCACCCAGGTGATCGCGCGAGATTACCGGATTCATACACAACAGCGGCCGTTGATTCTCATCACCGAAGAGTTCCCGGTGGCAAGCTATCTCGGTCTCGGCCGGTAAGCGCGCTTGCCGTGGCGCAAAGCCTGTGCCGCAACCACGCCGTAATCCTGATGGAAAGGTAACAAGAGAGAAGCGGTTTAAAAATAATGATATTCATTATATCATCCGAAAACTCACGCCAGGAGAGACCGATGTCTCAGACTAAGCACAAGCCCTTACCTACTCCGCTCAAATTCAAAGGCGCGCCGGGCTCTCCCTATACGCGCAAGATGCTGGCCTACCTGCGTTTTCGGCAGATCCCCTACGAGCTGATGATTGGTGATCCGGAAAGCCAGTTCGGCTTACCGAAGCCGAAGGTGAGCTTGCTGCCGACTTTTTACCTGCCCGATAACAAGGGTCAGATGCAAGCAGTGGTAGATTCTACGCCACTGATCCGCCGATTTGAGCGATCTTTCAAAGGGCGAGAGACCATTCCCGACCATCCGGTCCTGGGCTTTTTGAACTATCTGATCGAAGATTATGCCGACGAGTGGCTGACCAAGGCCATGTTTCATTATCGCTGGTATTACGCACCTGATATCAAGCAAGCCGGGGCTATCCTGCCACGCTGGCGTGGCTTGCAGTTACCAGATGCCGAGCTGGAGAAGCGCGCCCAATTTATTGCGGAGCGCCAGATTTCACGATTGTATGTCGTGGGTTCCAATGACCTCACAGCGCCAGTCATTGAAGCCAGCTACCACCGTTTTTTGTCGATTTTCGACCAAATACTGCAACAGCAGCCCTTTGTTTTCGGTGGTCGCCCCGCGTCTGCGGACTTTGGGCTCTATGCTCAGTTGACCCAATTGGCACGATTTGACCCAACGCCGATGGCGATTTGCCTGGCTGAGGCGCCTCGAGTATTCGCCTGGACCGACGTGGTGGATGACTTGTCCGGCCAGGCCGCCGGCGCCGATGATTGGATGTCGACCCAAGATACCGAGGTGTTAAGCGAGCTTCTGGCTGAGATTGGCCGAGTTTATGTGCCTGCGTTGCTGGCCAATGCCAAAGCGCTGGCGTCTGGCGAGAAGCAAATGAAAACGACGATTGATGGTCAGCCCTGGGAGCAGCCGACATTCCCTTATCAGGGCCGCTGCTTGCAATGGGTTCGTGATGCCTATCACGAGCTTGGGCCAGTGGACCAACAGGCAGTGGACACAATTCTGAAGGGTACAGGCTGCGAAGCATTGCTCGCGGTTAAGTAATAAAACTGACTGGGTAATGGCTACTGACCCGTGATCGGTCAGCGTTGAGCATCTGGAGTATTAAGCAATGCGTAGAGCAATAATCATCGTTGTGGTGCTGGCGCTCCTGGCCTCGTTGAGCTTGTATCGCTCGTCGAGCCTTCAAGATTGGCTGTTGGGTCGCGTCAGCGAGGCAGTTATGTCTCAACACTGGAACGCAGAACCGGCGTTGCAGGCCTTTGTTTGCGGCAGTGCGTCGCCCCTAGGCATTGACTCGGGTCGTGCTCAAGCTTGCATCGCCATCGTCACGCCAGAGCATCTGTTTATCTTTGACGCTGGCGCGGGCTCCGTCCAGCGTCTGATGCAGAGTCGCTTGCCTCTCGACCGCATCAACGGCGTATTCTTAACCCATTATCATTCCGATCATATTGCGGCACTCGGCGACCTGAATCTCAACAGTTGGGTGAACGGTCGTCCAGCGCCACTGCAAGTGTATGGACCGGTGGGGATCAACACCGTGGTCGCTGGATTCAACATGGCGTATCAATTGGATCGGGGCTACCGCACCGCTCACCATGGGGAAGATTTTCTGCCCTCTACCGCAGGCCTGTTGCAGGCCCACGAAATCGATACGGGTATTGTTTGGTCAGACGCCAAGCTCGTGATTCGCGCCATTAAGGTCGATCACTCGCCGATATCGCCGGCCATGGCTTATCGCATTGACTATGCCGGGCGCTCGATCGTGATCAGCGGTGACACCATCGTCACCGAGGATCTATTTATCGCTGCCAAAGATGTCGATCTGTTGTTTCATGATGCCCTGTCCCGAGAGGTGCTAAGCGTCATGATCGATGCTGCGACCCATGTGGGTCGAGAGCGGGTTGCTCAAATCATGTCAGACGTCATTGATTATCACGCTGATGCTAGCCAGTTAGAGGAGCGCTCAGACGCCGCCAATATCCAGCAATTGGTGTTTTATCATATGGTGCCAACACCGGCGAACCCGTTGTTGTCGATAGTGTTTAAGCGTGATTTGAACGGTAAAACAATTTTGGCTGAAGATAATATGGTGTTTACGCTGCCCGTTGGGTCTCGTGAAATCATCCAGCAATAATTGGCACGGCTGAGCCGAACAGCCGGACAATGGAAGTGACTATGATGAAAAAATACGCCGCCGCGATTAGCTTGAGCACATTGATGGCATTCTGTCTAAGTGCGCAGGCAGCCGCCAATTCGCGACCGAATATTGTTTTGATTCTGGCAGATGACCTGGGTTTTTCTGACCTGCGAAGCTATGGCAGCGAGGTGCACACCCCCAACATCGATATGTTGGCAAACAATGGCGTGCGTTTCTCGAATTACCATACGGCCGCCAGCTGCGCGCCGACTCGAGCCATGTTGATGTCAGGTGTCGATAGTCACCTGGCGGGGGTGGCCAATATGCCTGAATCATTGCCCAGTGAGCAAGCGGGCCAACCAGGTTACCAAGGGGTGCTCGGGCAGAATGTGGTGACCATCGCTAATCTGTTGCAAGATGCGGGCTACCACACCTACATGACAGGTAAATGGCACCTGGGCAAAACCAAGAGCCTACTTCCCAGTGCGCGGGGTTTTGATCGAGCCTTGTCGATGGCCGATTCCGGCGCCGATAATTGGGAGCAAAAACCCTATATCCCTGTTTATTCGCAAGCCCACTGGTATGAAGATGGCGAGCCCACGACCTTGCCCGATGATTTCTATTCCTCCGAATATTTGATCGACAAGACCATCGAGTACATCGACAGTCATGCAACAGATGAACCGTTCTTTTCTTATGTGGCCTTTCAGGCTGTGCATATTCCTGTGCAGGCGCCTCGGGAATTTACCGATAAGTATATGGATACCTATAACCAGGGTTGGAGCACATTGCGCCAACAGCGTTACGCTGGTGCTGTCGCTCAAGGTGTGATGCCGGCTAACCTGAATATTAACGATATACCTACGACCATTGACTGGGCCAGTCTGACTGATGCCGAGCGCCGTTATGAGGCAAAAGCTATGGCGGTTTACGCCGGCATGATTGACGCCATGGATTATCATCTAGGTCGGCTGATGGATCATTTACGTGAAACCGGTCAGTTCGATAATACGGTGTTTATTTTTGCCTCTGACAATGGGGCCGAGCCATCTGACATTCTTGAACAGGTGCGTGGTCGCCCGGTTGAGAAGGTGTTTCGTTGGTGGATGGATTCTAATGGCTATAACGACGATTACGAAACCCTGGGTGAAAAGGGTAGCTACAATATGATCGGTCCATCTTTCGCCAGCGCCGCCGCTTCCCCACTGGCTTATTATAAGTTTTTTACTAGCGAAGGCGGCATGCGTGTTCCCATGATCATTTCCGGCCTACCCACCAAGCTCAATGGCGGTGTGATCGATGCATTCACCTACGTTACGGACCTGGTGCCAACGATTCTTGATATCACCCAGACGTCGAGGCCCGGGCCTATTTATGCCGGCCGAGCCATTGAATCTTTGTCGGGTAAAAGCCTGTTGAAGTTGGTTGAGGGCGAGGAGGCGTTTGTTTATGGTCCTGAAGAGGTCGTTGGTTTTGAGTTGGGAGGAAATATTGCGCTGTTTCAAGGTGACTTCAAAATTGTTAAAAATCGTGGCCCCATTGGTGATGACACCTGGCACTTGTATAACATCAAGCAGGATCCCGCTGAACGCTATGATCTTGCAACGGAGCAGCCCGCCCGCTTGGAAAAAATGATTAAAGCGTACGCTAGCTATGCAGAAGAGCATCGAGTACTCAGCGTCGCCGACGGTTATGATCAACGGCAGCAAGTTGGGGCCAATGTCATGCAAAAGAGATTTTTTGAACTGTTGTCCTTTATAGTGGTTGTCATCGTTCTGCTGTTCGTGGGTATCAGGTTGCTTCGGCGTCGAAGCAAGGCGGGTGGTTAGTGGTGGCTCAGAAGTTGGATCCAAAAAACGAGCAACAGCCTGTAGATGCAGGGTCTGAAGGTGCTAGTCAGACTCGAGGCGAGGCGACAAGAATGTTGCTGATACATGCCGCAGAAAAATTGTTTGCTGAAAAGGGTCTGGAGAATGTCGCTATCCGTGCGATTATCCTTGCCGCCGATCAGAAAAATGAGTCGGTGCTGCAATACCATTTCGGCAGTAAAGCTGGCCTTATCCAAGCTATTCACCGATACCGCAGCGCGCAGATTGACGAGGCGCGTGAAAAAATTCAGATAGAGCTGCAGAAAACCAATGCCGTGCTTACCCTTCGGGAAGTCGCCATCATTATGATTGGGCCGGCTTTTAGGTTGGCGGCGGCCGATCAAGGCTTTATCAATTATTTGAAGGTATTTGGTCCGCTGATGGCGTTAGCGGACGAGAACATAGAGCAGCGACTGGGGCGCCAGCGCAAGGCGGGGTTTGCGAACCTGAAGCACTTGCTGCGAGTCCATCGACGGCAATTAGACGACGAGATGCTTGAACTGCAACTGGATCACGCTGCTCGATTCGCGAGTCTCGCACTATCTCACCAGGCGCGAGTGGGTAAGGGGTTTGTGGGCAAGCAAGCCAAATTTTTCTTTGAAAATTTACTCGATAATCTGATGGCTATCCTTTCTGTCAAGGTCTCTACAGAAACAAGGCGGGCAAGATGATGACGCGAACTATACACGGAGCTTCAGGGTTTTTCTGGCTGCGCTATGCGGCTGACCTTAAGTTGAACCTCGTCGGCGTCCTCCTCACGGTGATCCTGCTGCAGACATTCAGTCTGGTGGCGAATGCAGCAGTCTACCAGCCTGCCTCAGGCCCACAGGTGCTGATACCCGGTGGTGATTTTATGATGGGTTCTGATACGGGTATGGCCGATGAGCAGCCCATTCGAAAGGTCGCGGTCAGACCCTTTTGGTTGGCCACGTCTCCGGTATCCGTGGCCCAGTTTGCGGCATTTGTGCGCACCACAGATTATGTCACGACAGCAGAAGGCTTCGGTAACTCGGGGGTTTTCGATATGGACCAGGGTCGTTGGCAGATGGTCACCGGTGCCAGTTGGCGCTATCCACAGGGGCCGAATCGTAGTCCTGCACCAGTGGATCATCCGGTAACACAAGTGAGTTGGTTTGATGCCTTGGCTTATTGCAAAGCGGATGGTGGGCGACTTCCGACGGAAGCCGAATTTGAATACGCCGCCAAAGGCGCGGGTCAATATGGTAATCCCGTATATGGCTTTGGCGAGACGGTTAAGCGCGATGGCGAGTTCTTGGTCAACATTTTTAACGGCGAGTTTCCCTTCAACAATACCGCAGCAGATGGCTATCTCTATACGGCGCCTATCGGCAAAACCGGCATTACCCCCTTGGGGTTGACGGATATGGCGGGCAATGTCTGGGAATGGTCGGCGGACTGGTATGGTCCCTATATTGCGCAAACAGGTTCGCCGAGCGCGCCAGTTGGTTCTGCCGCACCGGAGAAATCCCAGCGTGGCGGCTCGTTTCTGTGTGATGAGGACGTGTGCCATGGTTACCGAACCACGGGGCGTACCCATTCGACGCCAGATACGAGTTTGATGCATGTGGGCTTTCGCTGTGCCTATGATCAACAAGAGATGGTGAGCCGATGAACCTGAGGCGAATAGTAACCAGGCGAAAGATGCTCTGGGTCGTGCCTTTGACGCTCTATGCGGCGCTGACGGACAGTATAATTTATGCTCGAGGCCCTTATTCGAGCGCATCTCGTTAGCTTACGTTGAGTCAGTCAGTAGCGACGTCCTGTGTTATGTAGAGTGGGCAATGTAGCGAGTGCAAGAAGATGGGCGAGAGACCGAGGCTAAGAATGAAGAATGCGAGCAGACTATTCGTTTTACTAGGAGTGCTAATGATGATTGAGCAAGCAAGTGGTTTGGAAGTGCCCACTCCCGAACTCGCAGAGATCAATAATTTTCGCCAGTATACGCCGGTGTTTGCCAGTGCCGGTCAGCCGAGTCGAGAGCAATTACGCTCACTGTGGGCAGAGGATTTTGAGCGCATTGTCTACCTGGCCTTCTCAACGAACCCCGGCGCCATTACCGATGAAGACAAGCTGGTGAAGGATCTGGGGATGGACTACCTGCATATTCCGGTAGACTTCAACGACCCGCAAGCGGACGAGTTCCAGGTGTTTGCTGATTATTTACAGCGGGCACCAAACAAAAAAACCTTGTTGCATTGTCAGGTCAATTTCAGAGCCACGGCTTTCAGCTTTCTTTATCGAGTGATCTACCAGGGTGTATCCGTTCAACAGGCCAAAGCTGATATGAATACCGTCTGGCAGCCCGATACAGTGTGGCGTGATTTCATTTTTGCAGTGCTGGCGGCGCATAACATCGATCCAGCCTGTGAGGGCTGTGATTGGACGCCCGCCAGCCTGAAAAAAGGCTGAGACTAGCGTTTAGAATCTATTTCCCGGTTTGCATTCGTTGCGTATAGTCCCAGGCGGTGATGCGCTTGATGTCGATGCGAAGGGCGTATTCTTCTTTAACGCGGCTAAGCAGCCATTTCGCCAGAGTTGAGTCTTGGTCGATTTCGTAGCGTTGTAGCATGGCAGCCAATATGTCAGCAGCACGTTCACGCACGAGCGTCACTTCGCCCTGGCCCCTGACACCTTGGTAAGGGGGCTGGTTGACGCCGATTTCAAACCCGACCTTATTGTTTTTCTGTAGCAGTTTGACGATATGCGAATTTTCATGGCTGGCGCACCATAAACTATTTTCCTGAAAGCAAAACCATAAGGAACAGGCCAGGGGAAACCCAGCGTTGCCATGGCACGCCAGCCGCATCGGCACAGTGGTTTTTTCGAGGAACGCGGTAATTTGTGCTTGAGTCCATTGGCTGGACTTCGCGATAGGTAATTGTGTCATGGAGAGTCGCTCAGTGTTGAGGGCTGCGTGCAGCAAGGCCGGGAATCTCACAAAACTGATCGGCGTCAACCTTGACGCTGCTGGCACTATTACGATGGGCGCCAGCACACCAGGATGGCATGACCATCGAGTAGATGCCGCTGCCGCCTGCCATCAAGATCAATATATTCTCAGCGCTGTGAAAGCTATGGCGCATTGTGTCGGGGCCTTTACTGCGCGCGAAGCCTGGCACCAAGCGTGCCATTTCCGCCGTCGAGTTAACGCACAATGCATACAGCTGGGCGGCGACTGCCTCGCGATCTAGTCCGGCATTGGCCAGTATCGAGGCGTGTTCGGGATTTAAGATGACCGTCGCCGAGCCATTGCCGAGAATGGCGTTATTGGTGGCCATATTGGTCAAACCAAGGGCAAGTATCTGCAATAAGTGCAGGTGGTTGTCAGGGTCATCAGCGTCGCCACTGAATATCACCGAATGCGGCGCTTCCGCCCCGATGACGGTGACCACGCTATCCTCAGGGTCGAAGCCAAGGCCAACATGTAATGGCGTGAAGGGGCTATTTTCTTCGTCCTCTGCAAGGCAGTAGGTGAACTTGCCAGGGTGGCCCAGTAACGCCATGTCTGATTCGCCGGGCTTGGCACCACCGATGTTGATCATGCACAGGCGCAAGGCGCGGCCGATGCTGGCATTGGCCCGAAAGCCTGGGCCGAGGGCGCCAAAACCTGAATGGATCGGTCCGCAGTTGTGCCTGGCAGGACCATTGACGATGATTAACGGCGCTGTGCAGTGGGTGGTGGCCTGCATCTCGGTCAAGTCAAATACTGGGTCGATGACGGCTTTGACGGCCGCAACAACCACGGGCATATAGTCAGGCAGGCAACCCGCCATGACGGCGGCCACGGCCACCATTTCGATGGTTGCCACGCCGTCGGCAGGGCCCATGGTGCCGAGCACCATATCGGCATCCATGCCCGAGGCCAAAGTCATTCGGCTTACGCGTGTTCGAGTGGGTATAACCACCGGCAAACCATCAGTGCAACCGCGGCGGTGTAGGGCTTCTAGCGCGGCAGCTTCGTCGGTCGCCTCAAGTATATTGGTCATTGCGGGTTTTCCTTGGCCTTGCCAGCGGGTTGTTCTGCAGGGTCTAGCTTGCCTCGCAGAGCCGCCATAATGACTGGTGCCATCTGCTCGGCAATATCGCGCATGTTAGCAACACCCGTACCCGCCACGGGGTGGGGCAATTTGATCCGTGGGATGTTCGGCATGCCCAGGGAGCGTGCGACGAAATCACCCTGTGGCCAGTAGTCTTGAGTCACCAAAGCCACAGCGGGAATCCCGAGTCTGGCTATTTCTATTCCGTCACGCACGGTGCCGGTGGTGCAGCTGCCTCAGTGTCCGTAGGCGGTGATGACTGCCTGACATTGGGTCTTGATGCTGGCCAAAATCTCTGCGCTGGCAGGAATGGACGCGTTGCCCTTATTGTAATATTCGAAGGTAATGTCCGGCTCATGGATCTGTAAGACAGCGGCAATGTGGTTGAGGAAATTCTCTGAATCCGGGAAGCCGTTGGCAAGCAGGCCGACGGTCAGTGCGTTGGCGGTGCCCGTGGGGATCGCCAGCGCATAGGGTGTAGTTTTGATACTCGTGGCAGCGTGAGGGTCGTGATACTCGATCATTGAAGACTCCGTTATTCGCAACGTCAGTGACTTGATGGTTGTTGCTATAGTAGCAGAAAGCCAATTCTAAGCTAATCGACAAATAGCCTGTAAGGCCCAAGCCCTTTGTGCTCATGCTGAATGTCCGGTACTGTAGAGTCCACTTACCCCATCATTGGCTGCAGGTATACATGACTCGCAAAATCAAGGCCCCGACCCTGCTGGATGCGCTGATTCCCGTCCTATTTTTGGTGTCTTTGCTGACATTGTCAGTGTATCTGTATGGCGATGATTCATCCTATGGGGCGAACCAGATTGCCTTGATTCTCGCCGCCGGCCTGGCCGCCATTATCGGGATTAAAAATGGTCATGGCTGGAAAGTCATTGAAGCAGGTATCGTCACGGGTATCTCAACGGCCCTGGGGGCCATTTTGATTTTACTGGCGGTAGGGTCGCTGATTGGTACCTGGATCCTTGCGGGTACGGTGCCGACCATGATTTATTACGGCCTGCAGATCATGCATCCATCCTTCTTCTATGTGAGTGCGTGCCTTATTTGCATACTGGTGTCGGTCAGTATCGGCAGCTCCTGGACCACCGCTGGGACGATTGGCGTGGCTCTCATCGGTATCTCTCAGGGGCTAGGATTGTCACTGGAAATCACTGCGGGGGCGATAATCTCGGGTGCCTATTTTGGCGATAAGATGTCGCCCCTGTCAGATACCACCAACCTGGCGCCGGCAGTGGCAGGCACTGAATTGTTCGCCCATATACGGCATATGGTCTGGACCACTACGCCCAGTATTGTCATTGCCCTGCTGCTGTATTTGATTATCGGTCTTGCTCAAGCCGGTGACAGTGGGTCGATAGCCCTAGATGAGACCTTGAGTATTCTGGATACGCACTTTGTTATCAGTCTGTGGGCGCTGTTGCCCTTGGTGCTGGTCCTGGTTATGGCCGCTAAGGGCCTGCCGGCCTTTCCCACCATTATGATCGGGGCGATAGTGGGTGGCGTGTTCGCTGCGATTTTGCAACCTGAAGCGATCGGTCGATTTGTCGGTGCGGGGGCTGGCGATAATGCCGTGATAACAATAGTCAAAGGTGTCTGGCAGGCGTTGTTTAATGGCTTTACCATCGATACCGGCAATGCGGCTGTCAATGATCTGTTGAGTCGAGGTGGTATGAGCAGCATGTTAAACACGGTATGGTTAATTCTCTGTGCCTTAACCTTTGGTGCTGTGCTGGAGCATACAGGCTTGCTCGAACGTCTGGTGGTCGCGGCCCTGCGGATGGTGACGAGCACTGGCTCCTTGGTGCTCACGGTGATCTTTACTTGTATTGGGGTCAATATCGTCGCAGCGGATCAATATATTGCGATCGTGCTTGCCGGCCGCATGTACAAGGCTGAGTTCAAGCGGCGTAATCTAGACCCCGTCAATCTCTCGCGAACACTGGAGGACTCAGCCACAATGACGTCGTCTTTGATACCCTGGAATACTTGCGGCGCCTATATGGCAGGCACCCTTGGCGTGGCCACATTTGCCTATCTGCCCTTTTGCTTTTTCAACCTCATTAACCCGGTGGTAGCGGCTATTTATGGCTTTTATAATATTAAAATTATACCACTGGATGTTGATCCCACTGAGCAGGTCCGGACTGAGGTTTAGCCCGGCATCTTGTCTAATAAAATTTTAAAACGTGATTAGGAGAAACGATGAACCTTGAATTTCATTTTGATTTTGGCAGCCCGAATGCCTACTTGAGCCATCGTCTGATTCCTTTGATTGAGCAGCGCACCGGCGTCACATTTAAGTATGTGCCCGTATTGCTTGGTGGCGTTTTCAAGGCCACGAATAATGTGTCGCCGGCAGTCTCCATGCAGGGCATTAAGAACAAGTCTGAGTACAGCGCTATTGAGACTGACCGATTTTTGGCGCGACATGACATTACAGATTATCATTTCAATCCGTTTTTCCCTGTTAATACCCTGCACATCATGCGGGGCGCAGTTTATGCCCAACAGGCCGGCATCTTCCCGGCCTATGTGGAAGCGGTGTATCAGCACATGTGGAATGAACCGAAAAAAATGGATGAGCCGGATGTCATTCATGCGGCACTGCTGGCATCCAACTTGCCAGCCGACGATATTATGCAGGGGTCGCAAGACCCCCAGGTGAAAAAACAGCTGATCGAGAATACTGATCGATCCGTCGAGATGGGCACCTTCGGTTCGCCGACTTTTTACTTGGATGGTGCGATCTATTTTGGCAAGGACAAGCTGGATGACCTTGAAGCAGCTATTCGCGCGAAGTCAGGTTCGGTCTAATATGCATATCAGTGACATTCATATCTATCCCATTAAGGGCTGTCGAGGCTATAGCCTCGATAGGGTTGAAATCACGCCCATGGGTTTGCGCGGTGATCGTGAATTTGCCCTCATGCACGAAGGCGGTTGGGTGAATCAAAAACTGAACCCGAACCTTTATCAGCTCGGTGCAGTTTGGCAAGGCAGCGACCTAGTGCTGACATTTCCGCACCAGCCTGATTTTGTGCTCGCGACAGAATTTGTTGGCACTGAATCGCCGCTGACTATTTATGGCCAAGCAGTGCCAGTGTTGGATATGGGCGATGCCGTCGCCCACTGGTTGGGTTTGGTACTCGGTCAGCCGGTACGTCTGGTGAGAGCCAAGGCGCCCGTTGATTGGTACTTGCCGTTGCAGGATTTCACCAAGGTGCACGGCCAAAAACAAAACAAATTTGTCGATACCTCTCCCGTATTGCTCACTAGCCAGGCGTCCCTAGATGACTTGAACCAGCGTCTTAAGACACCGGTCACCATGGATCGGTTTCGCGCCAATCTGGTGGTCACGGGCCTGCAGGCTTATGCGGAAGATGAACGAAGGCAATTCGAGTTTCCCCAGGTCACCCTCGATCAGGTTGCACCTTGCGAGCGCTGCACTGTGGTGACCGTCGATCAGTCTAGTGGCATTCGTGCCAAAGAGCCGTTGCTGACGCTGAGTGGTTATCGCCGCCGGCCTGATGGCTATGCCGGTGGTATCGTTTTTGGCGCTTATTTGATGCCCTTAGTCGCAGGGCGCGTGGCCGTGGGCGATGAGAGTAGTTGACGCCCACAGGGATCTAGATGGTCGGCTTTCAGTTCACGGCACTGTCTTAGCTCAGCTGATTGTAGTCCACCGTATACCAGGTCTGCGGCGTTATTGAGACAACCATGCTGCTGCCTTGGCCGGCGTTGCTGGCGTAGGCGCGGCCACCAACCTCACCCAGATACCGAATGGCCATATGCAGCAGTTCTTCGGCAGTAGTCTCTCTGGTGGTAAAGGGTCCCTCGATAGAGACGTATTGGTAAGGCGCGGTTTCTGTTTGCGCGCAAAGACTAATCCGCTGGGCGCGGGCCAGCAGCTTGCCTTTGATGGAGTCTCGATCAGTGATCATCCACACCTCGCCGTCGGGGGTGTAGTCATACCAGATAGGCACTGTCAGAGGGCCTTTCGCTTGGCGGGGAATACTGACAATGCCGACATGTAGATCGGCGAGGAACGCCTGGCGTTGAGCCACGGACATGTTGAGTGACATCCGATTAACCTCCAAATTACGCGAGTAGTGTTTCCAGACGGAGCAAGGCGCCTTCCATACTTTGGCGAATAAAAGGTTCAAATTTCTCGGGTGTAACTTGTGTCTTCCAGGTCAACTGGCAGCCTGTTTCGGTGGCCGTGACCTGCATGCTCGCCAGATGCGAGTCGAAAGGAATGGGGCTTTCGATACAGGTGTATTCGATGAGCCTCTGGTCATGGTCTAACTGCAATATTTTTTCTTTAAGGGCCCCAGCACCGGGTAGGGTAAAGGCGCGTACCTCTCCATCAAACTGACAGGACTCAATACCCGGCACCCAATCGACTCGTTCTGGCTGACCAAGAATTAGCCAGAGTTGCTCGGCGGTGGCGTTAAATTGATGCTCTAAATGAATAGCCAAAATCGTCTCCTGTAAATTTGAATATGTAAAACTACTGAGCACTAGGCTAGGTTGAATTGGGTCGCAAAGCAATCAAAGGTCAATTTATGAGGATCGTCTAATCAGACGGCCGCAACCAGGCGGCTGAATACGGCCACGGCACCCGTATAGCCCACGTCGGCAGTATCTGCAGTCCAGTCGCCTAGGAGCGTATCCTGTGCTTGCGAAGGTTCAGTAAATTGATAGGTTTAATCCTCTCAACTCTCCGGGCCTGCCAGCAAATCTTGCAGGCTATTGTTACTTGTCTGCCTTTACGATGCGTGTCTTTACTTTGCCTGTTTTTGGCCTGGGCTCGACTGCTGTTTCTGCTCAAGCTCCCTGTTGATCGCCGCTGCTCTGAGTCGCGCAACAAGTGTCGATGATATTCCTACAGCAATGGCCACTATGGCCGAAAACCCAAAGCTTCCAGCCAAGCTCGAGAAAAAAACATTCGGCGCACCCAAAGCCAAAACAACTGCTGTCACACCCGGAATACCAATGCCAAGCAACAGCAACCAAATGCCAAACCAAGGTCGCTTCTTGAAAACCCTGTAACGCGCGGCTTGTCTTTCGAGCGTTTGATCGCGGTCGCTCATAGCAGATCCCTTAGTTATCGTTTTTATCCTGCTCACGGTCGTTATCGCTGGCTAAGGCAACTGCCGTGGCAATTGCGCCGCCGAGTATGAACCCACCTCCAGCACCTGCAATACCACCAAACGGACCGCCGATCACTGATCCAATACCGAACCCGGTGACAGCCGCCGCCCAACCACCGGCTAAACCCATTGCTAGGCTTCCTGCCAAGCCACCCCCGGAAATGGCGGAAATTTCTTTCTCGGTTAACTCGCGCATTACATTGCTCCTTCGAAGAAAATGGTGTCTTGAAGACGACAAGCTAGTTATAAGACAGTCTGATTTCCTTGTCACCGGGGCTGACAGACGAACCCGATATCTCGCACAAGACGGAGCGAGATGAGCGACGCGTGATCGGCAGGGATACGCAAGAAAGTTAGGCATATCCTGTGGGCGGAGTTCATGATATCGATCAACCTGCCACAATTTGGTTTCAGCCGGGGCGTGGCTTACTTAATGCCAACCCTCGAGGTGCGCGCAGGCGGCTAAATAGTGGTGCTGTTCTGTCCGCTTATTCGTTACCAAGCTATTTGCTTACATGGCGGACAGGTTTGCGTTTCACTATGACTATCGCCTACTCTGTAGCGAGAGCGAGTCTAAGCAATAGCAATAGCAGGGGTGAAGTCGTTGTCCACAAAAGTAGTGCCGTCATCCCACCATGTCAGTAGCGCGTTTGCAGTGCGTGTACCTGGGATACTGAAGTTTGCCTACGGTGCAGGTGCCGCTGCGGAGACCATTATTGGCGTCGCCTTCAACGCCTTCAACTTTTTCTTCTATACCAATATTATGGGTGTGCCCGGCACCCTCGCTGGCCTGGCGATTACTATTGCCTTATTCTTCGATGCCGTTACCGACCCCCTTGTGGGTGCTATCTCAGATCGCTGGCGGTCAAAATTCGGCAGGCGTCACCCCTTTATGTTTGCTGCACCAATCCCGGTGATGGCGTGCCTGTTCCTCATTTATTCACCGCCCGAGAGTTTTGATAGTTTCGGGTTGTTTCTGTGGCTAACGGTCCTTACCGTCATCATGCGCTCAAGCATGACACTGTTTCATGTGCCGCACCTGGCCCTGGGTGCCGAGCTGTCTGCAGATTTTACCGAACGTACCCGCGTGATGAGTATGAATACATTGCTGGGTGCCGTCGGTGGTTTTGGATTTGCCTATTTTGCCTATTCGTTCTTCTTCGCAGCGACCCCGGAATTCGCCAACGGTATGTTGAATCGATCAGCCTATGCTGACTTGGCCATCACGGCTGCTTTGCTGGGCGGCGTCATCATGTTGCTATCTAGCCTGTTTACGATGGGGGTAATACCTCGATTACCTGGCGTACCAGAAGGACTGCCGCGTTTTACGCTAAAGGAGTTCTTCCTCGACTGTAAGTCAGCTCTAACGAATCGAAATTATTTGGTTTTACTAATCGGCTACTTGCTGCTCAGTGCCACCCTGGGGACGAGAGATACCATTGGTTTGCATATGAACACGTATTTTTGGGAGTTATTACCCAGCGAAATTCGATATTTTGTGTTGTTCGGTTTGCTGGCTTCTATCATAGGATTTTTAGTGACAGCGCGGTTACACGACAAGTTCGAAAAGAAACCCGTTATTATTGCCAGCCTGATCGGTTTGCTCGTGGCGGCAACCACACCAGTGATATTACGTATGACCGGATTTTTCCCGTCTAACGACTCTGATTTGTTGATACCATGGCTCATCGTGTTCTATGTCTTCACCGCCTCTTTTGGCATCATGCTACTCATCAGTGCCATGTCAGCATTAGCGGATATTGCCGATGAGCAAGAGCTGATGACGGGGCGGCGCCAGGAAGGTATTTTTTATGCCGCACGGTCGTTTTTCGCCAAAGCGTCCTCGGGCTTGGGTCATCTGCTGGCGGGTATCGCCATTGACGTTATTGCGTTCCCCGTAGGGGCTAAGCCAGGTACAGTTGATCCCGATATGATATTCCAACTCGGACTGATCGATGGGCCGATCGCTATCATCCCAGGAATCATCGCCATCGTTTTTTATCTGCGCTATAACTTGTCCCGAGAACGACATGCTGAAATTCAAGCAGCCCTTCAAGAGCGCCACGCACTCACGGAAGTAACGGCCCCAAAAACATGAAGTATTTTAAATCTCTTATTCCCTTTGTTGCGGGCTGGGCACTGTTACTGTTCACCGAGACCTTTGCGGCTATCGGCTTATACAATGGCCTACTGCAATTAGTTCTGTTTTCCCTCGTTGTGTGCATACCTATCTGGATGACGGGCCGTATGTCTTATGTCGACATCGGTTGGCCCTTGGGGCTCACCCTCATTGGCGGCTTAACTTGGTGGCAAAGTGACGGCGAACCCGTGCGGGTCGCTATGGTGAGTGTCGTCTATCTATTTGTCGGCAGTCGCATGGCCTTCGGCGCGTTGAAGTTATGGGCGATGGGACGGCTAAAGCAGGAATTTCCGCGTTATGAATATCAAAAGCAGCGATGGCTAGCGGCGGGCAAAGCGAACGTGCCGCTGGCAATGCAAGTTGACGCGCTTTGGCAGGGATTAGCCAACGCCTCTTTTCTGGCGATGCCTGCCTTTGTTATTGCCGCAAATTCGAGCGAGCATGTTCATGCACTAGAAATCATTGGGCTGCTGGTTTGGATCGGTGCTTTCAGCATGGAATCCTTTGCCGATATGCAAAAACTGAGTTTCTTGCGAGCTATGAAAAAAGCCGGCGAAAAGAACCGGGTCTGCAACGTCGGGTTATGGAAGTACAGCCGGCATCCCAACTACTTTGCCGAGTGGATGGTATGGAACGGCCTGATCATCGCGTCGATACCCTCATGGCTCACATTGTATGCAGCAGAGTCGTTGGTCATTTGGCTGTTGCTGGGTGTGGGCTTATTGTTTGCGTCCTGGAAGATGTACAGCACCCTGGTCTATGATACGGGCGCAGAGCCCGCTGAATATTACTCCGCGCTGAAACGCCCTGACTATAAAGCCTATCAACAAACCACCAATAGGTTCTTTCCGGGTCCAAAAAATAAATAAAAATTGTGGTCTTTCTAAGTTTACAGCTTAGTCCGCAGAAGATTGTCGAGACCGCAGCACCAATAGATAGTACGTCCCCTCTCCTTAGTCCTCGAGTTGATTCGTCTGTGCGCAGGGCGCTCGCGGGGTACCAGACCGACGGGCAGCCCGCGGGGATGAGTGGGCCTGCACTTTGCACCATAAATACTTACAGTACATGATTTCGATCGCTAACTGATACAGGTTAGCCGACGCATCCTTGGGTCGGGTTTTGCGGCTGATAGCGATTAATATCGCCGATGTCGCCAGATCGCGGCGTGCGCTCAGGGTCTGCACGCTAGGGTCGGTAGATTGCAGGAAGCAACGGGGCATAAGCGATGACAATTCTCGAGTTTGTTGTAGGGGCTATGGCGCTGGTGATCCTTATCTATACCGTCATCATCTACAATGGTTTGATCAGGCTAAAGAATAATGTGGCGCGCGCCTTTGCCAACATCGAGGTGTTGTTGAAGCAGCGCCACACTGAGTTACCATTGTTAGTGGCTGTGTGCAGAGGTTATATGGTCCATGAGCAGCACGTCTTGCTGGCCATTACTGAAGCGCGCAGTCGAGTTCATGCTGCACAAGAGAAGCACGATGTGCGGGGCCTTGGTCAGGCCGAAACGCGCATGCGCACTTCTCTGAGCAAGCTATTTGCTCGTTGTGAGGCTTATCCAGATCTTAAAGCCAATGAAAATTTCCTGGCCTTGCAGGAGCGAATTTCTCAGTTGGAAGATGCGATCGCTGATCGGCGTGAAATATTCAACGAATCGGTGCGGCTGAATAACACGCGCATCCAGCAAGTTCCTGACGTCGTACTGGCGAGAAGTTTTGGTTTTGGTGAGTTGGCTTATCTGAAATTTGAAACGGTTGCCTTGCTCCCCGTAAAAATCAACTTGAAGAGCTAGGTAAGTCGCTGATGATTGATTCGTTGATTGATTTTCTCATAGGTATCACCCTGTCTTTCGATGACGCAGAGTTCGTCTGGGTGATGTTAGCCACGCTGCTAGTGTGCTTTGGTTCAGTCATTGCCTTGTTTGGTTTCATTCGTCATGGACGCATCATGCAAGATACGCCGACCTCAAAGATTCGCTCCGCCAGCCAGGGTTTTGTGCAGCTTGAAGGCCGGGCTAAATCACTGGACGATAAGCCGCTCAGGGTGCCTGGCAGTGGTCGGGAATGTGTCTGGTTTGATTATCTCATAGAAAAAAAAGGTAACGATTGGGAAGAGGTGGAGCGTGATACCAGTATCTACAGCTTTTACGTGGACGATGGTACGGGGCTGTGTGCGGTTGATCCAGAATTGGGTAGGGTGATTACTCGAAAGAAGAAGGTATGGGTAGTAGGCGACTGGCGTTACACCGAGCGGCTTATTGCGGAAAATGACAGAGTTTATTGCCTGGGCCAATTTGAAACGGACCAGGGTGGATCCAAAGCCGAGGTGCTCAAAGTTGGCGTGCGCGTATTGTTGAACCAGTGGAAACACAATCGCCGGGAATTACTGCAGCGCTTTGACCAAAATGGAGATGGTGATATTGATATGGATGAGTGGAATCAAGCGCGTGAGACTGCCATTCGCCAAGTCGAGTCGGCGACAGCTAACGACTATGTGCCGACCCAGCATCACAATCTTGTGGCACCGTTTAATAAAGGTTATCCGTATGTCATTTCCAGTATTCCGCAAGACGAAGTCACCAGCCGTTATCAGCTTTATGCATTTGGTTTGCTTGGCCTGTTTGTTGTCTCGGGCGCCTATGCCGTGTTTATGACTATCGTTCGTCGCGATCTATTTTAGGGCTGGTTCTGATATGACGCTAACCAACGGTTGGTAGTTCCGCTAGCTCGCAGTCGCAATATCCTTCGGCTCATACAGACTGCGCGAGTTACCCGATGCCCATTGATTGAGTGTTTTCAAAGGCTACCGCCGCTCTAGCTGTGTAGATCGTCTACGGTGTCGAAGCTCTGTGTGTTGCGTACCGCTGGTGTATGCCGGTGCTGACTCTAGATCGTATAGGTATTAATCGGCGTTGATTCGTTGTGGGTAATACATAGTCTGTCGACAAAGAGTATAATAGTCAGCATGTTAACAAAAACTATCCTGTCTATTACCATCGTCTGCGTCAGTCTGGCCGCGGCCGTGTGGATGTATAACCAAAAATCGCCGCCACAAACCGTCGAAACAAGTCCGCCGACGATGTTTGTGGACGTCATGCGCGCGCAGATTGCTAATGTAAAAATTACTGTCTCTGTGCAAGGTAGTGTGACTCCCAGGACCGAGACGACCCTGATCTCAGAAGTCGCGGGTATGATTACGGAGGTGTCACCGGCATTCGTCGCTGGTGGATTCTTCAACAAGGGTGATGTGCTGGTTCGGATTGACGACCGAAACTATCGTGCTGAAGTGAAGCGTGCCCAAGCCTCTGTCATATCGGCTGAAACAATGGTAACCCGTGAGGCGGGCCTTGCAGACTATGCTAAAGAGGACTGGGAGCGCGCGCAGTCGGTGTTGAAGTCCAGTAAAGCAGCGTCTGATCTGGCGCTACGCAAGCCACAACTCACTGAAGCGCTTGCCAACCTTGAGTTTGCCAGGGCGGAACTCGAGAAGCGTGAAGGCGACCTTGATCGAACCACCATCAGAGCGCCGTATAATGGGCTCGTTAGGGAAAAGCGCGCGGATATAGGCCAGTTTGTGAATGGCGGTACACCCCTTGCCGCGACGTTTGCTGTCGATGTGGCGGAAATCAGATTACCGCTGCCTGACAGGGAGCTACCCTTTCTCAATCTGGACGAACGCGAGCTCGTCAGTGGCAACGGACCGAACGTTACATTGTCGGCAAATATCGGCGGTGAGCGTTATACCTGGGAAGGGCGGATAGTTCGTACCGAGGGCGTACTCGATGAGCGAAGCCGAGTGTTATATCTTGTGGCCCAGATTGAAGACCCTTACAACCAACACTCGGCCAACTGGCAGCAGCCGCTAAGAATCGGCACCTTCGTCGAAGCAAGCATCGCCGGGCAGCAGCTCAAGGATGTCATTAGAGTGCCGCGGAGCGCACTAAAAAGAGATGGTAAGCTATGGGTCGTTACCGCAAACGATACCTTGCTACCCGTAAGTGTCGAAGTGGCGCGCGCGGATGAAAAATTTGTCCTAATCAAATCTGGCCTCGAGCCAGGTCAGCTTATTAGCCTGACTGTCCCTGAAAACCCTCTGCCAGGCACAGCTGTTCGATACCAGGAAACAGTTGATGGAACAGGGGGGCTGAGCGTTGGAAGCAATTGATCCACGCAAGGGAATTATTGCCTGGTTCGCCAGGAATCATGTAGCAGCCAATCTGTTGATGTTCGTCATTATCCTGACGGGGATCTTTTCTGCATTAACCATTCGAACGCAGATCATGCCTGACGTTCAGTTAGATCGAATCACTATTCAAGTGCCTTTTCCTGGCGCTTCGCCGGGTGAGGTGGAAACCGGGGTTGTGATTCGTGTTGAAGAAGCCGTAAGGGATATAGAAGGCATTGTTAATATGCGGTCCTTTGCGAATCCGTCTTCGGGCACTGTAGAACTGGATATTGAAACGGCTTACGACGCGCTGGCTGTGCTTGATGAAGTCAATGCGGCGGTTGACCGGATTGCAAACTTCCCGGCTTCTATTGAGCGACCCAACATTTACCGAAATCAACCTCAGCCTCGTGCTATCAGTGTGCAGATTTTTGGTGAATTAGATGAAACCACCATGAAAGGCTTGGCGGTCACTATTCAGGGTGAAATTCTTTCGCTCCCCAGCGTCACGAAAGCTGACGTTCGAGGTGCGAGACCCTACGAAATCAGCATCGAAGTGGAAGAGTCAAGACTGCGTCAATACGGACTCTCGCTACAGGATGTAGCTCAGGCCGTGCAGCGTTCCTCACTGGATCTGCCGGCTGGTTCGATTAGGTCGGATTCAGGCGATATCTTGTTGCGAACAGAAGGGCAGGCGTATCGAAAAGCCGACTTCGAAAAAATTGTTCTGATCTCCGAGTCTGATGGTACCAGATTGACCTTAAGCGATATTGCGGAGATTAAAGACGGGTTTGCCGAGGTTCGATTTTATTCGCTGTTCAATGGCAAGCCGAGCATTGGTATATCTGTGTCTGCTGTAGGTGATCAAAATCAAATCGATATCTCTAACGAAGTCACTGAATACGTAGAAAAAAGAAGCAAGACATTGCCTGAGGGCATATCAATACAGTCTTGGGGAAACAGCACCGCCTATCTTTCAGAGTCCATTGGCATGATGGTGTCCAATATGCTGATGGGTATTATTCTTGTGTTGGTGACCCTGGGGATCTTTCTGCGTCTTCAACTGGCTTTCTGGGTCATGCTCGGTATGCCAATCGCTTTCCTAGGAGCCTTTGCGTTGCTGCCGCTGCTAGATGGGTCATTAAACTTGCTCAGTCTGTTCGGTTTCATTCTAGTGCTTGGGATTGTTGTGGATGATGCAATTATCATTGGCGAAAGCGTTCAGACTGCTGGTGAACAAGACGGCCACACTCTCGACAATGTCATTCGTGGCGCGAAACGCGTTGCTATGCCCGCCACCTTTGGTGTGTTGACAACGGTGGCGACGTTTGCGCCATTCTTAACCGTGCCAGGTGGCTTCGGTGCCCTGCCTGCCGCGATTGGGTCGGTCGTGATTTTATGTCTGTTATTTAGTATCGTCGAATCCAAGCTAATCCTGCCTGCTCACCTTGCCAGCATGCGTCCCTTAACCGCGAATGACAATTCATCTCTTAGACGATTTCAAAATTATTTTGCTGTTGGCTTAAAGCGCTTTATACAACAGCAGTACCAACCCTTGCTTGTTAAGGCCATTGAGGCGCGCTACCTAACCCTCTCAATGTTTGTTGGCATGTTGATTTTGGCCATAGGTTTTGTCATGGGACCATATATCAAAACCGTTTTCTTCCCCGTTATGTCTACAGACTTCATCAGGGGGGAAATCGAAATGGTGGATGGTACCTCTCCTGCCCAGGTCATCAAGGTGGTTGAAAGGCTCAATAACTCACTTCTGAGCTTTGATGCCGAACAGCCGGTAGAGGCAAAATTTCTTCAGAACGTCGCTGCTTACGTCTATAACACCACCGGCACTGTTGTTGCAGAACTGCAGCCGGTAGATAGTCTTTCGCTGAACCCTGAACAGATCGCCGCTCAATGGCGCACGCGAGTGGGAGAAATTGCTGGGGTTAAAACCATACAGATTACGGGTGCTCAAAAATCTCATGGTTACGGCAAGGACATCAATTTCAAATTGATTTCACCGAATACGCAAGAGCTTGAAGCCGCGGCAGAAATGTTGCATCAACATCTCAGAGCTTATGAGGGGGTTAACGACATCGAGAATTCTAATGCCGGCAGCATCCCTGAGATCAACCTGAAGATTAAGCCTTCTGCTGAGGCCTTGGGACTTGCGCTGACGGATCTAGCCAGCCAGGTTCGTGCTGGTTTTTATGGTGTTGAAGCTCAGCGCATTCAACGCGGTCGGGAAGAAGTCAAAGTGATGGTTCGCTATCCGCAGCAAGAGCGCGAATCCATGGGTAATCTTGAATCCATGTACATCAGAACGAAAGAAGGTGACGAAGTCCCGTTCACGGCGGTTGCGGAACTGGAGAATCGTGTTTCACCCGCTACCATCAGACGGACCTCGGGGCAACGGGCCGTGATTATCTCGGCGGATATTAATACGACGATTACGCAGCCAGGTAAGATTGTCGAGGATGTCACCCAGGGCGAATTTTCCCGGCAGCTGGTACAAAGATATCCTGATGTAAGAATTGAATTGGGTGGAGCGAGTCAAGAAGAGGAAGAGCTGATTCAGCGGATGATATTTACGACGTTGCTGGCGCTCTTCGCTATCTATGCGTTGATGGCTATACCGCTAAAATCCTATCTACAACCGATTATCATCATGGCGGTGATTCCTTTCGGCATGATTGGCGCCTTGATGGGTCATGTGATCGTCGGCATTCCTTTTAGCGCGCTGTCGGTTTACGGCATCATTGCGCTGGCCGGTGTGGTGGTGAATGACAGTATTATTCTGGTGGACTTCGTAAACAAGTCGGTGGCTGACGGCATGGATTATGTTGAAGCGGCAATCAAGGCCGGGTCGGAAAGATTTCGCGCCATCATGCTCACATCGGTCACGACATTTTTTGGCTTACTCCCTATCCTGACCGAGACCAGTCTCTCTGCGCAGCTGGTGAAGCCGATGGCAGTGTCGTTGGGGTTTGGCATTTTGTTTGCCACGGTCATCACGCTGATCCTGATTCCCTGTCTTTACGTGGTCCTTAACGACATCAGATTACTGCGCCGACCTTCGGCGGGCAGCAACGTCAGCATTGCTGACGAATCCTTTGCCGGTTAGGCGGCGAGGGTCGACTTTTGATACCGGAGTCGTTCGCCGCGGATGTCACCCAGCCTTCTCGCTTAGCTGAGGCTTTTGATATAACCGAAAAATCCTTCGCGATTGGCTTCAGTATCTGCCGCCACCCGTTGGCTGACAGCGTCAGCGGCGAATGTGGTGCGCCATGCTTCGAGCCCCGGAATACGTTCGTTGAGATCGACCCCGGTCATCTGGCCGCCCATTTCGGCGACGCTCAAAACGTAATACAGATAGATATCTGCCATCGTGAACTCGCTGCCAAGCACCCATGGGTCAAAAGTGGCAAGAGCATTAATACTGTTAATGCCGCGGTCAACGACGGCGGTGACTTCCTTGATGAGTTGTTCAGGAGCCGGTTGATTGCTGAAGCTGTAACCGATTAATCGGCGATTCGGCAACTCCAGGTATAACTCGGCCATGTGCATCAGTTGGCGATTCTTGTTGCGTGCCACAGGGTCCGCTGGCAATAAAGGTTTTTCTGGATAGGCGTCTTCAATGTATTCGCACAACACGGCGGCTTCTGAAAGATGCTGACCATCGTCGGTAGTCAGGCTGGGCACTTTGAGTGCTGGGCTTAGCGTGCTGTAGCCGGCTGCGCTGGGATACACAAGGTTTTCCGTAAAGCTTACGCCTTTATGCAGCAAGGCATGTTTCGGTATGTTGTAATAGTTGCTGTATGAAAATCCGTGAAGTGTTGGCATGCCCGGGCTCCGTATGTTGGATGCAGCTTAATCATAGGTTGTTTTGGTTAAGCACTATAGCAAAAATCAGCGGCCCGCGGCGGCTAAGATGGATAATGCCTCATATTGAGCAAGACTGAGTGGAAAGCCCACCAACGGGCCCAAGTTGCTATGTGCCTAGACCATTGCGCTGATATTGTTGTGACATTTCTTTTCGACATTATTCTTTGACGCTATTCTTTGACGAAAAAACTGTGACGAAAATAATTGGAGTACAACGGTTATGAATGATCGACGCAGCACCTCATGGGTCCTGTTGATTGTTGGCCTGATATTCATGCCGGCACAGACATGGGCGGCGGCCGCGGGTTTGCCGCGGGCGTCGCCGGAGTCGGTGGGCATGTCCAGTGAACGGCTGGCCCGTATCAGGCCGGCCATGCAGCGTTACATTGATGCGCAGTTGGTTCCCGGCACGGTGACCATCATTGCACGTCGGGGCAAAGTGGTGCACTTTGAAGCGCTGGGCTTTATGGATGTTGAGCAAGCCACCCCGATGCGTGAGGACGCCATTTTCCGCATCGCATCTATGTCCAAGCCAGTCACCTCAGTGGCTCTTATGATGCTCTGGGAGGAAGGTAAGTTCCAGCTCAACGATCCTGTTAGCAAGTATCTACCTGAATTCAGCGACCAGCGAGTATCTACCACCAGTGACGCCAGTGGCGCCACCGGTGAACTGGTGGCGCTCAAGCGGCCCGCCACCGTTCGCGACATGTTGACCCATACCGCTGGCATGGCGAATAACTATATCGGCAACACCGAATTTTACCGGCGTGAGACCGCAGTGCGCGCTGACGACGATATGGATGCCTACATCAAACGGCTGGCGCGCCTGCCATTAAATTATCAGCCGGGTACGGCTTGGCAGTACTCCCATGCCACAGATGTCGTTGGGCGATTGGTAGAGGTGTTATCTGGCCAACCCTTGGATGTCTTTATGCAAACTCGTATCTTCGAGCCACTGCAGATGACTGATACCCACTTCTTTTTGGATGACACCCAGGGCGGCCGCTTGATGTCTCAGTACCGGCCGGGAGATGACAACAGAATACAACTGCAAGACCCGGGCTCAAACGCCAGTCGCTGGATCACCGGGCCCCAGAAAGTCTTCCGTGGCGCTGGTGGCCTAGTGTCTACCGCGCACGATTATGTGCGTTTTCAGCAGGCCATGCTCAATGGCGGCGAATTAGAGCAGACTCGACTGTTGGCACCGATGACGGTGGCGCTGATGATGGACAATCATACCGGCGACCTACCTTTATGGCTCGCGGGTCCGGGCATGGGTTTTGGATTGGGCTGGGCGGTAGTCACAGACCGTGGCAAGGCAGCGTCGCCACTGTCTGAAGGTAGCGTTTACTGGGGCGGCGCCTATTGTACCTTGGCCTGGATTGATCGAGAGCAAGAGCTGATCGGCATCCTGCTGACGCAAGTTAGGCCGTACGGGCATCTGAGTATCCGTCAAGATTTTCAAGTGTTAGTGGCCCAAGCTGTGATGGAATAGCGGATGCTTAGTCACTAAATGTAGTAAAAGAACACAATTTAAATGCTCGAGCTATAACATTGGTTGATATATGTAATATAATTACATTTTAATGAATGCTTAGGAGGGTCAGCATGAGTCAGTTGAACACTACCGTGGCGGCTGTGACGGCGCGCATCGTCGAGCGCAGTCGTGAGTTGCGGGCAGACTATCTGGCTCAGATCAAGCGCGACCAGCAAGATCAGCCCACCCGTAGCAAGTTGAGTTGTGGCAATCTTGCGCACGGCTTTGCGGCTTGTGGCACTGCGGACAAAGACAGTCTTAAGCTGATGCAGTCAGCCAATATTGCGATTGTTACCGCCTACAACGACATGCTGTCGGCTCACCAACCCTATGCGGATTACCCGGATAAGATTAAACAGGCGCTGCGCGAGATGGGTTGTACCGGTCAGGTTGCCGGCGGCGTGCCCGCCATGTGTGATGGCGTCACGCAGGGCCAGGCTGGAATGGAACTCAGCTTGCTGAGTCGTGATGTGATCGCCCAATGTACGGCGATTGCCTTGTCCCACCAAATGTTTGATGGCGTCCTGGCGCTCGGCATCTGCGACAAGATTGTGCCCGGTTTATTGATGGGGGTGCTGAGTTTTGGCTATCTACCGGCCATGTTTGTGCCGGCTGGTCCCATGCCGTCGGGCCTGCCTAATAAGGAAAAGCAACGTATTCGGCAGCTCTATGCCGAAGGTCAGGTAGACCGAGAAGCGCTGCTGCAGGCAGAATCCGATTCTTACCATAGCCCCGGCACCTGTACCTTTTATGGAACGGCGAACAGCAATCAAGTGGTGCTTGAGGCTATGGGTCTGCAATTGCCAAGCAGTTCCTTTCTTAACCCTGACAGCCCGATGCGCGAACGCCTGACCCGTGAGGCCAGCCATCAGATTGCACGGATTACCGCGCTGGGCACAGACTATCGTCCCGTGGGCGAAATTGTTGATGAGCGGGCCATGGTCAATGCCACGGTAGCGCTATTGGCTACCGGTGGCTCTACCAACCACACCATGCACTTAGTCGCCATCGCGCGGGCCGCGGGTATTATCATGAACTGGACTGATCTCGCTGACTTGTCAGCGGTGGTGCCAATGCTAGCCAAGGTCTATCCCAACGGCCAGGCAGATGTGAATCATTTTCATGCTGCTGGAGGTACCGCGGTGCTGTTTCGGCAACTGCTGGAAGGTGGCCTGATGCATGCGAATGCTCGTACTGCCTGGGGAGTCAACTTTGCAGACTTTACCCAGGAAGCCGTTATGGATATAGCTGGCGACGGCGTGCTTTGGCGCGAGTCACCGTTGCGATCGTTGGACCCAGCGGTGCTGGCGAGCCTCGACTCGCCCTTTGCCGACGAAGGTGGGTTGCGTCTCTTGCAGGGAAATTTTGGCCGCAGTGTCATGAAGGTCTCTGCTGTCGCACGAGAACACTGGATTGTCGAGGCGCCGGCAGTGGTCATCGACGACCAAGATCAACTGGCCGGCTTATTTGAAACCGGCAAGTTAAATCGAGATTGTGTGGTGGTGGCCCGTTTTCAGGGGCCCCAGGCGCTGGGTATGCCAGAGCTACACAAGTTAACTCCGTTTTTGAGTAGCTTGCAGGATAAGGGCTTTCGCGTGGCCCTAGTTACCGACGGCCGCATGTCGGGAGCCTCGGGCAAGGTGCCGGCAGCGATTCATTTGGTGCCAGAAGCTATGGCCGGTGGCATGTTGGCGAAGATCAACGACGGTGACCTGTTGCGAGTGGATGCGGTAGCCGGCGAGTTACAGTTTCTCGGTGATCTTCAAGCGCTACAGGCTCGGGTGCCGGCGACCCAACCTGCCGCTGGCCAGCGCGGTTGCGGTCGTGAGTTGTTTAAAGTGAATCGCCTGGCCATGGGCACCGCTGAGCAAGGCGCCTCATTCTTGTATGGCAATGACTAAGAAAATGACTGGCGGGTTGGTGGTTCAATGATTCTGGGCGGATTGCGCGAACGCTGAATACCGCAAGCAACGCAGCACCGAAGACAATACGGAACTGGAGACATTAAATGGAGGCGCCTGTGCGCAAATTGTTAGTGGGGACCGCGGTGATTCCCGTCATTACCCTAGATCGAGTGGAAGACGCCGTGCCGATTGCGCGGGCGCTGGCGGCAGGGGGTTTACGCGTGCTGGAAGTGACCCTGCGCACAGCGGCCGCACGTGCCGGAATACAGCGGATAGTGGCCGAGGTGCAGGGTGTCATCGTCGGCACAGGAACGGTCTGTACGCCAGAGCAGGTGCAGCTATCCTGTGACCTGGGCTGTCAGTTTATGATCTCGCCAGGTTCGACAGAAAGACTGCTGGCTGCGGCTGCCCAGGCACCCATTCCGCTCATGCCAGGGGTTGCCAGTGTCAGTGAAATGATGCGCTGCATGGAGTTAGGCTATGAAGATTTCAAATTTTTCCCTGCCGAGGCGTCCGGCGGCGCGGCCTTGATCAAAGCCATCGCCGGCCCTTTCGCCGATGCTCGATTTTGTCCCACAGGCGGTATTGGCCTGGCGAATGCACTGGACTACCTGAGGTTGCCGAATGTGTTATGTGTCGGTGGGTCCTGGGTTCTGCCCGCCAACCTGATTGCGGAGCAACGCTGGGCCGACATTGAGCGTCTGGCTCGAGAAACCGTTGAGTTTTGTGCGAGCCGCTGACAATGGTGAGGATGTAGACCATTGCAGTGCTGACTTAAGTCCTGATTGAACTTGTTAGGGCCGGGTTTTTTAGAATCACGCTTTTTAGAATAACGCTTCGTAGGATTGAGCATGAGCAGTAAAAATGATTTGGTAATATTTGGCGCTTTGGGCGACCTGTCTAATCGTAAGTTGTTCCCGGCGTTATACCAACTAGACCGAGCCGGCCTGTTGGATGACAGCGTTCGAATAGCAGCGCTAGCCAGGGATGATGTCAGTACACCGGTCTTCATTGAGCAGTTGCAGGTTGTGCTTGCCCAAGCTTTTGGTGAGACGACCTTTGGTGAGACGACCTTGGACAAGACGATCTGGCGACGTTTCAGCCTTCGGCTGCACTACATCAAAATTGATTTTTCCCAGAAGAAACAATTCCTGGTGCTCAAGCAATGGTTACTCGCCGAACGCACCGCCATCTACTACCTGGCGACACCGCCGAGTCTGTTTAGTCCCATCTCCAAGCATCTAAACGCGGCGGGTTGTGTGGCGGCGGATTCCCGCATCGTGCTCGAAAAGCCGATTGGCCACGACCTGAAAAGTTCACAAGACGTCAACAGCGCCGTGGCCGATTGTTTTGACGAACGCAATATCTACCGCATTGATCACTACTTGGGTAAAGAAACTGTACAGAACCTGCTGGCACTGCGGTTTGCGAATCGTATGATCAACTCTCAGTGGGACAACAGCTGCATTGATCATATCCAGATTACGGCAGCAGAAACCGTCGGTATTGAGGGGCGTTGGGGTTATTACGATAATGTCGGCCAGCTGCGGGATATGATTCAGAACCATCTGCTACAACTGTTGTGTATGGTGGCGATGGAGCCGCCCAACTCACTACAGGCCGATGAAATCAGGGCTGAGAAAGTCAAAATTCTACGGGCCTTGAGCCCGATCACTGTTGACACTGTCGCTGACCAAGCTGTCCGTGGCCAGTACACGGCCGGCTGGATTAACGGCAAACCAGTAGTGGGTTACATGGAGGAGGAAGGCAGTGAGCGTGAGAGCAGTGACACTGAAACCTTCGTTGCCCTGAAAACTTACATCGATAACTGGCGCTGGGCCGGCGTACCTTTTTACCTGCGAACGGGAAAGCGTATGAACGGCAAAGTCACTGAGGTTGTCATCACCTATAAAGACCATCCTCACGCCATATTTCCTGACAGTAACCACGGCGCCCATAATCGATTGATCATTCGCTTGCAACCTAACGAGGGTATTGAGCTGGAGATGGTGTCGAAGAAGCAAAGCCTGAAAGAGCGTATGAGTTTGGAAAAACGTACCCTGAATCTGGACTTTTTTGATTCGTCAGGAGAGTCAAGAATTGCTGATGCCTATGAGCGCCTGTTTCTTGAGGTGATGAAAGGCGATCAGTGGTTGTTTGTCAGCCGTGATGAAATAGAAGCCTCGTGGCATTGGTGCGATACGCTGCTGGACGCCTGGCATAAAAAGGGCCTGGGTGTGAAAGGCTACAGTGCCGGTTCCTGGGGGCCATCAAAAGCTGAAATGCTGATCGAGAAGGACCAGCGTAGCTGGCATGAGTCCTGATGCGAGACCAACGTGAATTTGCGAGTGTCGAGTTATTGAATGAGGCGCTGGTGGCGGATGTTGCAGCTACCCTGGCAGCGGACCTCAAACAGCAGGGTAGCGCTATACTTGTGGTGTCCGGTGGTCGAACGCCCCTGGGTTTTATGCAGTTGTTATCCCGTCAGACACTAGCCTGGTCGAAAGTAACAGTGACGCTGGCTGACGAGCGCTGGGTTGATGCTGACGACGCTGACAGTAATGAAAAGCTGGTGCGGGATAACTTGCTGGTGAACGCGGCCAGCGCCGCCAATTTTGTTGGTCTCAAAAATGCCGCGCTCACTGCGGCTGAGGGTGAGACGGTAGCGAGCGAATTGCTGGGCAGTCTTGGGAAATTTTCGGTAGTGATTCTCGGTATGGGTGAGGATGGTCATACGGCATCGCTGTTCCCGGGCGCAGCGAATTTGGCGCGCGGACTTGAGCTGAATTCTGGTCAGGCCTGCATCGCGATGACGCCTTTGCACGCCCCACATGAACGCATGAGCCTGACTTTGACGCGCTTACTCGCTAGCCGCCGTATTATTTTACACCTGTGCGGTGAGAAAAAACGTCGTGTGCTGGCTGCCGCGCTTGCCGGTGACGATGTTCAAGCGCTGCCAGTGCGGGCGATTCTGCGCCAAGAGCAAACGCCGGTGAGCATCTATTTCACACCCGACTTGCGCAATTGAATGTCAGGGCGTTAAAGGAGGAAGTACCTAAAATGTTTGGCTTGTTTCTCAGAATACAAAAATTGAGTTCGTAATGAGGGTGAAATAAGGTGCACGAGCAAAATCTTATTAATGTCATCACAGATGCCATGCCAGACTTAAATAAGTCGGAGCGCAAAGTGGCGACGGCTATTCTGGCAGATCCTGATCGTGCGACCCGCTCCAGTATCGCGGCTTTGGCCGCCCTGGCAGCGGTGAGTGAACCCAGCGTCAATCGTTTCTGTAAACGTTTTAAGGCGAAGGGATTTCCTGACTTTAAGCTGCGGTTGGCGAAGTCTCTGGTGTCGGGGGTGCGGTTTATGAACCGCAATGTTGATCCAGGCGATGAAGTCGACAGCTACACACCGAAAATATTCGACAGTACTATTAACCAGCTGGCAAAGGCCAGAGACAAGATCAGCCACTCGCGCATCAACCAAGTGGTGGATGAGCTCATTCAGGCTCGAAGGATCTATTTTTTTGGTCTGGGTGCGTCAGGGTCAGTGGCCCGGGATGCTGAACATAAGTTCTTCCGCTTTAATATCCCCGTAGCCTTTCACGATGATGTGTTGATGCAGCGCATGCTGGCGTCCACGGGCGCCACGGGCGATGTGTTTTTTTGTATCTCGCATACGGGCCGCACTAAAGAAATCGTTGATGTTGCGACGTTAGCGCGCAGTTGCGGTTCGACGGTGATTGGCCTGACAGTGCCCGGTTCGCCGTTGGCGAAGGCCTGCACCTTAACCTTAGAGGTCGATGTGGCTGAGAACACTGATGAATACATGCCTATGGCTTCACGCTTGGTGCACCTGGTTATTCTGGATGTTCTGGCCACTGGGGTGACCCTGCGCCGAGGCCCCGAGTTGTTGTCGCATCTCGAAAAGATTAAACACAGCCTGCAACCTACACGTTTTTCGAATAAGGGTGCGAACCAGGGTGCGCGTGAGGTTGCAAGCGAGCGTGCGAACGAGGACGTCGATTAAGCCCAGGAGAGTCGATGCTAACCAATCCCGATTCGGCAAATTTTCTCATGGGGCAGTCATGCCGGTGGCTTGATTAGGGGTTTGGTTTTTCCTATGCTCCACTTAAACAAGACTTGGCTTACGCGTCGATCATCGAATCAAGTGGCTATCATGGCTTAAAAATGCGTGCGCATGCTGCACTCATCGACGAACTGAAAGGTGACGATGTTCATTGCACAATTGCACAGCAGCGCCTTTGGGCGATTGTTGCTGCCAGCGCTGGCCAAGCACCAATGCTTACCGGTGAAGCGATTAATACGCACAGGTTTCTTGTCGAACACGATCTGGTTGCTACGCTCGAGGACTAAAAAGCGCGAGGAATAAAAAGTTTAAGCAGTCATAAGAGTGAAAAAACCAATCAAAAAATTATAAAATCGAATCGAGCAAGAGACATAACGCGGTGGATACAGCCATGAATGAAGCAGTTATTAACGTCGACGAAAGTCAAATGCCCGCGGTGGGTCTGGGGCTCTGGAAGCTCGACAAAAGTGGTTGTGCCGATGTCGTCCGAAACGCCATTGAGATTGGCTACCGACATTTAGATAGCGCGGCTGACTATGGTAACGAAGAGGAAGTGGGTGCCGGTATTCAACAGGCATTAGCCGACGGCTTGTGTAAACGGGAAGACCTGTGGATCACATCGAAACTGTGGAATACCTTTCATCGACCGGAACACGTGCGCGAAGCCTGCGAGAAAACACTGGCAGATCTCGCTGTCGACTATCTCGATCTCTATCTGATTCATTTCCCTATCTCACTAAAGTATGTCGGCATCGAGACACGCTACCCACCGGAATGGATTGCAAACCCAGACGCAGCCAACCCTGTCATGGAAATCGACCCTGTACCACTGGCCGACACCTGGCGCGCAATGGAAGCACTTGTCGCCGATGGGTTAGTAAAGCAGATTGGTATCTGCAATTACACAACCGGCTTGCTCCATGATCTGATGGCGTACGCGAAGATCAAACCTGCCATGCTGCAAATCGAATCGCACCCCTATCTGACTCAGGAGGCCTTGATACGTACCGCAAATAATTACGGCATTGCGGTCACCGCCTTTTCGCCGCTGGCAGCGCTGTCATATGTCGAATTAGACATGGCAAAGACGTCAGATACCGTCTTGTCGCAAGCCGTTGTGCTTGCCGCAGCCAAACGGGTTGATCGATCACCGGCGCAGGTTGTGCTGCGCTGGGGTATACAGCGCGGTATAGCCATCATTCCAAAATCGAGCAAGCTCGAGCGTCTGAAAGAGAACCTGGCATTGTTTGATTTTGAGTTAAACAATGATGAAATGGCGGCAATATCCGCATTGAACGCCAACCGTCGCTTCAATGATCCCGGTGCATTCTGCGAAGGCGCATTCAATACATTCCACGCTATTTACGACTAGCGTGTTCGATGTTGTCATTCATCGTTGAGCAGAAGCGCCACTGTGAAGCAAATAATGGGGAACCGGCAGAAAAAGGTGCTCAATTCTTCCGGTCCGCCCTGTCTGCTATCGACCCAATCAGTCATCAAAGCCCAGAAAGGTCGCCGCTTCGTCAACACTCTTGCGTTCTGAGACGACGGCGTTGGCAGGAAAATTTTCATCTGGCCAGCCCAGCGCCACTGCCTTCATGATCACTTGGTCATCAGCAATACCCGCATGCTCGCGCACTACCGGCGACTGCATAATGCCCTGGCTGTTGATCACTGCGCCCAAGCCACGGGACCAGGCGGCATTGACCAGCGCGGTGGTGACGGCGCCACAGTCAAAAGCCGTGTCATCGCTGTCTGCCAGCACGCGGTCATAAGTAATGATGACACAAACCGGCGCGTCAAACTGGCGGAAGCCGCGCAGCACCCAATCTTGGCGTCCTTCTTTATCGTCACGTTCGATGCCCATGGCACCAAACAATTGCTTGGCGACGCCAACCTGACGGTCGCGATGTTGCCCAGTAAAGGCCTCGCCGATACGAAATTCACGGGAATGCGGCACGCCCGCTAAATTACGCTCCACATTGCCGGCGCGAATATGTTGCAAGGGTTCGCCAGAGACAACAGTAAAATTCCACGGCTGCGTGTTCATTGATGAGGGGGAACGCATTGCCAGTGCCAGGACTTCTTTAATCAGTGCTTTCGGCACCGGGTCGGGCTTGTAGCCTCGAATGCTGCGGCGACCGAGGAAAACATCATCAAATTGCACTTTAAATCTCCTTGTGTGAATGCCTGACTAGTGTACGTTATTGCCAGGCCAAAATAATTGAATAATTTATCCGATCCATTGACGAAGAGTATGGCTTTTGACCCTTGGCTTTTTTGCATGGGCTTATCGCATCTCTATCTTGAGCATAGCAGTTCAAGCGGGAGTTAACGGCGCGCGTTCACTGGCGGTGGGCCGCACTCAAGAAACAGTAGGTGTCGCTGAATAAGGGTGAAATCGCACATCGACGGTGATTGGCCTAGCCCCATGGCCGCCTAAAAAGTGCCGGCAAATACGTAACCCATACCGCGCATTGTTTTAATCAGCTGGGGCTTTGCCGGATCAGTTTCGATTTTTTTTCGTAATTTGCCCACAAGAACATCTACGCTTCGGTCGTTGGGCAGCCAATCCCTGCCGGATAAATTTTCTAGCAGCGCATCACGAGTTAACGGGCGATTTTTTGCCTTAACAAGCAGCGATAGTAAGGTAAATTCTAGCCCTGTGAGATCTATGGTTAAGCCATTTTTGCTGACCCTATGCCGACTAAAATCAATTTCTAAGTCGTCGATTTGTATACTTTCGGGATCAGCGCTGGTTTTCTCCGTGAACTTTAGGCGTCGAAGTACGGTTCTGATGCGGGCCAGGATTTCTCGCTCTTCGAATGGCTTGGTAATATAGTCGTCGGCGCCGATCTCTAATCCGACGATTTTGTCTACGGAGTCCGATGCACCGGTAAGAATGATGATGCCAATACCGGGATAGGTTTCTCGTAGATCCCTCGCAATATCGAGCCCGTTCGCATCCGGCAGGCGCAGGTCCAACAAGATGCAATCGGGTGTGCGGGCCAGAAGTTTTTGGTCGAGTCCGCGTTTGTCGGCACAACCATCCACGCTTAAGCCCGACTTAGTGAGATAGCGCGCTAATAATCGTCTAATTCTGTCGTCGTCTTCAACAATCAGTACATGTTCATTTGGGTTAATAACTTTTGACATCTGATACCAGCCTGTTTCTCGTGCTACTGTCGTCACGTCAGTGACGCTAAAGTTTCCGTTAATGATGCCCTAGTGTAGGGTTTTTTCAAAATCGTAATTTTATCGTTAAAGGCTTGATCTGCTTTACCTGCTGCAATTTTGGCGAGATCTTCGTAGCCCGTGGTGAGCAAAATCTTGATGTGAGGATAACGCTCTGTGATCAGTTGCTGTAAATCTCGTCCTGACAGTGCGCCTGGCATCCGGATGTCGCTAAAAACGACGCTAATCTGCGGATCCTGTTGGAGTATGTCAATGGCCTCGGCGGCGTTTGCTGCCTGTACTGTCCTGTGACCTAAGGACTTCAGGCAACGTACGGCATAAGCTCTGACGATGGCTTCATCCTCAACGACGAGTATTTTGGCCAACTTGAAATTTACCTGGCTTGGCTGTTTCTTGTTTATCAGGGGCGCTGAGATACCACCGGATGGTGCCGGTGCGCTATATTTCGGCAAATTAAGGGTCACTTTAGTGGGCTCGTCTACGGCATTGTCGATGGTAACGAACCCCGATGACTGGGCGGCAAACCCTTGCACCATGCTGAGGCCCATGCCGCTGCCTTTGCCCGGAGGCTTGGTAGTCCAAAAAGGCTCAAATATGTGTTTGAGCGCAGCCGCTGGAATGCCGACGCCATTGTCGATAACGGATATCGACACATAGTCGCCGGTGGCGCTGTCAGTTGCTAGAGACATTTCGCTGGTGTTGATGGTGCGTAGCCCCACAACGATTTCGATCTGCCCTTGTGCATCTAACGCATCGCGCGCGTTAAAGCAGAGATTCGTGATGGCACTCTCAAGCATGGCGGGGTCTACCAGCCCAAAGGGCGATGACTCATGTGGTGTAACCTTTAGCGTTACCTGCTCACCCAGGTTACGTGTTATCCGGCGGACTAGGTTATAAACCAACTCGTTGATGTTGGTCAGCACCGGTTCGAGCCGTTGCTGCCGAGCAAACAGTAATAACTGTTGAGTCAAACGCGCGCCGTCATTGGCAGCAGACAGGGCGTCATTGGCAATTTCATCAAACTCGAATTCGGTCAGTGTCTGTTTATCTTCTGTAAGGAGGGTCAAATTACCTATAATGACCGTGAGCAAGTTGTTAAAGTCGTGGGCGACCCCGCCGGTCAGTGTGCCTAGCGCCAGTAGTTTTTCTGATTCAGAAGACACTTTCGCTTTTTCTCGTAGGCGCGTAATGTTCGTAACTTGAATAAGTGCGCCGCTAACTATGCCGTTGTAACGCCTGCGGGTAGTGATGTTGATCAGCAGTTCAAGTTTTTGCCTATGTGTAAGCGTAAATGATGTTTCAAAGTTGGTTGTCTCAATCCCCTTCAGCGCTTGGTCAATAACTGCTAGCACTGCGATATGATCAGGAAAATTTGTTGACAGCGGCAGATTTCTGCCTAGAACCGCTGATCTAGGCAGGCGACTTAGGGTCTCTGCTGCTTGATTCCATAGTGTCACCTTCCTATTGACATCAACGGCCACCATCGCTGAGCTGGCTGATTCCAGGTATTGATTAAGTTCTAAATGTGTTTGCGTTAACTCGGCCTGCACTTGCGCCTTCAGATGACTGTTTTGCACGATGACTAGCGTTGCGACATCATTGAGTCGACCAACGGCGGTTTTTTTTGCTGTGAGTTCGACCTCCATTCTAGCGCCGTTGCTCTTGAGCAAGGTGAACTCGCCGGTCATAACAGTATTCAGGTTAGCCTTCGCCAGAAACTGATCGAACGACGCTTGTTCATCTTCAGGGATGCAAGTAGCGCTAAACGGCTTGCCAGCAAGATCCGACGGCGCGTGGGTCAGTAATTGTTGAGCCTGCAGATTCGATATCAAACAGCGGCTCTCAGCATCTAACAGGAACATGGGTAGGTATACCGAATTCATAATGGCGGTTGCTGAATGTTTTCGCGCCGCCCTGAGATTCAAGTGACATAGCATTGCAAATATCACGAGGGGAATAAAGAAGGATCCTAGGGTTGCCGCTTCATAAGACAGAGAGTCAAGAAAGCTGATGTGGCCCAAAAGCAGTAGACAAAAGACAAGCGCCAGTGCTGCGCCGAGAATGAAAGCAGCGAAGAGTTTTTGTGCGTTGGCAAGCTTTGACGTGATCATGAACAGCCTTAACACTTGGGGTGGAAATCAGCGCGGTCTGCGAAGCTGGTTGTAGATAAGATATTGTAGATGAGCGGCTGTCGGTAATTGACTATAGACAGCTGCTGCATGTAAGTTATTATAGTCATTGAGTAATAGTATGTGATTTTACTTCGACATGCGAGCATAGCTGGCCGCAAGACGCAACGCCTCAACAGACCTGCGGGCGCCATAACTGGGTAGCCATCGTGTCACGTCAAGTAAATTCTCGCCCGCGGCATGATGCACGATATGGCTTTGGTGTAAGCTGACGTGCGAATAATGAGAGAGATTCAGATTGTGGTAACGTTCGCGATGTTAAGTCGGGCGAAAGACGAGCCGAAGGTGATAATAATGCGATTGTCGGAGGCGTTTGAAGGCTTCGCCGTGTTTCATACACTACGAAACATTTACGCTCAGAAAACGGCCCAAGGCGTGGCCGGAACCGAACTGCTGGGTTTCACGAAGCTTGTCATTGATATGACAGCAATCACGGCAATCAATTATCAAGACACTGACAAAATAGGCATGCTAATGGCGGCTCGAAACAACGTGCAGGTGTGCAAAAAGTTGGCTGTAGATTTTGATCTCTACGGTTTTTTGCAACAATTTCAAATTTGGTATCTCGCGCCAGAGCGACAGGACTGCCGGACAGCTCACAATGACAGAATAAACATTACCGTGAAAAATCTGGGTCTAGACTCAGCTCAAGTGCATCGGTTAGTCGACGTAACGCTAAACGAGGCGCTACTTGACGCGGGCCTGACGGCCAAAAGTATCGACAGCCTTCGTTGGGAAAGTTTGTCAGCTTAAATCATTGTCCGGCAGAGCAATGTTGACCTTCAGTGCGTTACTTTGAGCCCGCAGCGGTTGCCCAATCATCTCATCATAGGCCGATTCCTGGACCAGTTCGGCTCGTTGGATGTTTAAGCCTTTGAAGGGTTTTTTTGCTGCGAGTGGGCTGCGAAAGGTTAAGGCCGCGCCTTGGTTATCTTGGACAAGATAGGTTGCCTGGTCGATGACCAGTTCTACGAGATACAGGGCGTGGTCATAGCTGCGCAAGCGAAGCACGTCTATGCACGGGTTGAGCCGCTCTAATTGGCGTAAAGTTATAAAGTGCATGTCATCCTCTACCAGTCAACCTGACTGCCGTCAAAGGCGATAAATTGGCCCGTATTTTCCGGTGTCAGACCCATGATGATATCAGCCAGCCACTGAGCGGATTGGTCGGGTGTGAAGTGCGTTTGCTTAGCAGTCCGGCCGGTGAAAGGTGCGGAAAGTTCGGTGGTCACCGTGCCCGGATGCAGCGCCACCACTGCACAGTTTGGCAGCGTCCGTTGCCATTCAATACTCACAGTTTTCACCGCCATATTGAGTGCAGCCTTTGAACAACGATAACTGTACCAGCCACCAAGTCGGTTGTCGGAGATGGAGCCCACTCGCGCTGACAGCGCGGCGAACACACTGCGCTGGGCATGCTTCAAGGCGTGGCGAGCATATTTCGCAAGCAGTAGGGTGGAGAGCGTGTTGACGCGAATGTTGTCCATAAAAAACCCCGCATCTAACTTGTTGATAGTTTTTTCTGGATTGCCTGCGGCAGAGTGCAAGAGTCCCACGGCATTGATGATATAGGTTAAATCTGGGCAGTCGGCAAAGAGTTTAGCGATTGCTGCTTCCTGCGTGATGTCCAGTTGCACCCAGTTGAGATGAGTTCGACTGAAGTCGGGCTGGCGTGATCGATAGGTGGCAATCACCCGGTGAGTCGCGTCTAGTTCGCAAAAAATCTGAACCAGGGCCAGGCCCAGCCCGCCTGACCCACCGATCACCAGTATGTTCATGTTGCTGGCACCGGATGAGTTAGCGTCGGCACCATCCCAGTGGGCATGTCTTGCTGAGTCCAGGCTGCAAGGCCTTTCTCATTCGGCGCCGGGTACAACAACTGGGCGCGCTCCAAAATCATCTTGCCCACATGCTGTTCACAATGCGCCTGCGCACACTGTTCAATGGTGTTATCGAGTATAAATGTATTCATGGCATCGCACGCCTACAGTAGGTCACGGAGTGCCCTTGGCAAATCCGGATGGTTGAACGTAAAGCCGCTGTCCAATAATTTTTTAGGGCGCACACGCTGGCCCTTGAGCAGGACTTCTTCGGCAAATTCTCCAAGCATCAGCTTGGCCATGAACCCCGGCAGCGGCAGCACGGCGGGTCGATGTAAGTGCCTGCCCAGAGTGCGGGCAAATTCGATTTGGGTCACAGGGTAGGGTGCGGTGAGGTTGAACACGCCTGTGGCTTGAGGATTTTCCAGCAGCATCTTGATACTGCGCACCACGTCCTCGAGATGAATCCATGACCACCATTGCCGCCCATCGCCCATGGGCCCACCTAAGCCCAGTTTGGCCGGCAACAGCATGGCGGGTAACGAGCCGCCATCATTGCCGAGGACAATGCCCAAGCGAACAATACAAAGCCGACCTGTCAGGTCAGCCTGGGCCATGGCTGCGGTTTCCCAGGCGGCGCACAGCGCGTTCGAAAACCCGGCTCGACTCGGGCTGTCTTCATCCAGGCATTCATCGTCCCAATGACCGTACCAGCCCACTGCCGAACCCGAAATAAAGACCTCAGGTGGCGTCGAAAGCCCGCGTAGCCAGGCATTTAGAGCCTGAGTGACCGCGACTCTGCTGCTAATGATCTGGGCTTTTTGGGCCGGCGACCAACGCGTCTTGTTCAGCGGTTCGCCGGCAAGATTAATCACCCCATACCAAGTGCGCGGTTGCAGGTCGGCTAACGCGTTGACGAAGGCCAAGTGCTCTGTACTATTCGAAATATCAGCGCCAGACCGCGTCAACACAGTCACGTGGTAACCCTGTTTAATCAGTTGCTGACTCAAGTACCGGCCAATAAATCCCGTGCCACCCGTCATCAAAATATTTTTGGAATTAGTCATTAATATTTATCGGGTCAAAAGGTAGTTTACGTTCAATCCATCCACCTGGATTGGCCCAATTGCGCGCTGGTGTCCATGAAAGCCGTGGGTGCGCTGGCCAGCTATGATTTTCACCGGCCTGAATTCCGTGTACGAGTGAGGTTGCATTTTGTGGTCTATTGCTTGGCCAAAAAAATTCCACATTACTACTGACAAGGCGCTCAAGAAACCATGGATTGTATTAATGCGGTCCCGTGCCGACTGGCGTTGATTTTTTCAGGCACACAAAAAACTTTGCTTGAATTTGATACTGCTCAAATTCCTACCTGAGTTTTGCCCTCACACTGGCCGGCACCAGGCCCGTTTGCTGGATAGGCGAGCGGTCCAGACTGCCAGTGAGCATGTGATAGTCGAGCCGCTCTCAGCGCGTTGTGTTTCGAAACCAGTGGCGCATTGGCAAGACAACAGAATCGACAGCCAGGTTACGCATGAATCAGAAACATCGAAACGAAGCGAACTCGCAAACTCGTGCAGGTGTCGTAATGGCCCGTACATTAATGCAGGATTTTGTGGCGCAAACCGGCCTTGGCGATAGCCATCGTCAACCAGTGCGCTATTTATGGACGGATGCTTTTGGTGTCTGCAATTTTCTCGCGCTTTACCAGCATACCGGCGATGAGATTTACCGGAGGCAGGCCCTGCTGTTGATTCAGCAGGTCCACGAAGTACTTGGTCAATATGCCAGCGAAGATCCGCGAAGTGGCTGTATCAGCGGTCTGCAGGGTGCGATGGCGAAGCAGCATCCAACTGTCGGTGGGCTGCGTATCGGCAAGCCAGAATTAGAACGCGCGCCGGGTGAAGCGCTTGATCGGCATAGGGAATGGGATCGAGACGGCCAATATTTCCACTATCTCACTAAATGGATGCACGCCTTAAGCCGCGCCGCACAGATCACTCAAGACCCACAATTGCTCAGGTTTGCCCTGGAATTAGCGCAGGTGGCCCACCGGCGCTTCAGACACGACAATACGGGCTTGCCTGCCGGCGGGTCTGAAAAGTCCCGAGCCCATGGCGCCTCAACGGCCTTGTACTGGAAAATGAGCGTCGACCTTAGTCGCCCCCAAGTGGCCGCGACGGGCCTGCATGATCCCCTTGATGCGTTGCTGACATACCGTGAATTGGCGATGTTGGTGCATCAGTTTGGCACTAGCACGGACCTGCCAACCCTGACGCGCGAGATTGAAGCGGCTCAGATCATGTGTGCTGGTGTTGATTGGACTACCGACGATCCGCTTGGTATCGGCGGCTTGCTGTTTGATGCCTGCCGCCTGGCGCAGATTGAAACGGCAGCGGGCACCGCGGAGATAAGTCTGCTTGAAACGATACTGAGCTGTTGCCTTGTGGGTCTGCAAGACTATTTGCAGAGCAACCCATTGCGTCGACCTGCGGCTTCTCGTCTTGCCTTTCGAGAGTTGGGCTTATCGATAGGATTGCGGGCACTGCCAAAAATACAACGACTGTTGCCGCAGCTTCTTGGGCAGTGCACAGCATTGACTCGCCGCGACAGTGCCTTGTCGAGGCTAATGGAAGATCTTGCTCAGTTTTCATACTTGAGCGCAGCGATCGAAGCTTTCTGGCTGAAGCCTGCAAGCCAGCAGACCGCGAATTGGGTCCAGCATCTGAATATTAATACCGTCATGCTCGCCACCAGTCTTGTTCCTGAGGCTTTTCTTGATTTGGGCGCACAATCTCAGGTGACACCGAATAGGCGTTAGATATTCAACCGGGCCACACAGTCTCAGTGATTCACAGGAGTGACACATGATTAATTTCGAAATGAAGCGCCAACATATGGTAGATAGTCAGATTGTTGCCCGTGGCGTACGGGATATCAAAGTGATTAATGCAATGTCGCTAGTACCCCGCGAGAAATTTGTTCCAACGCATTTACGCCACCTGGCATACTCTGATGGACCCCTGCCAATCGATGCAGATCAGACCATTTCGCAACCCTATATTGTGGCCTTTATGGTCGAGGCGCTTGGTCTTGCGGGGGGTGAAAAAGTGTTAGAAGTGGGTGCGGGTTCTGGCTATGCGGCCGCGGTGTTGGCAGAGATTGCGGGCGAAGTTTACTCGATTGAGCGTATTGGCCAGCTGGCACACAAGGCGACGGCAAATCTTCATGACGCGGGCTATCAGAATGTGCATATACTCCATGATGATGGCACTCGTGGCTGGGAGGTAGAGGCACCATTTGATGCCATTTTAGTCTCTGCCGGGGCGCCAGAAGTGCCTGAATTCCTCAAGGATCAGTTGGCCGTGGGGGGGCGTATGGTGATTCCTGTGGGCCGCACAAGACGAGCTCAGGAACTGATCCGTATTACTCGCCGCAGCGCAACAGAATTTGATCGAGAAGACCTGGCTGATGTGCGGTTTGTACCGCTGATCGGCGACCAGGGCTGGGAGCTGGAACTGCAGGAGGAGACGCGAGTCAACACGGCCCCGCCACGCATCGTGCATTCACGTCCTCAAGTGCGTGAGACGCTGCCGGGGTTAATTTCTCAGCAAGGGGAAGCCTTTGACAATCTCGACGACGCTGATCTTGCACCACTACTGGCGCGTATTGGTGATGCCAGCGTCGTGCTGATTGGTGAGGCGAGTCATGGCACATCTGAATTTTATGCACTGCGCGCCCGTCTTACCCAACGCCTGATTGAGACGAAGGGATTTAATCTAGTCACCGCGGAAGCTGATTGGCCGGATGCCGCACGCATTGATCATTATGTGCGGCATCGTGCGACCCCGGCGGCTGAGTGGCAGGCATTCGCGCGCTTTCCAACCTGGATGTGGCGCAATACCGATGTCACTAAATTTGTCGACTGGCTACGCGAGCATAACCGAAAACTGCCCTATGAATCTCGCACCGGGTTCTTTGGCCTTGATCTATACAGCCTCTACGTATCAGCCAACGCGGTGATCAATTATCTGCAGGATATGGATCCTGATCTAGGCCAGCTTGCCGAAAAGCGTTACGGCTGCCTCAGCCCTTGGGAAGCTGATCCCGCCGCATATGGTCAAGCAGCATTGACGGGTCACTATAAAGCCTGTGAAGAAAATGTCGTGCAGATGCTCGCCGACCTGTACCGCAAGCGTGCAGAATACAGCCACAATGATGGTGAAAGATTCCTTGATGCCGCCCAGAACGCCCACGTGGTAGCGAATGCAGAACGCTACTACCGAGTCATGTATTACGGCTCACGGGCTTCCTGGAATCTACGCGACGGTCATATGTTTGATACGCTGCGCAACGTTATGCAACATAAGGGCGCTGCTGCGAAGGCTGTTGTCTGGGCACACAACTCTCATATAGGCGATGCTTCAGCAACAGAAATGTCAGCCCGAGGCGAACACAATATTGGTGAACTGTGCCGCAAATATTTTGGCGACAAGTCCTATCGCATAGGCTTCGGCACTGATCATGGTACCGTCGCTGCCGCATCAGATTGGAACGGAGCGATGGAGCGCAAGCAAGTGCGCCCGGCACATCCACAAAGTTATGAACGACAGTTTCACCTAACAAATACCCCGGGTCTCATTCTGCCCCTCGGTGCCGGTTTGGATAACAGGCTGCATCAGCAGTTATTGGAACCTAAGTTGCAACGCGCGATTGGGGTTATCTACAGACCCCAGAGTGAGCTGCAGAGCCACTATTTTGAAGCCATACTACCGCGTCAGTTTGATGAGTATATCTGGATTGACCGCACCACCGCCGTCACAGCGCTGAGTACGAACGAATTGCAGGGCATGCCTGACACTTACCCTTTCGGCTTGTAGTCGTTTGCTGATAATCCATAGCAGCACAAAGGCGCTCACAGGCTGTTAGCTTATTTGCCAGGGAGCGAACCACCCCTGCCTTGGCTGGCGGTGGCTGTCGTGCTCGATGCCATGCTCGATACCATGCTCGATACCATGCTCGATACCATGTTCGATGAAAGGTTGAGAGAATGCCAGGACCTGGCGGCCGCGCGTGCAGTGCTGACACTTGAGTATTCGGCCAGAGTCTTGGTATAAGTGTTCCCCAATTCAAACCTTACAACGGTCAGAGAAATTTATGCGTCGAGCTGCCATCGTTTCACCAATCAGAACCCCTGTGGGGAAATTCCTCGGTGGTCTAAAAGATCTGCCGGCGGGAGAATTAGCCGCTTGTGTCATTAAAGCGCTGATGGCGCGGACCGGCATAGACGGTGAAAGGATCGACGATGTGGTGTTCGCGCAAGGCTATGGTAATGGCGAAGCGCCTTGCATCGCTCGTTGGGCAGCGTTGGCAGCGGGCCTGCCCATTAGCGTGCCCGGTTATCAATTAGATCGACGTTGCGGTAGCGGTCTGCAGGCAGTGATTGATGCGGCCATGATGGTACAAACAGGCGTGGCCGATGTAGTGATCGCCGGTGGCGTAGAAAGTATGAGCAACGTGGAGTACTACAGTACGGATATGCGTTCTGGTGCTCGAGCCGGCGCATCAGTGATGCATGACCGGTTAACTCGAGGTCGTGTCATGTCACAGCCTATCGCCCGGTTTGGCGAGATCAGCGGCATGATTGAGACCGCTGAAAACCTTGCGCGAGATTACGACATTAGCCGCCAAGCCTGTGATGAGTACGCCTTAATGAGCCATCAGCGAGCCACCGCAGCCTGGGCTGCGGGTAAATTTGACGATGAGCTTGTACCCGTGGCAATACCTCAGCGCCGGGGTGAACCTCTGATGTTTGACCGAGATGAGGGTTTTCGGCCAGATGCCACCCTTGAGAGTCTCTCGGCATTACGCCCCCTGGAGGGCGGTGTGGTGACCGCCGGTAATGCCAGTCAGCAAAATGATGCTGCCGCCGCGTGCCTGGTGGTTGCCGAGGACAAGCTGGAAGAACTGGGACTTGAGCCCATGGGCTGGTTGGTGGGTTGGGCGGCAGCGGGCTGTGAGCCCTCGCGCATGGGTATCGGTCCGGTGCCTGCGGTTGAGCGGTTATTTGCGCGAACCGGCCTGGGCTGGTCTGACATCGACCTGGTAGAACTTAATGAAGCCTTTGCGCCGCAAGTGTTGGCGGTATTGAAAGGCTGGGGCTGGGATGACCGAGATCGCTTGAATGTGAACGGATCTGGCATTTCCCTGGGCCACCCTATTGGTGCCACCGGCGGCCGAATATTGGCCAATCTGCTGCGGGAACTGGATCGTCGTGATGGTCGTTATGGTCTTGAAACCATGTGTATCGGCGGTGGGCAGGGGCTGGCGGCTATCTTCGAGCGTGCCTGAGTTCAGCGAATTGCAGGATTAAGCTGTGCTGTTTATAGCCGCTCCAGTTTGCCGCTCCAGTTTGCCGCTATAGTTTGCCGCTACAGTATAGAGCCGCAGCTGCTGAGAGATGCCACAGCTTATAAATAGTGAGGCAGATGGCCGCGAATGTCAGCCGCGCTGTGACGAACAAGATCGTGGTCTATCTCTGCTGCGACCCGCTTTCGAACCTGCGGGCTGATGGCGCCTCGAAGTCTGCCGAGGAATCGCGGTGGTGCGATAATATAAATTTTGTGGATGTCATCGGCGATGCTGCTATGCAATTTGGCCGCAATTTCAACGGCGAATTGCTGCGCTTCAAGTTGCTGGGCCTCGCTTTCGTGCCCCATGGAATGTCGACCCTGACCGATCGAGTCTTGACCAATGCCTGGGCCGTCGGTGGTCAGTTCGGTATTTTTCAAACGACTGGCAGGGTGGGCGTACTCTTCCCAGAGGTCAAGCTCGCCCGTTTGTGAGCGGGTGGTGTATAGCTTGGCGTAAGCGCCGTCTGCGACCAGTACCAAAATTGTCATTCACCGTGCTCCCTGATTCAACGTCTCTTGCTCAGCGTCTTTTACTCAACGTTCCTGAGGGTCATTAGGATCGAAGGCCGTGCCCCGACGCCGTTAATTTAGGCGACTCGTGGGTGGTGGGCCTAGATCCAGATCAATATTTTCATGGACTAGGGATGGAACCGTAGGATGTCTGTATAATGCGGCTTGAAACTGCACCCAGGCCCATGCCAATGTCAAAATATCCCCATAAAGATCTGCCCCTGAAAAAGCCAAAATTCGACAGCGCCGTGTTTGAGACTAAAAAGCCACCGCGTTTAGGCTCCCAGCGGAACCCGTTGACGCTGACAGTGAAAGACGAAGCGCGGCGCCTAGAGATCAAAGCAATCTGTGCCGACAAAAGCTGGTTTTGTGAGATTACCGTGGATCCCGAAGCGGACGAAAATATCAGGGATTTGACCTTTCTGCAGGACAAGCAGGTGGTCGCCACGTCCACTCGGCTGGCGGGTCGAAATGATCCTTGCCCCTGCGGTAGTGGCAAGAAATACAAGCAGTGTTGCGCGAAATAAATCCGTTTAGTTCAGTCCATGACAGAGTTATCGCATAATCCAGATGTTGTTATCCTCGGCGCCGGCGCGGCGGGGTTGATGTGTGCGTTGACTGCGGCCCAACAGGGGCGGCGGGTGCTGGTGCTGGAGAAGGCCAATAAGGTCGGCAAAAAAATCCTCATGTCCGGTGGTGGCCGATGTAACTTCACCAATTACTTTGTCGAAGCCGATAACTACATTTCCAACAATCCGCACTTTTGTAAGGCGGCGCTGAAGCGCTATAGCCCGTGGGATTTTATTGGGTTGGTTGAGCGCTATGAAATCCCCTTTGAGGAGCGGCAACACAGCCAGTTGTTTTGCCTGCATTCGGCGAAAGATATTTTGGCGATGTTGTTGCAGGAATGCGCGCAGGTCGGCGTAGAAATTCAGGCCCAGTGCGAGTTGCAAAAGGTTGAGGCGTTGGCGGCCGATGGTGCCTCGCGCTATGCCGTGCACGTCGTGATTAACGGCGTCCGCCGCACAATCGAGTGCCATTCCCTGGTGGTTGCTACCGGTGCGCTATCCATTCCCACGCTGGGTGGTAGTGGCGTCGGATACGAACTGGCTGCTCAATTTGGCTTGGCCGTGACAGCTCGTCGGGCGGGTCTGGTGCCCCTGATGTTCAGTGATCAAACTCGCGCATTGTGCGAGCGTCTGTCGGGCCTGGCCCTGCCGGTGAGTGTCAGCTGTCAGGGACAAACCTTTCGAGAGAACCTGTTGTTCACCCATCGGGGTATGAGCGGGCCGGTGATCTTGCAAATTTCCAACTACTGGGCGCCAGGCGACAGCATTAGCATCGACCTGTTGCCGGCAGAGGATGCCGCTGCTTGGTTAATGGCTTTGAAACACGAGCAGCCTTTGACCCACCTGAAAACCGTGCTGACCTATAAGCTGGCGAAATCCCTGGTGGCTGAACTAGAGGTGCTATTTTGGCCGTCTCTGGCCGGGTCTAAGTTGGCGGAAATCACCGATCAGCAGCTGCGCCAAGTGGGTGAGCAATTGAACCATTGGTTGTTGAAGCCTTCCGCCACCGAGGGCTATCGAACCGCCGAGGTGACGTTGGGCGGCGTAGATACCGCCGGCGTCAGCTCAAAAACCATGGAGGCGAAGCAGCAGCCGGGTCTATATTTTATCGGCGAAGTGCTGGATGTCAGCGGTCACCTGGGTGGCTTTAATTTTCAGTGGGCCTGGTCTTCCGGTTACAGCGCGGGATTAGTGGTGTGATCCAGCGCGCCCTTTCAGGCCATCATCATGCTAAAATGGGCGACGATGTTGCGACTCAACGAACTTAAACTACCCCTTGATCATTCCTCCGCCGACCTGCGGCTGGCGATTCTCGATCGTCTCGGTATTGAGTCAACTGAATTGGTGGACTACACCATTTATAAGCGTAGTTATGACGCGCGTAAAAAAACTGACATCAAGTTGATCTATCAGATTGATGCGCAATTGTCGGAAGGTGTGGAAGCGACATTACTCGCCGCCAATCCCCCATCATCGGTGATGCAACCGACACCGGACACGAGTTATCAATTTGTCAGGCAGGCGCCGGCAACCTTTCCAGCTGCGGAACAACAGCGGCCGATCGTCATCGGCTTTGGTCCCTGCGGCTTGCTTACGGCATTGCTGTTGGCGCAGATGGGTCTGAAGCCTATTGTGTTAGAGCGCGGGCAAGATGTTCGACAACGGACCCGTGCCACCTGGGGCTTTTGGCGCAAGGGTGAGCTCAATACCGAATCCAATGTGCAGTTTGGCGAGGGTGGTGCGGGGACCTTCTCTGACGGCAAGCTCTATAGCCAGGTCAAGGACCGGCGTCATTTGGGCCGTAAGGTGCTGGTTGAGTTTGTCGAGGCCGGTGCGCCGGCGGAGATCTTGATGATCAGCAAACCCCATATCGGTACCTTCAAGCTGGTGACGATGGTGGAGCACATGCGGGCCAAAATTATCGCCCTCGGTGGAGAAATTCGCTTCGAACAGAAAGTCGACGTCATCCAGCGCACACCGTTGGCAAGCGATGATGAGGGCATGGGTCAGGTCACCGGCGTCACGCTCGCCAGCGGCGAGACCCTGCACAGTCGGCATATTGTCTTGGCTATTGGCCACAGTGCCCGCGATACCTTCGCAATGCTGTTAGACCAAGGGGTTTACGTGGAGCCGAAACCCTTCTCCATTGGTTTTCGAATTGAGCATCCACAATCGGTAATCGATCAGGCTCGATTCGGTGAGTTTGCGGGCCATCCAATTCTCGGTGCCGCAGATTATAAACTCGTTCATCATGGCAGCGACGGCCGTAGCGTGTATAGTTTCTGTATGTGTCCGGGCGGTACCGTGGTGGCCGCCACCTCAGAAGCGGGCCATGTAGTGACCAATGGCATGTCGCAGTACTCGCGCAATGAACGCAACGCCAATTCAGCCATCGTCGTGGGCATTGACCCGGCCCGAGACTATCCCGGTGATCCCTTAGCCGGCATCGAACTGCAACGTCGGCTGGAGGTTCTGGCTTATGAGCTGGGCGGTCAAGACTACAGTGCGCCCGCGCAACTGGTGGGAGACTTTTTGGCCAATGAACCCTCGACATCACTGGGTAGTGTGACGCCGTCCTATAAGCCGGGCGTCTCGCTTGGCGACTTATCCAAGGCGTTACCGGATTATGCTATCAAAGCGATTCGCGAGGCGATTCCTGTATTCGATCGGCAGATTAAGGGCTTTGCTATGCACGACGCGATATTGACGGGCGTTGAGACTCGAACGTCTGCGCCGATCTGCATCCGTCGTGGTAAGAACTGCCAGAGTATCAATACTCGGGGCCTGTATCCTGCGGGTGAGGGGGCCGGCTATGCCGGAGGTATCCTCTCGGCGGGTATCGATGGCATCAAGATCGCTGAGGCGATCGCGTTGGATCTGCTCGGCAGTTGAGCCCGTCTTCAGGATTTTTGCCGTCGGGCCAGCTTCTGTTCTGTGGCCGCTACCTGGCGACTGGCGGCAGGGATAGAGTCAGGGTTCAGGGAAATAGAATCGATGCCTGACTCGATCAGAAAGGCAGCGAAGTCTGGATGGTCTGAGGGCGCCTGCCCGCAGATGCCCACCACCCGGCCGGCTCGGTGAGCACCAATGATGACCATCGAGATCATTTTTTTGACCGCCGGGTCTCTGGCATCGAACATGGACTTGAGTTCAGCCGAATCTCGATCGATACCCAATACCAACTGCGTTAAATCGTTAGACCCGATCGAAAACCCATCGAAACGCTGGGCGAATTCATCGACTCGAAGAACGTTCGAGGGAATCTCGCACATCACGTAAACTTCGAGGCCATTCTGGCCACGGACCAGACCCGCTGTCGCCATCACCTCAAGCACCTTGTCTGCCTCTTCCGGTGTTCGGCAAAATGGAATCATGACAATGATGTTGGCATAACCATTGAGCCGGCGAGCTCTTTCAATGGCCTGACACTCCAGCAAAAATCCTTCACGATAGCTCGTATGGTAATAGCGCGACGCGCCGCGCAGGCCGAGCATGGGATTCTCTTCCTCCAGTTCGAAGGCGTCGCCGCCCAGTAGCTGGCGGTATTCGTTGCTCTTGAAGTCAGACATACGAACGATCACCGGCCGCGGGTAGAAAACTGCCGCTATTTTGCTCACAGATTCCCGCAACTGGTCAACGAAATAGTCTGCAGGCGACGGGTAGGCGGCCGACAGTGCCATGATTTGTTCCCGAACGGTTGGCTGGGTAACACGCTCGGGATACCGCAAAGCCATGGGGTGAACCTTGATGATGCTACTGATGATAAACTCCAGCCGGGTTAAACCCACGCCCTGTGCGGGTAGCGCCCACCAGCCCATGATGGCATCGGGAATCGCCGCATTGATCATAAGCCGGGTGTGGGTGACGGGCAGATCCGACAGGTCAATTTTCTCCTGGCTAAAAGCCAGCGCGCCAAGATAGACAGCACCTTGGTGTCCGGCAGAACAATCCACAGTGACCACATCACCAGACTTAATCAGGCTGGTAGCATTGCCGGCGCCGACAATAGCGGGTACGCGCAGCTCGCGACTGACAATGGCGGCGTGGCTGGTGGTGCCGCCGGTGTCGGTAATAATGGCCGCAGCTTTGCGCATCAATGGTAGCCAGTCAGGGTCGGTTCGGTGCGTGACTAAAATGCTGCCCTCTGGGAATTCGTCGGCGTCCCCAGGGTTGTGGATGAGCACGGCTTTGCCACTGGCGATGGCATTGCCGACGCTGGCACCGGTTAATAGCGGCTTTCCGCTTTCATCCATGGTGTAGTGAAACAAGAAACCGCTATCCCGACGGGCCTCGACGGTTTCCGGGCGCGCCTGAAGGATATACAAGCGTTGATTGTTGCCGTCTTTGGCCCACTCGATATCCATGGCACAACCATAATGCCGTTCGATCTCGAGTCCCCAGCGGGCCAAGGTGAGTATGTCTTGATCCTCCAGCACGGTGCGGCGGCGTTCCGCTGCAGATGTGTCAAGGATATGCGTACTGCCGTGCTCGCCATAAACCATTTTCACCAGCTTGCTGCCAAGGCTTCTGCTAATGATAGGAATGAGCCCGTCGGTCTGTGTCGCCGCAGCATCTAAAAAGCGCTTATCAATCAGATACTGATCGGCGACCACAGCGCCCTGGACCACAGTTTCGCCCAGGCCCCAGGTTGCACTGAGCTCGATCACCTGATTGAAACCGGAGCCGGTATCGAGGGTAAACATCACCCCGGCGGCGCCCAGATCGGCGCGCACCATGGCCTGAATGCCGACGCTCAGGGCGATATCTGCATCACTGAAACCATGCTCCTGGCGATAGACAATGGCGCGGTCTGTGTACAAGGAAGCGTAGCAACGATGCACGGCCGCGAGCACGGCGGCCTCGCCACTAATATTCAGATAGCTCTCGTGTTGACCGGCAAAACTGGCTTCCGGCAGATCCTCCGCTGTCGCTGAACTGCGGACGGCAACATCCGCCTGACCAGCGCGCTCGCAGAGTTGTCGGTAAGTCTTCGTGATCAGGGTCCTTTCTTCTTCGGTGAAGGTTCCTGCAAGGATCTGTTGGCGAATCCTATGGCCGCTGGTCGCCAAGGTTTGAGTGCCGGCACGATATTCACCCAGACAGGTTTGGATGGTTGCCGCCAAATTGTTCCTGCGGATAAATGCCCTGAATAAATCTGCGCTAACGGCAAAGCCGGGAGAAATGCCGGCGTTAATCTTTTTTGCGAGGCTGGTCAACTCGCCGAGGCTCGCATTCTTGCCACCAACAAGCGCCAAGTCTTGGCGGGTCAAGTCGTCGAACCAAATAATTGACTGCAATATGTTCTCCTTTTTCACCTGCCAGCTGTCACCTGCGAGCTGTCACCTGCCAGCTGTCACCTGCGAGCTGAGTCTCGGTTAAATGCTATTCCCTTGCGGGTCTGGCTCGGTTGATACGTATCATGAATTGCGCCTTGATTTATCCCGGGGCGCGAGGATTATCCAGCCACTGTCGGGTCGAGATCATGTACTATTAGGGCTCTCGACTGCTGCTCCTATTGCAAGGTAGTCTGAAACCACCAGGTTCTCTAACGGATTTTCCATGGCGTCGTCGCAGTTTTCCACACTTGGCCTTGCGGCCAGCATTACCCAAGTCTTAACTGAACGTGATTACGAGACTCCGACCCCAGTACAGAAGCAGGCGATTCCAGCGATTCTGGCCGGCCGGGACGTGCTTGCGGCGGCCCAGACTGGCACTGGCAAGACCGCCGGCTTCGTCTGCCCGGTGTTGCAGGGTCTGCTCGCGGGTGAGACCGCCGGGCCTAATCAAGTCCGTGCCCTGATTCTGGCGCCGACTCGAGAGTTGGCGCTGCAGATCGGCAGCAGCGTCAAAGCCTATGGCCAACACCTGCCGCTACGCTCAACGGTGATCTATGGCGGGGTTAAGATTAATCCGCAAATGATGCTGTTGCGGCGGGGTATTGACCTTTTAGTGGCTACGCCGGGTCGATTGTTGGACCTGGCGGCCCAGAACGCCTTGCGTTTCGATGCCCTTGAAGTGCTGGTGCTGGATGAGGCAGACCGGATGCTGGACCTGGGCTTCAGCCGCGAGCTCGAACAAATATTGCGTCAGTTACCCCATCAGCGTCAGAACCTGATGTTCACGGCAACCTTTCCGGAGGGGGTTAGGCGACTGGCTAAAACACTGGTTCAAAATCCCGTTGAAATCATTATTAGCCCGGAGCAGACCACGGCTAGAACCGTCAAACAATGGGTCTATACCGTGGACAAGAAACAAAAGCCGGCCTTGCTGGTACAACTGATGCGGGATCATCAGTGGCAGCAGATTTTGGTGTTTACCAAGACCAAGGCCGGTGCCGATCAGTTGACTCGGTATCTTCACGACGAGGGCATCAGTGCCGCCGCAATTCATGGTGATCGCAGTCAAGGTCAGCGGATGGAGGCCTTGGGCGCTTTTAAAAAAGGCGAATTTCAGGTGTTGGTGGCCACGGATGTGGCGGCCCGAGGCCTGGATATTCAACAATTGCCCCAAGTGGTGAATTTTGATCTACCGAAAGTCGCCGAGAACTATGTGCACCGAATCGGCCGTACCGGTCGGGCGGGCTTGACCGGCGAGGCCATCTCATTGGTCAGTGCTGATGAGATCGAGGAACTCAAAGGTATCGAACGCCTGATCCAGCAGATTCTGCCTCGAGAGGTTCATGAGGATTACTACCCAGATCACCAGGTGCCAGCATCCTCTGCCGTACCCGGTCGGATTAAGCCGAAAAAACCCAAGAAGCCTAAGAAGCCTTATCAGGCGCCAACGGCAGCGAGACCAAGGACTGCGGGCGCCGGGCCCCAGCGCAATACCACGGCCGGCGGCGCCGCGAAGAAACGCCGCGCCCCAACCCGTAAGGGCAGTAAACCAGGCAGTCGGCAAGGGCCGCCTGCTGGTGGCCGTTAACAATGGCAGCGGGTGACTCGGTATCCAGCGAAGCTGTGGCGGGCCGGGCTTGGGTACTATCGGATCCAAGGCCGATGTGATTTACTATCGATCACATCGACAGGCTAGGGGCGGCTGCGGTAGCACCAGAAACCGATTGGGCAAAACATCAGTCACCGGTTGGGAATTTCCTGGTCATCAATAGTGGGTCTGCTCAAAACGAATTATTCAATATCAGGGAGTCAATATGGCCGTCAAATACTATGACTGGACCGCTCACCATGCGGATATGCGCCCCGAAAAAATCGCCATCAAGGACCTGGATACCGGCGCAGCGCTGACTTATGCCGAGCTGGATCAACGGGCGAATTGGCTGGCGGGCTGGATGCAGGCCCAGGGTTTGGTGAAAGGTGACCGAGTGGCGATACTCACGCCCAACTGCACTGAGTTTTTCGAGATCCAGTTTGCCTGCTCAAAAGCGGGCCTGATCTGCTTGCCGCTGAACTGGCGGCTGACTGAGAAGGAGTTGGAGTATATTCTCAAAGATTCCTCGCCTGCTTTACTGGTTCATGATGAAAATTACGCAACCATGGTCAGCTCGTTAGTTAGAAGTTGCAGCATTAAACATACGCTTGATGTAGGCACGAACAACCTTACGACTCAGTACGAGCAAGCTATGAATGCGGCCTTGCCGGTGGTGCCTGTGGTGAGCACCCATGCTGACATATCCATGATCATGTATACCTCAGGCACCACTGGTCACCCGAAGGGCGCGTTGATTACCCACGGCATGACCTTCTATAACTGTGTCAATTTAGGGACGCCTGCGGCCATTAGTGCCAAGACCGTACAATTGGTGGTGTTGCCCTTGTTTCATACGGGGGGGCTGAACTGCTACGCCAATCCGATCTTGCATGCCGGTGGCCAGATTCTGCTGATGCGTGACTTCGATCCGGGCCGGGCCTTGCAGGTGATTGGTGATGTAGCACTTGGCGTGACGCACTTCTTCGCGGTGCCGGCACCTTATCAATTTATGATGCAGCATCCGGATTTCGACAGCACCGATTTGAGTCGTCTGGAGGCGGCAGGCGTGGGGGGCGCGCCCTGTGCCGAAGTCATTTTGTCGTCCTGGATGGGGCGTGGTGTACCGCTGATTCAAGGCTGGGGCATGACCGAGACCAGTCCGGGTGGGATTGCCTTGAACCCCGATGACGCCCTGCGCAAGATCGGCTCCACGGGTAAGGCTTTGCTCCACACTGAAATCAAAATCGTTGACGATCAAGGTGCGGAAGTGCCGCGTGGTACCGTTGGCGAGCTGTTGATTCGCGGGCCAAATATTACCCCTGGCTACTGGAATAATCCTGAAGCGACGGCGAAGACCTTTGTGGATGACTGGTTGATGACCGGTGATGCCGCCCGCTGTGACGATGAGGGTTTTGTTTATATCGTCGATCGTTGGAAAGACATGTATATCTCTGGCGGGGAGAATGTCTACCCGGCGGAAGTGGAAAATGTCTTGTACGAATTGCCGCAAGTGGCCGAGGCAGCCATCATCGGTGTGCCCAGTGAGCGCTGGGGCGAAACTGGTAAGGCTGTGCTGGTGTTGAAACCTGGCCAAAGTTTAGATGCTGATGCAGTGATCGCACATTGCCTGGCGAACTTGGCGAAATTCAAGGTGCCGCAGTCGGTGGAGTTCATTGCCGCGCTGCCGCGCAATGCGACAGGCAAGGTGCTGAAGCGGACCTTGCGGGAAATGTATGTGGATAGCGCTGCACCGGCAATTTCCTGATACTTAGTAAGGTAAAAAAGACGAGGAGTCTTGGAGAGAATGGCTAACCACATAAAAATAACGGTGCTGCCGGGAACGGGTGCTGAGATCACCGGTATTGATCTGCGGGATCTCGCCGCTGGCGAGTTTGAGCAGATCAAGCAAGCGTTCAGTGATCATGGCGTAGTTTTTTTCCGTGATCAGCAGCTAACGGAAACTGATCACATCGTGCTGGCCGAACGTTTCGGCAAGATCAATGTGAATCGGTTCTTCAAGTCCCACGCCGATTTTCCACAGATTGCTCTGGTGGGTAAGGAGCCGGACCAGCTGACCAATATTGGCGGTGGCTGGCATACCGACCATACCTATGATTTTGAACCAGCATTGGGTTCGATTCTGGTGGCCAGGCAGTTACCTGCCACTGGCGGTGGCACCTGGTTTACAAATATGTACAAGGCCTATGAAGGCCTGTCTGACGGACTCAAAGAGGCGCTGAGTGGCTTGAATGCGGTGCATTCGGCGCGGCATGTTTTTGGTAGCGCCGGTGACTATAAGAATTCCGCCGATACGAATCAGCGCATCATCAATTCAACGGCAGCTGATGAGTTGGGTGACCCGATTCATCCTGTGGTGATCACCCATCCGCTGAGCGGTAGGAAGGCATTGTACGTTAACGCGGCGTTCACCTTGCGATTTGAGGGCTGGACCGTTGAAGAATCCCAGCCTTTGCTTGACTACTTATACCAGGCTGCGATTAACGAAAGCTACATCACCCGATTTGAATGGCGGCCAGGCTCAGTGGCATTCTGGGATAATCGAGCGAGTTGGCACAATGCCCAGAACGACTATCAGGGCCAGGCCAGGATGATGCATCGTATTACTATCGAAGGTTGTGCTTTGACGGCCTAGGTTGTGTGATCATCTAGACGGCAGCTGAGCTGCCGTCTAGATGACTGGCCTGCAGCATTAATCAGTTTTGATTTTGCTGAATGCAGGCGGGCGTTTCTCCATAAATGAAGCCACCCCCTCTTTGAAGTCGTCTCTTAGCAGGCTCTCATCCATCAGCTGTGTGCTTTCTGCCATAGCATCACCCAGTGACATGTTCATGTGGCGGTAAATTTGCCGCTTCATCACTTGTAAGGACACCGGCGCGGCCGAGTCCGCCAGCTGCTGAACATACTCAATGGCACGGCTCAATACTTCGTCGGCCTCGTAAACGCGATCTACCAAGCCGATCTGTAGTGCCTCATCAGCCATTACTCGACGAGAACTCCAGAGTAGATCCAAGGCCCTTGATGGGCCAACCACGCGCGGTAGAATCCAGCTTTGACCATGTTCGGCCACCAGGCCCCGTTGGGAAAAGGAAGTTACAAATTTTGCACCGTCGGCACAAAACCGCAGGTCGCACAGTAACGCAATGGACATGCCCAGTCCGGCACAGGCGCCGTTGATGGCGGCGATGACGGGCTTGCGAATCGTCATGAGATAGGTAAACCCGGAGGTGAAATCCTCGCCCATGGACGAGTCGCCGGGGCTGGCTTTGAGTTTGTCCTTGAGGTTTTCTGCGCCTTCCTGTTCCCCCGTTGCCGATAGGGTGCCCAGGGCATTCATGTCCATGCCGGCACAAAATCCTCGACCAGCGCCGGTGATGACAATGCCGGTGACAGTATCGTCTTGTTCTGCGGTGGCCAGCGCGTGTTTGAACTCATCCATCATGGGATAGGTGAAGGCATTGAGGCTGGCAGGACGATTAAAGGTCAACACGGCGGTGGATGACACATTCTCGAGGGTGATGGACTCGTACATGGATTCTCCTTCTGGCGCGGCTCTGGATGAGACAGTCCTGATCAATATACCCCCGTTGGTGCCAGAGTTGAATCCCGAAGGCGTGCGGGTCAGTTAGTCCGTTGATCTGCCCTGATTCATGTCCCGCAAAATGTATTCTGCACGATCTGGTCGGGCCGCGGTGGCTGGGTCAATGGATTCTCAAGTGGTCGTTCGACATAGGGCGTTTGTAATGCTTCGGTGAGCGCATCGAAGGGCCCGAAATCATTGTCTTCAATAGCCGCTTTGATGACCGCTTCGATCAAATGATTGCGCGGAATGCACATGGGATTCACTGATCGCATCAAGGCATAGTCAGGCTTGCCGTCGGTTTCCGTCGCCGCTCGGGCCAGCCAGTCTTCGATCCAGGGCATCAGTCGAACCGGTAATAACTTGTGGCTAGTCGGATCACTCAGATGTCGAAACGTCAGGGTATAGTCCAGGCTTTCGTTCTGCATCAACTCCAATAGTTCGCGAACAAGTTGTTCGTCAGTTTGAGTCGCCGTGGTGAGTCCGAGTTTGGCTGCCATGCCTTGTCGGTGGTGCGCGTGAAAGGCCGACGGGAACTGATCCAGCGCTGCTTTGGCCAGCGTCACAGCTTGAGCCTGGTCGGCGTCAATCAGAGGTAACAATGATTGGGCCAGGACCATCAGATTCCAATGGGCGATCTCGGGTTGTTTTTGGTAGGCGTAACGGCTGCCACGGTCGATGGCGCTATAGACTTTCGTGGGGTCAAAACTATCCATAAAAGCACAGGGGCCATAATCGACGGTCTCGCCCGACAACAGCATATTATCCGTGTTCAGCACGCCATGAATAAAGCCCACCTGCTGCCACTGGGACACCAGGGTCGCGATGCGACTGATGACTGACTCAAGCAGTGCCAGGTAAGGGTTTGCAGCGTTGGCCGCTGTGGGATAGTGTCGGTTGATCACATGATCGGCGAGCATCCGCAGCGCCTCGATATCCTTTTTTACGGCGAAAAATTCAAAGGTGCCGATACGAATATGGCTGCTGGCGACTCGTGTTAGCACCCCGCCGGGTAATGCCGTCTCACGAAATACGGGTTCACCGGTGGTGACTGCCGCCAAGCTGCGGGTCGTGGGCACGCCCAAGGCAAACATGGCTTCTGACACAATATACTCCCGCAGTACTGGGCCCAGCGGTGCCCGGCCATCACCGCCGCGAGAATAGGCCGTAGGCCCTGAGCCCTTGAGCTGAATATCAAAACGCGCCCCCTGGGTGTCGACGACCTCGCCCAACAAAACTGCACGACCGTCGCCCAGTTGTGGATTCCAGCTGCCAAATTGGTGACCGGCATAGACCGTGGCAATGGGTTCTGCGCCCGCCGGAACGGCGTTGCCTGCCAGCACCTCAAGCCCCGCGGTGGAGGTTAACCAATCGACATCAATGTCCAGTTGCTCCGCAAGCGCCTGATTAACGCGAATGAGGCCTGGTTTAACCACGGGCGTCGGATGCTGACCGGTAAAAAACCGGTCTGGTAATTGGGCGTAGCTGTTGTCAAAGGGTATTGGATTAGTCATTGGGCGATATTACCATACCGTGACAGTGGTGCCGAGCCGTTGAGTCGCGGGAGACTGTAAGCGCGGGCCAAGGTAAGCGCAGGCCAAGGTAAGTGCAGGCAAAGGTAAGCCATGCCATTGGTGGAGCACCGTGCTAGTCTCTGGATCACTAGCGGGTCAAAACCTGCCTATTGTGCGGGCCTTTCTTTGATGCCATCAGGAGGCAAATACCATGCTGACAACCAACACGACCCTTTTTGAGGTCAAAGACCATGTGGCCTGGATTACCTTGAATCGTCCCGCGGCCATGAACTCGTTGAACCCGGAATTGCGTTGGCAGCTGTCTCAGCACTTGGACATAGTCGAACGTGATGATGACATTTGGTTAGCGGTGATCACTGGAGCTGGCGAAAAAGCCTTTTCCGCTGGAGCCGATTTAAAGCATCGAGCGCTGGAGCGTGAGGGTAGTGATGCGGACAAGGCGAATTGGGCACAGCTGGCGCAGGAGACAACCCATGTTGTTGAGCGCTGGTATATGACCAAGCCCCTGATCGCCATGGTGAATGGTTATGCGCTTGGTGGTGGCTTAGAGGTGGCGCTCGCCTGCGATATTATTATTGCGGCAGACCATGCGGAGTTCGGCTTGCCCGAACCTCGCCGTGGTTTGATTGCCGGCTCCGCCGGGGTCCATCGACTGCCACGGCAGATTGGCTTGAAGCCGGCCATGGGCTATATGCTCACTGGCCGGCATATGAGCGCAGCGAGAGCCTATGAATTAGGTCTGGTTAACGAAGTGGTGCCCCTGGCGCAGTTACGTGAATGCGTGGATGGTTATGTGACTGATATTTTGCGGTGCGCCCCGCTGGCAGTGAGAGCCACCAAAGAGGTGGCCATGCGCGGCCTGGATCTGCCCTTGCCTGAGGCTTACCAGACCACTTATGCGGCTGAGACCCTGCGGCTTGCGAGTGCTGATGCTGCCGAGGGTCCCAAGGCCTTTACCGAGAAGCGCCAGCCAAAATGGCAAGGTAAATAGCCCGTGGCGGCTATTGCCACGGATTTAAATAAAAGCCAACACAAACTGCCCTGACGGAGCTGCCTATGCGTTTGTACCATAATCCGATTTCAACCTGTTCGCAGAAAGTCCGCATGGTGTTACATGAAAAGGGCCTGGCATTTGAAGACACGGTGCTGGATCTGCAGCAGGGTGAGCAATTCGAGCCTGGCTATCAGGCGCTCAATCCCAATGCGGTGGTGCCGACCCTGGAGGATCAGGGCAGTGTGATGATTGAATCGACCTTAATTAACGAATATTTGGATGACGCTTATCCGACCAAACCACTGAAGCCGGTTTCTGCCGTCGAGCGCCACCAAATGCGTTTGTTCTGCAAGTGTATTGACGATGCCTTGCACCCCGCCTGTGGTGTTATCACCTACGCCATTGGCGTGCGACCGGGATTGCTGCAACGATCCCATGCAGACGTCGATGCCCTGTTAGCGAAGATTCCCAACGCTTATCGGCGCGAGGTCCGGCGTTCGGTGATTGATCAAGGTGTGGAGGCCGTTGTATTTCGTGAGGCGATGCTGACTCACCAAATGATCTTCGACCAAGCCAATGCCTTGCTCAGTACGCAGGAATGGTTGGCGGGTTCCACTTTCAGCCTCGCTGATTGTGCCCTGATGCCCTATGTAATTCGAATCGACCACTTGAGTCAGGGCCATGAAATTGATCGGCGCGATCACCTGAAGCGCTGGTATGCTGCGATTCAACAGCGGCCGGCGTTTACTCAGGCAGTCACGAACTGGGCGCCGCCAGCGCTGGTCGCCAGTTTTCGACAGGCGGGTGCGGCAGTGGCGGCGGATATCGTGCGAGTCCTGGGCTGAAGCTACGCCCGATCGCTAAACGCCCTGACTCCGCCGCTGGTTGGCATCAAAAAATTAATGACCATGAGGAATTCAAGCATATGTTAAAAGCCGTTCAAATGGGGCGCAATACCGGCCTTCGAGTCTCGCCATTGTGCCTCGGCACCATGAACTTTGGTCAACCGGGTCGAGGCCACCAGGGCGACTGGACCTTGGGTATTGATGAGGCCCGAAATATTTTCAAGGCCAGCATCGATCATGGACTGTTCTATTTTGACTGCGCAGATATCTACGGGGTTGGGGCCAGCGAGGAAGTGGTAGGCAAACTCTTGAACGAGTTGTTACCGCGTGACGAGTATGTGCTGACGACCAAGGTCTCTATGCCCATGGGCGCCGGTGCGAATATGGGCGGCCTGTCGCGCAAACATATTATGGAAGGCGTCGATCGGTCTCTTAAGCGTCTGGGTCATGATTATGTGGACCAATTGATTATCCATCGTCATCCCCACGGCGTGCCCGGTCAGGTCAGAGTGCCCATAGAGGAGACGCTGGAAGCCTTGCACGACGTGGTCAAGGCCGGTAAGGCGCTGTATCTCGGTGGATCCTCGATGTTCGCCTGGCAGTTTGCAGAGTTGCAAATGACCGCGACCCAGAATAATTGGACTCGGTTTGTATCGATGCAAAACCATTACAATCTGATCTACCGAGAGGAAGAGCGCGAGATGATTCCCTATTGCATCGACTCGGGAGTGGCCGTCACGCCTTGGTCGCCATTGGCGCGGGGCATCCTGGCGGGTGCCTACCAGGGTGGTTTTGGGGGCGGTTCAACCAAGCGCTCTATGGGCCAGGACCGAGCTCGAACCGAGAGTCTGTATCGCGGCGCTAACGACTTTGCCATTGCCGACAGAGTAGTTGAAATGGCCGATAAATATGGCAAGACCCCGGCTCAGATCGCTCTTGCCTGGTTGATGGCGAAGCCTGGCGTGGTCTGCCCGGTCATTGGTGTATCCAAGATTAAGCAGCTTGACGATCTGGTAGATGCGGTGAGTATTACCCTTGAGGCTGAGGATATCAGTTATCTGGAAGCGTTATATCAGCCCGTTGAGAATCTGTTGTCTCTCGGTGCTTCTTAGGTTGAGCTGCATCATTGGCGCGGAGTGAGGCTCCGTATGACACGCTTGTTGGAAACCAAATGCTGCATCCGCTTGCGCTAAACCATTACTGTTGCGTTTAGTTTATTTTACTACGCTGACGATAACTTTCGGCCGCGACCTGCTCTGTAGTGATGCCGTTTTTCTTGGCGATCTGGGCATAGGCCGCCAGACGCCGTTGATTGATTTCCGCGACCAAGACTTTCACCTCGGGTGGTGCAGTGGGTGTCGCCTGAACGTATCCGGTGGGTACTTCAATCGCATGGCCGGCGTTGCGAGCATCGTCCAGCGGGCTGGCCAGTGCCGAGAGGCTGAATGCCAGCAAGCTGCCAATAAACAAAGTTCTCATCTGTGAGCGCATAGTCGACATCCTAGAAAATTTCAGTTTCGGTTTCAAACAGGTCTTCGAGATCCTTGGAAACTCGAATTCTGATTTCATGTTCGATCTTGACGTTCAGGTTGATTTGTATCGGCTCCGCTGGCGCTTGTAACTGCACGGTTGGTGTACAACCGTTCAACCCGACGATGGCGATGATGCAAAGACAGCTCGTTTTCACGTGATGAATTCCTGATAAGAGTGAATACCAATGTCGCTAATGCTTAGTCTTGCCGGGCAGCTTCGACCCATTCTGAACCTTCTTTTCCACAGTGTCACCCATGCGTAAACTCTCTAGCAGGGTGCCGATGTTCTCTTCGATAGACAGGTTGAAATGAATCTCTCGGCCTTGCTCGAAGTTTGGGTTGTGGCCCTGTAGTGCCGTTTTTGCGGTCAGGTTGCCAGTGGCTGAATAATCCAATGCCACTGCCAATCTATGGTATTGAAAGTCTGACAGAGTATCCAGCACGATCTTTGTTTTGTCTGAGCCCATCAGCAAGTCCCTGGTGGCTTGATTCGGCGTGTAACGTATATGCCCGCCTGGCGGCTCCGCGTTCAGCTGTCCGGCGACAACACTGATATTACCTTGGCTTATCTGAACAGGAACTGAACCGCTGATCTGGCCGCTGCTATCAAAATCATCTCGCCCAAGATCAAGGATCTGTTGCAGGGCCAGTGCCTTGAGTCGTAGCTGGGCGAAGCCGCTGAGCTGACTCGACTCAAAGTGAAATGCCGTTGATGTCGCTTCACCCTCGAACAAATGTGCGGTTAGATTTTGGCCTCGGGCCTCGAGCTGCTGCGTAGCGCTATCTGCGCTCACATCGAAACTAGCGGCAATGTCGGTGATAGGAATGCCGATATCCAAGGTTTGAAGCCTCAGCTGGGCTGGTTGCGAGGAGGTCATCACGGGCCAGCCAGCGAGCTGCAGGTCAAGGAACAATCCGAAGATCTGATAATCATCATAGTTGAAGTCGGTATTTTTCAAGCGGATGGTTGACGCCACATTCGTGATCGCAGGAATAGCTGAGTGGCTATCCCAGTTCACCTGGGTCTTGCCTGTAATCGTGCCTTGACGGATCTGCAGGGAATCCACAGCCGTCAGTTGTGGCAGTTTTGCCAGGCCAAGTAGCGCCGTGTCGAAGGTCGCTTGGGCTTCGCCGACGCCCTTGACGAAGTCTTCGCGAACCACGAGATCACGCAGGGGCACGCCAAATGCTCGCGTGTTTTGGCTGGTGGCGAGTAAGACACTATCCATGAGCGTGAATGCCATGGTGGCCTGCAGAACAGGTTGGGTAGCCTCGGTGACGGTGATATGGGCAGTGCCCTGCGCTGAGCCTGCGGGATCACTGTTGGACAGGCGGGTATCGGTGACTTCCAGCACATAATCAAAGTGCGCGCCAAGCCTGCCGTGAACATTGAGAGTTGGAATTGTGCACTCAAGATGGTCGGTCAGTTGGCAGCTGGCGCCTTTGTCGACGTTAATCTGGCCTTTCATCAGATCCTGGTCTGACAGGTTCATCACGAGAGCCCGATCTAGATATGCTGTATATCCCGCAGCATTGTGCGTGGCGCTGATGGCGAGGCCTGATTCACTAGACAGTGCTGTCGTACCCGTGGCAAGACCCCATTCGCCAGCAGCCTCGACGCTTAACGCCAACGTGCCGGCGTGCCAGATATCGGCGACTGTGGCGGGCGTTGCCGCGGGTATCGCCATACTGAACTCGACTTGAGCCTGAGACAGGGCCAGTGAGCCTGCGGTGCCAGCGGGCAGGTGTTCCAGGGGCAAGGTTGTGGTCAATCGCCCGAGGTTGATGGTGCCAGTGAAGAAAGGTGTCGCGCTATTGGCTGTGCTCACATGCCCGTTCAGGATCCATAGCGCCGGTAGGGGCAGCCCGAGTGCCTCAGTGACAGGCAGCGGACTATCGGTCGCTGTGGCTTTCGCGGCGTCGGCGACAACCGTCAGCGCCAGCTCATCAGACGCGATCAGCAATTCAGCCTGCGCACCATATTGCTGAACCGTGATCTTGGCTAGAACCTCTGAAGCCTGCCGCTGCCAGTGTAAACTGCCGGTCAGACAGCCATTGTCACAGTAGCGATAACTCGCGATATGGCCTTGCTCCGGTAGTGTGGGTAAAACAGCCATGAGCTCGTCCTGCCATTCCCCGACAGTCACAATGGGCGCGTTCAGTTCTTGGTCTAGGCCTTCAACCTGCAGTTGCTCCAGATCTAACCGCCAGGCATTTGCCCAGGGTGTCAGCGGTGAGATTTGCAGGTTATTGATATGGAAGGTTTCCGTGCGTGACCGCAGCGTCAGTTCGTCGATCACCAGCGGCAACCGCGCTTGCCGAGCCAGCGTCGCTGAGACTAACTTGATGTCGGTGCCGGCCAGTAGTTCGCGACCGACAACAATCATCAAGTCGGGCATCTTGTACCAAGCCAGACCGCCGCAGGCAATGATCAGCAGCCCGCCAAATCCGATGTAACGCAAGAGAGTTCCTGGCATGAGACGGTTAACCGGTAGGGTGAGCCAATAAGAGAGCCAATGACAGGACCAATAAAAGGACCAATAAAGGGACCAACAAGAGCGTCATTATGGCAAATCTCGAGCGATACGGGGAGCTGTTCTCCCTACCCAAGAAAGATGCTCGCGTTGATCGTTAAGCGCACTGACTTCAGGGATCCATGAGCTGCGACAACGGTCGGCACTGGCGAGATCTTAATGCTTGCACCGCCGGTTATTCTTATTGGGTTTTTTGCTGCTTGCGTAACATCACATCCAGTTGATCAACTATTTCAGCCCAGTCAGCATCTTCTGCTTTTGCCTGCTCCAGGAAATTCGCCTGCGAAGCGCGCCAGAAGCTGGCCTCATGCAATTTCACATGATCAGGCAAGGGCGCATGTTGCCTGATGAAATCTCGGATTTCTCGATCGGTATCACCGAGCCCCAGTTGCTCGAACAGGCTGGTTAACGAATGGTAATGGTCGCTCATTGCTGCTTCTCCTTGCGCTTGATGGATGGGTGCCTGTCGCTGATTCTAATTCAAATTCTGACTCTGACTCTGACTGTGCGGCACGAGAGATATGCAGCCCGTCGGGAAAACCCAGTTCCTTGTGCTAGGTTGTCGCCAGGCTCCGGTCGTTGAAGATCTATCGCTCAGCTTCTGCTGCAGCAGGCCATGCTCGAGGGCCATGATATCTGCTCTATAAAGGCGGTTTCTTGATTCAGCGAACCTGCTGTGAGTTTAATCAATGATAGATAGGGAAACTTATTGGAATCCGTAAGCTGGCCGCCATTTCTGACTTCAGCAATCGAAGACTAGGTGCAGTAAGCTGCAGCAACAAAAATTTTTGGACGAGTGACAACATGCAATCACCACCCATAGGAACACCCGGCAAGCCCTGGAACGAAAACGATAAAGCAGCCTGGCTCGCGAGCCAATCTATTCAGCGCGCCTATTCAGAGGAGGTCGTGGCACAGCTTGAGCTGCTGACAGACACGTTTGAGCTTGAGCGTTATGGCGCCTTGTCTTATGCCCCAGAGCGATACCCGCTGTACTTGTTGAAGACTCGACAATGGGCCAGCCATAAGCCCAACATCTTGATTACTGGCGGCGTCCATGGCTATGAGACCAGTGGCGTGCAAGGCGCGATTCGTTTCGCGCAAACGCAAGCACGGCAGTTTTCTGAACGGTTCAACTTTGTGATCATGCCCTGTGTCAGCCCTTGGGGTTATGAGACGATCAATCGCTGGAATTCACGGGCAATGGACCCTAACCGATCATTCTTCAAAAATAGCCCGGCAGAAGAAGCCGCAGCGGTAATGGCCTATCTGCAAAGCGCGTCGATTACCTTTCTGGCTCATTTTGATTTACACGAAACTACGGATTCCGATAATTCGATTTTTCGCCCCGCGCTTGAGGCCCGGGATGCGGTTAAGCAAGAGATCTGGGACATTCCTGACGGCTTCTACACCGTGGGCGACACTGCCAGACCGGCTGTTGAGTTCCAAGGGGCGATCATTAAGTCGGTGGAGCAGGTCACCCATATCGCACCATCGAACGACGGTAAAATTATCGGCGAGACGTTGCAGCAACACGGCGTCATCAACTACGACGTAGGGGCTTTGGGTTTAAGTGTTGGTGTCACCTCAGCGAAATTTGTGACAACAACCGAAGTCTATCCCGACAGTTCCAAGGTCACGGCGGAGACCTGCATTGCGGCCCAGGTTGCGGCAATCACCGGTGGGCTGACTTTCTTGAGCGAGCGTGCTTGAGCGAGCGGAATATTTAGGGTCGGGGTAAAATTTTGAAATATTTAGGGTCGGGGTAAAAATTTTAAAATATTTAAATATTTAGGGTCGGAATATTTAGGGTCGGGGTAAAAATTTTAAAATATTTAGGGTCGGGTTAAATTTTCAAAATAGTTGTTTTTCATGTTGCTTAAGTGGCAAGTAGGTAGGGCCAACCTATCAGGACTGGTTCAGCTGGAATTTTTTCGCATAGCAATAGTCAAATTGAGGAGCTGTATTCAACAGCATAAGCCCAATCTAGCTCACAGTGAGCCATAAGCCATTTGTAAATTTTACCCCGACCCTATTTATCCCGAGAGTCGGGCGCCGCCCCGGAGTGCAAGCGGGCCTGTTTCACTGATGCCCAAAAACCAACGGTTTCTTTCGGCTTGTTGCGCTGAGTAACCGCGGCCCGACCGCGCTATGCCTGGGGATCGTAATGGCGATGTTTGTGGAGCAAATGCGGGTGGATTTTCTCCACGGGGGTGTCACTCAGGGTGCATGCTTGAACGTGAGCTGTGGATCCTTCAAGTGCCCGCTGAGGTCACCATAAAGAGGGTGCCGAATATCGCGCTGGGCAAACCGCCACTGGCCGTCCACCCGTTGAAACTGATCGAAATATTCTCCAGCGAAAATTACGCCAAGAGGCCTTGAAGGGGTTTGTTGATAGACCCGAACGTAAGAGTGACCTGTGGCTGATCGTTCATCCCCAGCGATGTTGATCTGAATGTTGCTGATGACATGCTTGGTTCTTGGGGTGCCGTCGTCATAGAGAATGACATTAGCGGCCGATGCTGGCGGCGGCTTCTCGCCCTCGACCAGCCAGTCAGCGTGACGCATGAGCTCCGCAAAACGTTTGAAATCACCATGATCAATGGCTGTGCAGTAGTCGTTCATGAGGGTTGAGATGTGGTGATGCGCGGACATGATGGGATCGCTGACGACGTTTGGCACAGTATACGAAATCAAAGTGCAGCTTTAAAGAGCGTGCCTTGTTTGTACTTCTGGGGTCGGTGGTCTATAAAAATTTATTAATTTTCTATTCTTCGGTGTATCGCTTCTTCATGTGGAGACCTCCATCTCATAAGAGTAAACGGAAATCTCATTTTCATCATGGTGCTAATTTAGGGGGAACGGTCATGTGCTGCCCAAGTATTGACTTCGGGCTGAATAGCACCTGTAGATTCAGCATCCTTGAGAGACTAGGAATCTCTCGAACTAACGGTCGCCAGCGCTCGCTCTGTCGCCAACCTAACAATGGTGCGCTCCACGGTTAATCTGGGCCAGTATGATTAGTGGTGCACCACTCAGAGATTGTGGTTAAGCAATGATTCGGCT
>Ga0255752_10000030_pt1 | contig 147203 bp, 147 predicted proteins | sample 011ome_25_FD_179952 | JGI IMG/M metagenome (GOLD analysis project Ga0255752, IMG submission 179952) | Coastal salt marsh microbial communities from the Groves Creek Marsh, Skidaway Island, Georgia - 011512CT metaG (version 2) | ecosystem: Environmental > Aquatic > Marine > Intertidal zone >...
GAGACCAACTCAAGAGTATTGCCGAAGTGCGCCCTCCTCGGGTGACCTTTCAGGGAGACTCAACTGATGGAACTCGGAAATGGCTCATGGAAGTGGATGGTGGATCCAAAATTGAGACGGTCTATATCCCTGACGGTGACCGCGGAACCTTGTGCGTTTCCTCTCAGGTTGGTTGTTCCTTAGATTGTAGTTTTTGCTCGACGGGTAAACAGGGTTTTAATAAAAACTTAACGGCTGCAGAAATCATCGGACAGGTGTTTTTGGCCGCAAAGTCCTTCGGATTGCCTGTGAAAGATTCTCAAAAACGTTCTGTGACTAACGTCGTCATGATGGGGATGGGCGAACCACTGCTGAACTTTGAGCCGGTGGTGGATGCGATGGCATTGATGCTCGAAGATCAAGCCTATTGCTTGTCGAAACGTCGTGTGACCCTATCGACGTCAGGTGTTGTCCCGAATTTGAATGAGCTAGCTAAGGTCACTGATGTGGCGTTGGCGGTCTCGCTGCATGCGCCAAATGATGCGCTTCGCAATGAGCTTGTTCCGATTAACCGGAAGTATCCGATTGCGGTTCTGTTTGACAGTATTCGAAATTATTTGGACGGATTGAGTGACAATCGATCTGTGACCTTTGAGTACACCATGCTGAAGGGCGTGAATGATTCCGACGCGCTTGCGCATGAATTGTCCGCGCTCGCCAAGACGATCCGCTGTAAAATCAACCTCATTCCTTTCAATCCGTTTCCTGGGACTGATTACGAAGTGAGTTCACGGAATCGAATTTACGCGTTTCAGCGGATCTTGCTTGCGGATGGTCATATCGTCACTGTGCGTAAGACCCGTGGCGATGATATCGATGCTGCATGTGGGCAATTGGCCGGTCAGGTAGCCGATAAAACCAAACGGTCGGCGCGCTATATCCAATTAAAGGATGTGACTGCTCAACTGGACCAGGTGCCCCATTGATTCGGGCGATGGTGGCTGGAGTCATCATCGCAACCAACGCACTTCTGACGGGATGTCAGATATTTCCGACACCAGCAGACGATACAATCTCACAACGAGTGCATCCGTTGTTGCAACTCGCTGATGCCCATATTGGGCGTGGTGATCTGACAGCAGCACTCCCTCTGATTATCCAAGCGGAACAGATCGCACCTGCTGCAACGATCGTTGCGTTAAAGCGTGCTGAGATTCTCGCGCGCCAGGGGGATCAGGATGAAGCTCAGCACATCTTTGGACGGTTGGACCGCCAAGAGCCCGAGGTGAGTCACGCCTACGCGCGTTTCTTACACGAGATCGGCCAACCAACGAGGGCGCTTGAAGTCCTTGCGGTGGCTTGTGCCGCGATTGATTACCCGCATCGTTTCGAGGCATTACAATTACGGACGCAATTATTGATCGCCAGCCATCGATTTCTCGAGGCAGGTCATGATCTCGATCAGTTATCTCGGATGAGAACGGGTGATTCATCGATTCAATTGGTCCGTGTCCAGATGTTGTTGAAATCAGGACAGGTGCGTGAAGCATTAGAGGTTTACCAGGCGATCAGTCGGCCAGCGAAAATAGGAAAGTTGGCTCAAGAAATCGAGAGAGACTTTCGTCAGTTAGCAAAGCGACTGAAGATCGTGGGACGAGACTTTGGTCCTTACGACTTCTGATGTATGATCTCAGCGTATTCATTTCAGATTGATCGTATGTCGATAGAAAATAATGATCCCGCTGTCGCTGACACGACCGCTTTACCAGGGTCTCTCCTGCGGAAAGCGCGTGAGGAGAAGGGGCTGACCATCGATGAGATGTCGGCGATCTCGAATCTGACCAAACAAGTGATCCGTGGCATTGAGGCTGATGATTATGAGCAGCTTGCTGGACTAAGTTTTGTTCGCGGATACCTCAAGCTTTACTCGAAAAAGCTTGGAGTTGATGAAGTAGAGATCCTTGACCTGTTTGATCGCTGGAAAGCAGAACAGAATGGTGAGCCTCGGCAGTACCTAAATGCGCCGCAAGGGATTTCAGAGCCATCTTCAGGTCCGAGTCAGAAAACCATCATTGCCGCCTCAATTGTGGTGATCGGCTTAATTTCAGCAGGTGGCGTGATTTCCTATTTGGAGTCGATAGATTCATCGCCTGAGGTAGCAGCTGTCATTGAGACGGAACAAGCACCGGCTTCGAATGAAACCGATGCGGCACTGAACCAGTCTCAAGAGCTTACCCCGTCGCAGGATTCGTCGATCGATGCGTCGATCAATCAAACCGTTGATGCTCAACCCTTGGCCACTGAAGCGGAACCATCCGCTCAGGCCACGGTGGTGCCTGAGACTCCTGCCTCGACGGCCGAAGAGGTCGTGAAACTGGCTGGATCCGCCACCCTGCAAACTGAGGCAGAGCCAGTGGTTGAGGCGCCAACCCCAACGCCAACGCCAGATCCTGTGCCGGTTGAAAAGCCAAAGACTGTCGAGAAGCCAAAGACTGTCGAGAAACCGAAGCCTGCCGAAAAACCCAAAGTCGCTGAAACACAAGCACCAGCGCCTGCGGTGGCTGAGCCAGTTGAAGAAGCAATCCAGCAACCAGTGGTGATTTCTTCGTCGAACTTAAGCCAGGGTGGGCGTGTGATCGCAGAAGCCAGTGGCCTTGCGCCTGCACCAAGTACCCCGGTACAAACAACTCAGGTCAGTCCAGGTCAGGATGATGGGTTGCGCGTGTTATCGGAAACGCGGACTGGTCCATCAGCAGATCAATTAGCGATGGGTGCTCAGGGTCGTTTGGAGATCGATTTTTCAGGTGAATCTTGGGTGGAAATTCGCGATGCGCGTGGACGTTTGATCTTGGCCGATCTCATGAGTCCTGAGCAAGGCGTCGAACTGGATACCTTCGGCCCAGTTGAGATCCTGGTTGGGGCTGTGAGTGTCAGCACCGTTGTGTTCAATGGAGAGACTCAGGATTTGAAACGAAAGGCCTATCAAGACGTGGCTCGGATTACTCTGGGAGCTGAGCCGAATTGATCGAATCTCCGATTCAGCGTCGTCGTTCCCGACAAATACAGGTGGGTTCGGTCCCGATCGGTGGTGACGCGCCGATCGCTGTGCAGTCGATGACCAATACCAACACCTGTGATGTTGCCGCGACCGTCGTACAAATCGAAGCGATTGTTGACGCTGGAGCTGATTTAGTCAGAGTGTCGGTGCCCACCATGGAGGCTGCCGATGCCTTTGGCAAAATCCGAGAGCAGGTGACTGTTCCGCTGGTTGCGGATATTCATTTTGACCACAAGATCGCCTTAAAAGTGATTGAGTTGGGCGTGGATTGCCTGCGGATTAATCCAGGGAACATCGGCCGCGAGGATCGCGTTCGAGCTGTGGTCTCATCCTGTCGCGATCACGGTGTCCCGATTCGGATTGGTGTGAATGCCGGTTCGCTCGAGAAAGAGTTACAAAAAAAGTACGGGGAACCAACACCAGATGCCCTAGTTGAATCGGCAATGCGGCATATCGATATTTTAGATCGTTTGGATTTCACAGAGTTTAAAGTCAGCCTCAAAGCCAGTGAGATTTTTATGACAGTGGCTGCGTATCGAAACATTGCGAGTCAGATCGAACAGCCATTGCATCTCGGCATCACCGAAGCTGGTGGCCTGAGAAGTGGAACAGTGAAATCCGCAGCCGGTCTCGGCATGCTATTGATGGATGGTATTGGTGACACGCTCCGCATCTCGTTGGCTGCCGATCCGGTTGAGGAAGTGAAGGTGGGTTTTGATCTTCTGCGATCACTTCGTCTGAGATCCAGAGGGATTAATTTTATCGCTTGTCCCAGTTGCTCTCGGCAAACCTTTGACGTGATTGGAACCATGAATCAGTTAGAGGCGCGTCTTGAAGACGTCAAAACCGCTCTGAACGTGGCTGTCATTGGATGCGTTGTCAACGGGCCAGGCGAGGCGAAGGAAGCAGATCTTGGCTTTACAGGCGGTAACCCGGAGAGCCTCGCTTTATTTATCGATGGTAAGCCTGCGGCGCGGTTGCCGGGTTCTGACTTTTTGGATGAACTCGAATCCATGATTCGGAAACAAGCGAAAATCAAGGAAGACGAACGCGCAGAATTAATTGCGCATTCAGCGGATACACACTAATGGCGATTCAATCAGTACGGGGAATGCCTGACATTCTCCCCGAGCAAGCTGGCGCATGGCGCTATCTTGAACAGACAGCGCAGCGTATTTTCAATGCTTATGGTCTGACCCAAATCCGAACTCCCATCGTTGAAGACACGGCACTTTTCGCACGATCAATCGGGGACGTGACCGATATTGTTGAAAAGGAAATGTATACCTTTGACGATCGCTCTGGAGACAGTCTGACCCTTCGGCCGGAGTTAACCGCTGGCGTGGTGCGCGCGGCCATCGAACATGGCTTGTTGCACAATCAAACCCAACGTCTTTGGTATCAGGGCCCGGCCTTTCGTTACGAGCGACCCCAAAAAGGCCGTTATCGTCAGTTTCATCAGATCGGTGTCGAGTGCTTTGGGATTGCCGATGCTCGCATGGATGTTGATTTGCTTGAGATGACCGATCAGTTATGGACGACGCTCGGGATTCGCTCTGCCGTGACACTCGAGATCAATTCGATTGGATCGCCTGAGGTAAGGAGTGCCTATCGATCGGCGCTGGTGGATTTTCTCGCCTCCGTTCGAGACCAATTGGACCCTGATAGCCAGGCACGGCTCGAGCGCAGCCCGCTGCGGATCTTGGACTCGAAAAATGCGTCGACGCAGACCTTGTTGGCAGATGCGCCTTCATTAATTGACTATTTGACGGACGATGATCGACAGCATTTTGAGCTCTTTAAAGAGGGTCTCAGCGAGGCAAAGATTGATTTCGTCATCAATCCGCGTTTGGTCCGAGGACTCGATTATTATGGTAGGACTGTTTTTGAATGGACCACCCAAGCGCTTGGTGCGCAGGGCACCATTTGTGGTGGAGGTCGATACGATGGACTCGTCGAACACTTGGGCGGACGAGCAACACCCGGTGTGGGCTTTGCGCTTGGTATGGAGCGCGTGGTGTTGTTAATGGAGGCGCTTCAGGTGATTCCAGATATTTATCAAACCCAAGCCGATGTATATTTAATGCCGCAACACCCCCATTGCGAATCGGCCATCCGAGAATTGGCTCGCGCATTGCGAACACACTTTCCAGAACTCCGGGTCATGACTCATATCGGAGGTGGGAGTTTGAAAAGCCAATTGAAAAAAGCGGATCGATCAGGTGCAGAGATTGGCTTGATCATTGGAGAAGCCGAGCTCGATCATCGACAGGTGGTTTTTAAACCCCTTCGCGGGGGTGAACAGGAAACACTCGCAGAAGCCGAGGTATTCAACCGAATTTCAGAATTAAAGGATACATCATGGATTACTTAAAGACCGATGAAGAACAGGGTGAAGCTCTCAAACGTTGGCTGGCGCAAAATGGTCTTGGGCTATTGATTGCGATCGCCGTTGGAGTTGGATCTGTTCTCGGATATCAGCAATGGCAGGATTATCAACTGAACCAACAATCTGATGCTGCCGGCCGTTATCAGGAACTCATTGAGTTATCAGCGGTCAATTTCGCAGAGGCTGAGACAGATGCGGATTACGACCGATTATTGAGTGTTGCTGATGGATTACGTCAAGCACATGATGGAAGTAATTACGCCGCGCTAGGTGCTGGGATTGTTGCGGCACAAGCGGTCGAACGCGGTGATTTTGATTTGGCTGTCAGCCAACTGACGTTTGCAGAATCTCAATTGGAATTGCCTGAGTTGAAGGCCATGGCGTCACTGCGCTTGGCTCGACTGGAGTTAGAGCTCGGCCAGGGTGATTCGGCGCTCGATCGAGTTCGCTCGATGTCATCTGAATTTTTTCAAGGCTCGCGTAGTGAGCTCGAAGGCGACATTTTGGTGACCATGGAGAAGCCCTTAGAAGCACGTGAGGCCTATCTCAAGGCTCAATCGTCGCTCACCAAGGCTGGCCTGAATACGGCTGTGGTTGATCTGAAATTATCCGCCTTACCTGAGGATTCCTGATGCGTCGTAGTCTCTGTTTGGGTGTGTGTATTGCGCTAATTGGTTGCTCGAGTGCCCCGGAAAAACCAGATCCAACACCGCTTGAGCGGATTACGGAAGTGATCGAGCTCGATGATGTGGAGTCGATCGGATTAGGCGGTGGTGATCAGACGGGATTAAGTCCTGCGTCGAGCGATGGTGCGATTGCAGCAGCATCGGCTACAGGTGAGGTCTATCTGTTGGACCAACAACTGAATGAGCTCTGGAATGTCGACCTTGACCAAACCATCGTCGGCGGCGTGGGTGCTAACGCGACGGCAGTCTATGTGGTCACCACCGACGCGAAGTTGGTGGCATTGTCACGCGACAATGGTTCAACACTCTTTGAAGTCGCGCTTCCGAGTAGCTCAACCGTGCCACCGCTTGCGACAGAGACTTTGGTATTTGTGAAAACACAGATTGGCCGGTTGCTTGCCATTGATGTGATCACCGGTGAGATCGTCTGGCTTGAAGAAGCACAAGAATCTGGCGTCGGTATCCGTGGGGGTGCACCCATGACGCTGGCTGGCGATGTGTTGTTCGTGCTCTGGGAATCAGGTCGCATTATCGCGTATCAAAGGGATACGGGTCGTATTCTCTGGGAACGGCAAGTCGCGGTGTCGCGCGGTCGTAGTCCTTTGGAGCGGATCGTTGATTCGAAAGGAGCACCATCCGTTCGCAATAATCAGGTCGCAACAGCGACACGCAACGGTCAGGTCAGCCTTCTTGATGCGCGATCTGGGCAGGTGATTTGGAGTTTGGATGCTGATGCCTATCCGGGTGTGTTGCTGGCGTTTAACGCGGTGACTGTTGTTGAAACTGATGGGACGATTTCTGCTTACAGTGCGCAATCAGGGGAGTCTCTCTGGACCAATAAAGCGCTCAAGTATCGCGAGTTAAGCCCCCCAGTGGTGATTGCAGATGCCATTGGTGTGGTTGATTTGGAGGGTGAGTTGCATCTTCTTGATCCAACGAATGGTGCATTGATTGGTCGGCTTGATGTGGGTGGCGACAAAGGCAAAGTGGCTCCTGTCGCAACAGAGACTGGCGTTTTGATTCAGCTTCTAGACGGGCGATTGAGCCTGGTGGAAGTGGTGCGTTGAACACACCCGTCCTCGCGCTAGTTGGACGCCCCAATGTTGGAAAATCGACCTTATTCAATCGCTTGACGCGAAGTCGTGATGCCTTAGTTGCCGATTTTGCGGGTTTGACTCGTGACCGGAAATACGGGCGCGCGCTGTTATCAGGACATCCATTTCTCGTGATTGATACTGGTGGGTTAACCGGTGGCGAAGCGGGAATTGATGCGGCTATGGCCGAGCAATCGCGCGCAGCAATTGATGAGGCTGATGCGGTTCTGTTCATGGTCGATGCGACCAGTGGTGTGTCGGCGTCGGATGATACGGTCGCTAACATGCTGCGTCGTACCGATAAGCCGGTGTGGTTGGTCGCCAATAAAATCGATGGCCAGAATTCAGACATCGCCTTGTCTGATTTTTACGGGTTTGGCTTTGGTGAACCTCAGCCGATCGCAGCCTCGCATGGTCGTGGCGTCAGTGCTTTGTGTGATGAAATCCTTGAGCACTTCGGCTTATTGGATGTCGAGCCCTCAGACACCAACGAAGAACGAAAGGATGCTCCCGGAATCCGGATCGGTGTCGTCGGTCGGCCAAATGTTGGGAAGTCAACACTGGTGAACCGGATGCTTGGCGAAGACCGCGTTGTGGTTTTTGACCTTCCGGGGACCACTCGAGATTCGATTTACATCCCGTTTGAGCGACATGATGAGACCTACACGCTGATTGATACCGCAGGGGTGCGTCGTCGAGGACGTGTCAGTGAGACAGTTGAGAAATTCTCGATTGTGAAAACCCTACAGGCGATTGAAGATTCACATGTGGTGATCTTGGTGGTTGATGCGCAAGAGGGCCTGGTAGAACAGGATTTGCACCTGATGGGGACCGTGGTTGATTCCGGACGCGCATTGGTGGTTGCTGTGAATAAATGGGACCATTTAGAACCTGAGGTGCGGGAGAAGATTCGTGAGACACTGCGGCGTCGTTTGAATTTTATTCCTTGGGCAAGAATTCATTATATCTCAGCATTACATGGCACCGGAGTGGGCGACCTGTATGGATCGATTCGTCAGGCCTACGATGCTGCCGTTACAAAATTCTCTACCAACGTATTAACTCGAATTCTTGAGGACGCGGTGGCCGATCATCAGCCGCCATTGGTTCGCGGTCGTCGGATTAAATTGCGTTACGCACACCAAGGTGGCATGAATCCCCCAAGGATCATTATTCACGGTAATCAGACCAAAGATGTGCCGGAAGCCTATCGTCGCTATCTCGAAAATATTTATCGGAAAGTGCTGAACATTACCGGTTCACCAGTGAAAATTGAGTTTAAATCTGGCGAAAATCCCTTTGCTGGCCGAAAAAACAAACTGACCGAACGGCAAATGCAGAGAAAGCGTCGTTTAATGAAATTTGTGAAGCAAAAGAAATAGCTAAGTGCGTTGCCAGCGGTCATCAAATAATCCGCTGGTGACTGCATTGACCACACCAACTCCGCCATCGGAGCGTCTTGCGCTCGCGAAAGCGACGATGTCAGGGTTATTTTTGAGCCAGCGATTGACGTAGGCTTTAAGTAACGGGCGTCCGTCCTTGCTGTGTCGACCAACGCCGTGCGTAATTCGGATGTGTGTCAGACGACGTTCTCTGATCGTCTGGAACAGCGCGGTGATTGCATGGGCTGCTTCATCGACTGTGTACCCATGAAGATCGATTGCATACTGTGCTGGGAATGGAACTTCATCAAGTAAGCCAAGCACGCGTCGATCAATTTCGTAGGCGACATATTCCAACGGCTTCATCGGATCGATCAGGGGTGGTTCTTCCGTCGACAAGCCATGATGCGCTTGGGTGGCTACTGAGTCTTCAGCCCGTGCTCGAGCGAACTCAATCTCTTCTTGAGACCGAACTTTCTTCGGGCGAACGCGTGTTTCGCGCCTCAAGGGTTGCACGCCTGTTTCTGTCATTAATGATTTAAACGAATCTTCAGCCATGCACTCACCATAGGATGAAATGGCCAACTTTCAAAGTCTGCTTGCTCTGAGCACGTCATCTGTCTAGTCTTCCGCCATGACTGAACTGCACTCAATCCGTGATTTTCTTCGCTTTGCACTGTCTGAATTTGGACGGCACCCGATTGAATTAGGACATGGCACAGACTCGCTGTGGGACGAAGCGCTTGCGCTGGTGTTCGGTGCTGTGTCACTACCGCCTGATGGGGATGAGCGTTTATTGGATTCTGTGCTCACGCATGACGAACGTCAGCTATTATTAGAACTGATCAAACGGCGCGTGAATGAGCGTGTTCCAGTTCCTTATTTGACGAAGAAAGCCTGGTATGCGGGGCTACCTTTTGTGGTCGATGAACGCGTACTGATCCCAAGAAGCCCCATTTTTGAACTCATCGAAGTGGATTGTAAACCTTGGTTCCGTGCGCCGCTCGATCGCCCTGTTCGGTTCTTGGACTTGTGTACTGGATCGGGTTGCTTGGGAATTACCCTGGCACTCAGTGTTGCTGAGAGTACCGGTGTGTTGGCTGATCTTGAGGCAGGTGCGTGTGAGGTTGCTCAGGAAAATGTTGAATTCCATCAGGTCGGTGATCGAGTGGAGGTGATTCAGTCAGATGGGTTTAATGAGCTCTTTGATGAACGCTTCGATCTGATCATCTGCAATCCCCCTTATGTCGATGCTGAAGACATGGCGGAGCTGCCTCCTGAGTACCAAAAAGAACCTGTTGTTGCACTCGCATCGGGGGAGGATGGGCTCGATTTGGTCAGGCGTTTGTTGGGCCAGGCAGCTGATTGGCTGTCTGACGAGGGGATCATGATTCTCGAAGTGGGGAATACTTGGGGCCTGCTGGATCGAGAGGTCGTCGCTCGCACGGGTGAGCCTTTGCAGTGGTGTCAATTTGAATTTGGCGGCCATGGTGTGTGCGTGCTCTCAAAGCGGGAGCTGAACGCGCTATACTCGGCGTTTTAATCGGAATTTGTTATGAGCGGTAATACCTTCGGAACCTTGTTTACGGTCACAACAGCTGGTGAGAGTCATGGGCCAGGCTTGGTCGCTGTCGTTGATGGATGTCCGCCACAGATTCCATTGTCGGTTGAGGATATTCAGGTTGACTTGGATCGTCGAAAGCCAGGCCAGAGTAAGCACACCACTCAACGTCGTGAAGCCGACGAAGTCGAGATTTTATCTGGCGTGTTTGAAGGGATGACAACCGGAACACCCATTGCGCTGCTGATCCGAAACACCGATCAACGGTCCAAAGATTACGGCAATATCAAAGATGTGTTTCGTCCTGCGCACGCGGACTACACGTACGAGCATAAATATGGGATTCGGGATTATCGCGGCGGCGGTCGAAGTTCAGCCAGGGAAACAGCTATGCGAGTGGCGGCTGGTGCCATTGCGAAGAAAGTGCTGGGGCATTTGTTTTCTGTCAAAGTCAGAGGCTGTCTGACGCAGTTGGGTCCAATCTCATGTGAGATGAAAGATTGGTCCATAGTGGATGCCAATCCGTTTTTCAGCCCAGATCCCGATCGGCTTGATGAGCTTGATGCCTACATGAATCAACTGCGCCGCGATGAGGATTCTATTGGTGCCCGCTTAACGGTTGTGGCCGAAGGATTGCCTCCGGGGTGGGGTGAGCCAGTCTTTGATCGGTTGGATGCCGATGTTGCGCATGCGTTGATGTCGATTAACGCCGTCAAAGGGGTGGAAATTGGTGAGGGCATGGCCGTCGTCAATCGCCGAGGGTCAGAGCACCGTGATGTGATGACACCTGATGGTTTCTTGACCAATCATGCCGGGGGTGTCTTGGGTGGCATCAGTACCGGTCAACCACTCGTGGCGCATCTTGCGCTCAAACCCACCAGTTCGATTACAACACCCGGGCAAACGATCAACAAGCAGGGCGAGGTGACTGATGTGATTACCAAAGGACGCCACGATCCTTGTGTCGGAATTCGGGCCACGCCCATTGCTGAGGCGATGGTTGCTCTGGTTCTTCTCGATCACGCGCTTCGACATCGCGGACAAAATGGCCATGTGGTTACTGACTCGCCGGTGATTCCTGGGCTTGCTTCCACGTGACCACAGCCGTGCCGAGTGCCAGACTCGGTGGTCTGTACGGTCTTTACTTTGCAGTTGTTGCCTTAAGTATTGGTTGGTTCGGTCCGTTTTTTGATTCACTTGGCTTTAGTGCACCGCAAATCGGCCTAGCCATCGGTGTTCTCACTGGATCAAAAATTATTGCTCCCTATCTGTGGGGGACGTTGGGGGATCTGCTTCCGAATCGATTGCGAGTCGTCCAGATCGGGATCATGGGGGCAACGTTGGCTGCCAGTCTTTTACTGATCGATGTCGATTTCATTGGGCTTTGCTTGGTATTGCTGCTGTTTGGCTTGTTCTGGAACGCCATTATCGCCCAGTTGGACACCTTGACGCTTGAGTATCTGACAACCGAGCACCATCGGTATTCCTCGATCCGAGTGTGGGGATCTATTGGATTTATTGTGATGATGCTGGGCTCTGGTTGGCTGTTTTCTGACGTCGACTATGCCGTTCTTCCCTGGCTGATCATCATCGGGTTATTGGTGTCGGCAATGATTTCGTTCGGGCTTCCTGCGCGCCCTGAGACTCATCTGACCTCGGCGGATCACACCGGCATTGGTGACCGGTTAAGACATCTACCAGTACTTCTGTTCTTTGCTGTGGCTGCGGTTAATCAACTGACTCATGGGCCTTTGAATGTATTTTTTACACTCTATGTTCAAGCGCACGGGTATACCGCTTTTGAAGCAGGTCAGTTGTGGGCGCTTGGTGTATTTGCTGAAGTCGTTTTGTTCTTTGTGTTGCCACAATTTATTCGATCGATGGATTTACGCGTGTTATTAACGGTTTCTCTCGTGTTGGGATCTCTTCGCTGGATTTTGATTGGTGCGTATCCAGATTTGCCATGGCTGTTGATTGGTTTGCAGTTGTTGCATGCCTTTACATTCGGCGCGATTCATTCGGTCAGTATTGAATTTATCAGGCGATGGTTTCCTGGCAAGTTGTCAGGACGCGGTATGGCGCTGTACAGCGGATTTGTTTTTGGCCTAGGTGGATCCTTAGGAGCCATGCTTTCCGGACTGCTCTGGGAGTCGTTCGGCGGGAGTCTGACCTTCATGCTGTCAGGCCTGGTGACAGGAATGGCAGCGATGATCGCTTGGTTTGGCCTCAAAAAAGCAAACTTGGGCGTGCAATCCAGTTAGGCGAGTCTTTGGTCTGGTTGGATTTCTGATAAACTGTTGGGCTGATTTTTCAAGGAGATTGAAATGGCCGGTCGCACCTTATACGACAAGCTGTGGGATAGTCATCTCGTGACACAACGGGATGATGGAAGTGCGTTGATTTATATCGATCGTCACCTGTTGCACGAAGTCACCTCGCCTCAGGCATTTGAGGGCCTGTCGCTGGCCGGACGTACCCCTTGGAGGTTGGCGGCGAATCTCGCGACTGTCGACCATAATGTGCCAACCGAAAATCAGGCGGCAGGGGTCTCTGCGATCGAAGATCCGACCAGCCGGCTGCAGATTGAAACGCTCGATGAGAACTGCGATGCATTTCAAATCACGCAATTCAAAATGGGTGATTTGCGCGCAGGAATTGTGCATGTGATTGGTCCCGAGCAGGGAGCGACGTTACCGGGTATGACGGTGGTCTGTGGCGACAGCCACACTGCGACGCATGGCGCCTTTGGTGCGTTGGCTCATGGCATTGGGACCAGTGAAGTTGAGCATGTCCTCGCAACCCAGTGTCTGGTGGCGAAAAAGATGAAAAACATGCGCATCACAATCACCGGTCCTTTGGGGTTTGGTGTGACAGCCAAGGACGTGATTCTTGCCGTGATTGGGCAGATCGGGACCGCCGGCGGGACCGGATGTGCGATTGAGTTCGCGGGCGAAGGGATTGAGTCGTTGTCGGTGGAAGGTCGGATGACTGTCTGTAACATGGCGATTGAGGCGGGAGCGCGCGTTGGATTGGTGGCCGTTGATCAGAAAACTATCGACTACGTGAAGGGCCGACCTTACGCTCCGAGTGGTCAAGACTGGGATTTGGCGGTAGCCGCTTGGGCTGATCTTCAGAGTGATGCCGATGCGGTTTTCGACCATGAAGTGACAGTTGATGGCACAGTGATTGAACCTCAGGTTTCTTGGGGAACCAATCCTGAGATGGTGACAGGTGTATCCGGACATGTGCCCGATCCCCAAATGATTGATGATCCGATTCATCGTGGGGCGATCGAGCGTGCATTGAAATATATGGGTTTGAAAGCGAATCAGTCGATTGATTCGATCCGTCTTGATCGCGTGTTCATCGGATCATGCACTAATTCTCGGATTGAAGATCTGCGCGAGGCTGCCAAAGTGGTTGATGGGAAGCGAGTCGCTGACTCAGTCATCCAGGCGATGGTTGTTCCAGGCTCTGGTTTGGTCAAAGAACAAGCCGAAAGCGAGGGTTTGGATGTGATTTTCCGCGAGGCTGGATTTGAATGGCGTGATCCGGGATGTTCTATGTGTCTTGCAATGAATGCCGACCGATTGGGGCCTGGAGAACATTGCGCGTCCACATCGAACCGTAATTTCGAAGGCCGTCAGGGCGCCGGAGGGCGGACGCATCTTGTCAGTCCTGCAATGGCTGCTGCGGCTGCTGTTGCGGGTCATTTCGTTGATGTCAGAGAGTGGTTGTAAGGGGCGCATGATGCAGCAGTTTGTTCAAGAAACCGGTTTGGTTGTGCCGTTGGATCGTTCCAATATCGACACCGATCAGATCATCCCTAAGCAGTATTTAAAGTCCATTCAACGAACAGGCTTTGGGATTAATCTGTTTGATGACTGGCGTTATCTCGATCCAGGCGAGCCGGGAATGGATCACTCTACTCGTCGGATCAATCCCGATTTTGTGTTGAATGATGCGCGTTATGCTGGAGCAACGATGCTACTTGCGCGTGATAATTTCGGATGTGGTTCGAGTCGAGAACATGCGCCTTGGGCCATTCTCGAGTACGGATTTAAGGCTGTCATTGCGCCATCATTTGCGGATATCTTTTTCAATAACAGTTTTAAGAACGGCTTATTACCGGTGGTCTTAACGGAGGCTGAAGTCGATACCTTATTCGATTTGGCAGGCACAGAAACGCCGATTACGCTGACTGTGGATCTTCAATCTCAACAGGTAACCGGACCCGAGGGGTTCAGCGCTTCGTTTGCGATCGATCCATTCCGGAAAACCTGCTTGCTTGAGGGTTTGGATGAGATTGGTTTGTCGTTGAAGGATGCCGATGCGATTCGTGCTTATGAAGCACGTCGTCGCGGCGAAGCACCCTGGTTATTGAGAGATTAAGGACTGAGAATGCCGAATATTGTTTTACTGTCAGGTGATGGGATCGGTCCTGAAATCATGGCTGAGGCGAGTCGTGTGTTGGACCGCGTCAATGTCCAGTTTTCGTTGGGACTGAACACTGAGCATTGCCTGATTGGTGGCGCGGCCATTGATGCCACCGGTGAACCCCTGCCAGATGAGACCCTGGCCAAGGCCAAGCAATCGGATGCCGTCCTCTTGGGCGCTGTTGGTGGGCCAAAATGGGATGCATTACCGATGGACAAGCGGCCTGAAAAAGGGCTATTGAAAATTCGGGCTGGTATGGATCTATTCGCCAACTTAAGACCCGCCTTGCTCTATCCCGAGCTCGCCTCGGCGTCGACCTTAAAAGAAGAGGTTGTGAGTGGACTGGATCTGTTGATTGTCCGTGAGTTGATCGGTGGGATTTATTTCGGTGAGCCGCGCGGAATTGAGGGTGAGCCCGGTCAACGTGTTGGATTTAATACCGATCGCTATTCAGAACCTGAAATAGAGCGCATTGGGCGGATCGCGTTTGATGCAGCCATGGCTCGCAACAAGAAACTGTGTTCAGTGGATAAGGCGAATGTCCTTGAGGTGACTGTTTTGTGGCGCGAAGTCATGGAGCGTTTAAGTCACGAGTATCCCGATGTGGAGTTGTCGCACATGTACGTCGATAATGCTGCCATGCAGTTAGTCCGAGCGCCGAAACAATTTGATGTGATGGTCACCGGGAATCTCTTCGGTGATATTTTGTCCGATGCTGCAGCGATGCTGACAGGGTCAATCGGAATGCTCCCCTCGGCGTCGTTGAATAGTGACAAGCAAGGGCTTTATGAGCCATGTCACGGTTCGGCTCCAGATATTGCAAGGCAAGACCTGGCGAACCCACTAGCAACGATTTTGTCTGTGTCGATGATGCTTCTGCACTCTCTGAATGCTCCAAAAGCAGCCGCTTCGATTGAGGCGGCTGTCAAACAGGTATTGGCTTCTGGATTGCGGACACAAGACATCGCGACCGGAGCGCCGGGTGAGCGGATTGTTGGGTGTCGAGCGATGGGCGAAGCTGTGCTGAAGGCTCTGAATTAAGGAATGATGATGCGAGTTGGATTTGTTGGATGGCGCGGCATGGTTGGATCGGTCTTGATGGATCGTCTGCGTGCTGATGATGGTTTTTCTGGAATCGAGTCGGTTTTCTTTTCTACCTCACAGGTGGGACAAGAGGCTCCAGCAGAAGCGACCGAGACTCAGCTTCAGGATGCGATGTCGATTGCGGCCTTGGCCAGTTGTGATGTGATCGTTACCTGCCAGGGTGGTGATTACACCAAGGCAGTTTATGGAGATTTACGCGGATCCGGCTGGAATGGTTACTGGATTGACGCTGCCTCTGCGCTGCGAATGGAATCGGAAAGTGTGATTGTGCTGGATCCCGTCAATCGCGATGTGATTGATCAGGCGCTCTCTTCCGGACAGAAAGACTTCATCGGGGGTAACTGTACGGTAAGTTTAATGTTGATGGCCGTTGGCAGTTTGATCCGACAGGGTTGGGTCGACTGGATCACAGCGATGACGTATCAAGCAGCCAGTGGTGCCGGTGCGAACAATATGCGTGAGCTATTATCACAAATGGGTTATCTGGAATCACAAGTTGCCCGTGAGCTCGCCACACCATCCTCTGCGATTTTAGATATTGATCGTCAGGTCACCGAGGCGTTGCGCTCCGATGGGATGCCAACTGATTATTTTGGTTATCCGTTGGCTGGAAGCTTGTTGCCTTGGATTGACACCAAGCTTGACAATGGCCAGAGCCGTGAAGAATGGAAAGCGATGGCTGAGTGCAACAAGATTTTGCGCACTGAGGCGAACCCAATACCAATCGACGGTACGTGTGTGCGGATTGGTGCGATGCGTTGCCACAGTCAAGCGCTCACCATTAAATTGAACCGAGATGTGCCAATCGATGAAATCCATGATGTGCTCGCTAACGGAACAGACTGGACCGATCTGATCCCCAATGAGCGTGACGATTCCATGGCACGGTTGACCCCGGCTGCCGTGACGGGAACCTTGCGGATTCCCGTTGGCCGCGTCCGTAAGATGAATTTAGGCCCTGAGTTTTTGAACGCGTTCACCGTTGGTGACCAGTTGCTTTGGGGCGCGGCTGAGCCGTTGAAGCGGATGTTGACGATCCTCCGGGATCATCAGTGATCGAACTCGCGATCACCGGAGCAGGGTCCGGTCTGTGTGATTCGGTACTTGAAGTTATCGAATCCGTCGAGGGTGACTTTCGGATACGGCTGATTGATGGCATCGAATCAGCCGGTGAAGCGCGGCGGTTTCAGGGCCGGACGATTGTGATCGAACTCGATCACGAGGCTGATCTCGAGACAGCAGATTTGGTGTTTGATTTGAATCAAACCTACAGTGGCGATGTCGAACGATTCCGGCCAACCTTGTCCTTAGTGGTCATGATGCAGCGGTTGTTGGATTCGCTGGCGACTGCGGATGTGCTCACACTTCACGGTGTGGTGAGAGAACCGGCTGTCGAGCAGCCCGGTGGGGTTGAGGCCTTAGCTGGACAAGTGACGCAGTTGTTCAACGGCCGCGATCCAGATCCGCAACCCTTTGGTGGATCCTTGGCGTTTAATACTCGAACCTTAGACGATCAGGCACTGGTCGAAGCATTGAGTGAAATTCACGCGTTGCAGCGTGCTGAGATTTCGTTAGAGCGATTGCAGTCGGATTCATTCTACACCGTGCATGCCAGTCTTTGGATGCAACTGAAGACCCCAGAAGCCAAGGCGCTGGTGATTGACTGCCAAACGGATGAATATCGCTCAGGGCTCAGTGTGTCACCGGACTCAGGACGAGTGGATTCAGAGGCGGCAATGACGGTGTGTGTTCGTGAATTGAGTCAAGACTGGCTGCATGTGATGATCACCGCAGATTTAGAAAAGACCATTTGGGCTCAAGAAGCTAAGCGGAGACTCGCTCGCGCTTTGGAGACAATGGCATGAAGCTCGTCATCGCGCTTCCTTTGGTGATTTGGTCTGTGGTGGCTCAGGCCTTTGACTGGTCGACACCTGTCGCTGTCACGCATCAAGGCGAGCCGTTGGAGGTTCGATTAGAAGTGACGAATCTCGCACCAGTCTCAGCTACTCAGCTATTTCCACTCTTGGCCTCTGAAACTGCCTTTACCGAGCGAGGAATTGATCGTCCGGAATATCTGTCCGGATTGACCTACGCTGTGGATACCACAGGAGGTCGTGTCGCACTTGTGATCCGAACAGCCACTGCGTGGACGCAGCCTGATCTGACGACCTTGGTTGAGGTATTTACACCCGCAGGGCCGGTATTGATTCCGGTCTCGGTGCAAGTGGCGCAAAAACCCACTGCCTCTTCAGTCGTTGCCACTGAGGAGCCAAAACGTGAATCCCCTGTCGAAGCGCCGGTCGTAACTCCGGCAGTTGAGGGGACAAAACCGAGTGTTGAAACTGAAGAAAACGCACGCAATCAAATTGGAGCAGATGTCGTCAAACCTCGTCAGCAAACCTTATTGGTGCAAAACGGGTCGACGCTCTGGCGGTTAGCAAAACGGGTGCAACCGCCAAATCTAACCATCGAGCAAGTGATGATGGCGTTATACGACGAAAACCCCGGTGCGTTTGAGTACAACAACGTCAATGCCCTGGAAAAAGGGAAAACTCTCGTCATTCCCAGTCAGGCGCGGATGGAACAAGAATCGGCTCTCAATGCCAAACAACGATTCGATGCGCATATGAAAGCACCCAAGCAGGATTTTCCACGGACAATACCTTCGAGGCCTCAAGCGATCACTGTGACACCAGAGCCGGTAGTGACTCCAGCAGAACCTGAGGTGATGGTTGAAGAGCCTGCGGAGGCCAAATCAGAACCAGCACCGACGGTGAAACAGGATCCGAGTATCAGCTCTGACACCCCGACTGATACGCAGTCGATGAAGCAAGAGCCTGTCGATTCCATCGCGACCCTCGCCCCTCAAGTGGTGACGGTAATCACTCCAGAGGTGACTGAACTGCTGGAGAAAATCACCTCCCTTGAGTCCAAGCTCGATGCCATGGATGCCAAAGTTGAGGCAATCCGCAGTGAGGCGAAAGAGTCTCGACAAGTGAGCCAGCCGTTGCCACAAAGACAAATGGAGCAACCATCAACGGAATTCGATCTTGAAGAATGGTTGCCGACGCGGGAGCAGATCGATACGTTTTTTGCGACCGAGCTCGGCAAAGGCGTCTTGATTTTTATCGCGGTGGTCATCCTAATGTGGCTCGGGTTACGCGTCTATGGTCGTCAAGAACCGATTCAGACGGCCTCTCACCGGGCACCCTCGGCACCGCCGCTGGCTGAGGCGGCACCCACAGAGCCACTGAGTGCGGCTTCGGAAATTCAGGCCCCAGCAACCAGTGATGTCGGATCCGAGGCCTTGGAGTCAGCGATTGAGCGCTTGAAGTCGAAAATCGAAGATCCCGCCAAGTTTCAAGAAGCTGAAGAGCTTTACAGTGCCGGCGATGATTCGCTGATTGATGCGTTTTCCGCGGACGCGTTGAACCAGAATCCTGCGTGGGGAGAAGACCCTGACGATGAGGCTGATGTTGCTGCTCATCAGCTTGAATTGGCTCAGAATTATCTGGATATGGGCATGACACAAACGGCAATTGAATTATTGCAACGAGTGTCTGTATCACCAGATCAAGCGAGCGCTGAAAAAGCCCGCGCCTTACTCGATGTCCATCAAAGCTGATCGAGCCACTCGCCGTGTCGCGATTTCAGTGGAATACGATGGGACCGGATATCGAGGATGGCAGGCGCAAAAGCATGATACGCAGGTTGTTCAAAGCCAAGTTGAGAAAGCCTTAAGCCAAATTGCCGATGAGCCCATTCAAGTGACCTGTTCAGGTCGCACCGATTCCGGCGTCCATGCGAGCTCACAAGTCTGCCACTTTGATACACATGCAGAGCGAGATCCCTACAACTGGGTCATGGGTGTGAACACGCAACTGCCCAACGATGTGTCGCTGGCTTGGGCGAAAGAGGTCGATGCGGCATTTCATGCACGGTTTTCTGCACGGTCACGTCAGTATGTCTATTTGATTCAGCTCTCAGGGATTCGTGGTGCATTACTGAGAAATCAAATGACCTTCACTCACAAAGAGCTGGATGCACAATTGATGGCGCAGGCCGGGCGTTGGCTGGTTGGTACGCATGACTTTAACGCCTACCGTTCGACCCAGTGTCAGGCAAAGACCTCGGTGCGAACGCTCATGCAGCTCAACGTCCATCAACATGATCATGTGATAGCGATCCATGTTGAAGCTAACGGATTTCTACAGAATATGGTGAGAAATATCGTCGGAGTGCTGACGGCAATTGGTGCGGGAGAGGCATCAGTTGACTGGTCTCGAGAGGTTCTTGATTCGAGGGATCGAACCCAAGGAGGGGTGACGGCTCCCCCTGACGGCCTGTATTTTCTCGGCCCAACCTACCACTCAGAATTTGACCTTGTTGAGACAGTCCGAATTCCTCAGATTGCCAGAGACATTCTGAGGACAGATCCGTTACAGTGGTAGTCATGACGCGTGTAAAATTTTGTGGATTTACTCGGGCCGACGATGTCGCTCTGGCAGTTTCCTCTGGTGCAGATGCCCTGGGGTTTGTGTTTTATGAGCCAAGTTCACGCTATGTGACTATCGCTGAAGCCTGTGAGCTCACCAAAGCGGTCCCTGCGTTCGTCACGCGCGTCGGTTTGTTTGTCAATGCCGAGCCAGAACGAGTGGTTGAGGCCTTTCAAAAGGCTCGGCTCAACCTCATTCAATATCATGGAGATGAGAGTCCTGAATACTGTGAATCGATTGGATTGCCCTACATCAAGGCATTCCGCGTTCAACCGGAGACAGAGATCCTGTCGGAAATGGAACGGTATCCTCAGGCATCAGGATTTTTACTGGATGCCTATGTGAAAGGGCAGCCAGGTGGAACTGGCGAACGGTTCGATTGGGGTTTGATCCCCAAAACGGATCGTCCGATTATACTGGCCGGCGGCTTGACGCCGGAGAATGCGAAGGACGCGATTGACTCAGTCGCACCCTGGGCACTCGATGTCAGTGGAGGCATTGAAGTCGAGCCAGGACGCAAGGATCCTGATAAGATGGCGCGCTTTATGAGCGCGTGTCGCAACTAATTTGGGAACACTATGGCACTGACCGAACAGGAATTACGAACTCTCGATTATGAGCCCGATGCTGGCGGGCATTTTGGTGATTACGGTGGACGCTATGTCTCCGAAACACTCATGGCAGCCCTCAGTGAGTTGGATCAAAACTACCAGATGTTGAAAAACGATCCGGAGTTTCAGCGTGAGTTTGATGCGGACTTGGCGACCTTTGTTGGGCGCCCATCGCCCCTGTACCATGCGCAACGGTGGTCCAATGCGATTGGTGGTGCACAGATTTATTTTAAGCGTGAAGATTTAAACCACACCGGTGCTCACAAAGTGAATAACACCATCGGTCAGGCGCTACTGGCGAAATATTCAGGAAAGCCGCGCGTCATTGCAGAAACTGGAGCGGGTCAACACGGTGTGGCATCAGCAACCGTTGCCGCCCGTTTAGGTCTTGAGTGTGTTGTCTACATGGGTGCGGATGATGTCGAGCGACAATCGCCCAATGTCTATCGGATGAAGTTGCTTGGCGCTCAGGTTGTTCCTGTGGAATCGGGCTCAAGGACGCTCAAAGATGCACTCAACGAGGCGATGCGTGACTGGGTGACCAACGTGGATAACACCTTTTACATCATCGGAACTGTCGCAGGTCCCGCGCCCTATCCACAACTGGTTCGCGACTTTAATGCGGTTGTTGGTCGTGAAGTGAAGTGGCAATCGAAAGAGATTCTTGGCCGTTATCCTGACGCCCTAGTGGCTTGTGTCGGTGGTGGCTCGAATGCGATTGGATTGTTCTACCCCTTCCTGAAAGACACGGAAGTGGCAATTTATGGTGTCGAAGCAGCCGGTCGAGGACTGTCGACCACTGAGCATGCCGCACCATTATGCTCTGGACGGCCTGGTGTCTTGCACGGTGCGAAAACTTATTTGATGGATAACAGTGACGGTCAAATCGCACACACGCATTCAGTATCTGCCGGTCTTGATTATCCAGGCGTCGGGCCTGAGCATGCTTATCTGAAAGATATTGGTCGTGCCAACTACGTGGGCGCCACTGATGATGAAGCCTTGGCTGCATTTCATGAGGTGTCTGAGGTCGAAGGAATCATTCCGGCACTTGAGACAGCGCATGCTCTGGCCTACACCAAAACCTTGGCTGCGACGATGCGACCGGACCAGACCATTGTTTGCAATATGTCAGGCCGTGGAGATAAAGACATTTTCACAGTTGCCAAAATGGAAGGAATCTCGCTGACATGAGTAATACCCGGATTCAACAGCGAATGGATGCCTTGAAAGCATCGGGCCGCAAAGCCTTGATTCCCTATATTGTAGCAGGAGATCCCACGCCATCGATCACTGTTCCGGCTATGCATGCGATGGTTGCAGCGGGTGCTGATGTGATTGAGTTAGGGATGCCATTTTCCGATCCCTTTGCCGATGGTCCAGTGAACCAACGGGGTGCAGAGCGCGCCATTGCAGCTGGAATGACGCTGCCTGGAGTGATCAATGCGGTTGCAGAATTCCGAAAACAGGATGATCAGACGCCAGTTGTCTTGATGGGTTATTTGAATCCTTTAATCGCCATGGGTGAAACGACCTTTTGTGAGGCCTGTGAAAACGCTGGAGTCGACGGGCTTTTGATCGTCGATATGCCGCCGGAAGAAGAGGGATCTCTGGTTCAGTCAGCGAAACGTCATGGTCTTGATTTGATTTATCTGGCAGCTCCAACCACCACAGACGCGCGGTTAGAGACCATTGGCAACGCGACATCTGGTTACCTCTATTATGTCTCTCTCAAGGGAATCACCGGTTCCTCAAAACTGGATACCCATGAGGTCTCCCAACGCATTGCGCATATGCGCCAGCACGTGTCTGTTCCGATCTGTGTCGGATTTGGGATTCGGACCGCCGAGGATGCTGCGGCGATCTCGACCACAGCAGATGGAAGCATTGTCGGTACCGTCTTGGTGAGCCAAGTTGAAGCACTGGCCAATCAGCCTGAGCAGATTCCGGCTGCCCTTCAAGCAATTTTACAACCCATGCGTCAGGCAATGGATGCCAAGGCCTAAGGATAGGGGAATAGCATGAGTAACTGGCTCGATAAAATTGTTCCGACGGTTGTCCGCTCCAAGGCAGTTGAGCGAAAAGCCAGTGTTCCAGATGGGCTTTGGTCAAAATGTTCTGCCTGTGAAGCGGTGCTTTATCAACCTGAACTGGAACGGAATTTAAGTGTCTGCCCGAAGTGTGGACATCATGATCGGCTGGGCGCTCGAGCTCGTTTAAATGCATTTCTCGATGAGGGATCGCAAACCGAGCTGTTTCAGGAATTGATTGCTGATGATCGGCTGAAATTCCGTGATCAAAAGAAATACAAAGATCGCCTGTCACAAGCGCAGAAAGCGACAGGAGAAAATGATGCCTTGATTGCTATGGAAGGCACATTAAAGACTCGACCCATCGTGGCCGTCGCTTTCGAATTCGCTTTCATGGGCGGTTCGATGGGAACCGTCGTCGGTGAAAAGTTCGTGAGGGCTGCCGAACTCTGTCTTGAGAAAAAGACTCCCTTGATTTGTTTTTCAGCATCCGGTGGAGCCAGGATGCAAGAGGCGTTGTTCTCACTCATGCAGATGGCTCGAACGTCTGCGGTGTTGGAAAAAATGCGTGAGCAGGGCCTTCCCTATATTTCTGTTCTGACTGACCCGGTGTTTGGTGGTGTGTCTGCTTCCTTTGCCATGTTGGGTGATTTGAACATTGCGGAACCAAAAGCACTTGTTGGCTTCGCCGGCCCTCGGGTGATTGAACAAACAGTCCGTGAAACCTTGCCTGAAGGCTTTCAACGAGCGGAGTTTCTGTTGGAGCATGGGACGGTTGATATGATCGTTTCTCGTCCTGAGATGCGCGATACCATCGCGCGTGTGCTGTCTCGCTTGAGCCATTGAACACACTGGCCGACTGGGAGCGTCATCTTGAGACGCTGTCACCCCCATCGCATATTGAATTAGGTCTCGAACGTGTTGCTGTTGTCTGGTCGCGATTAGAGCAGCAACAACCAACGCACGTGTTGACTGTGGCTGGAACCAACGGCAAAGGGTCAACAGTCGAAACGGCGGGTCTGATCGCGCAAACTCAGGGCCTTCGCTACGGGCAATACACCTCCCCGCATCTTCATCATATTCATGAGCGGATCAGAGTCGCCGGCCAGCCGGTGTCAGATGACGAATTAGTGGCTGCTTTTGGACGCGTCGACAGCGCTCGAGGTTCGGTCTTTTTAACCTACTTTGAGTTTCTCACATTGGCTGCCTTGGTGATCTTTCAGGATCATCAATTGGATCTCTGGATTTTGGAAATTGGCCTCGGTGGTCGACTCGATGCGGTGAATGTGATCGATCCCGATGTATCTGTGATCACATCCATTGGCCTCGATCACCAGGTCTATTTAGGAACCACAGAAGAAGCGATTGCGCTTGAAAAAGCGGGCGTGATGCGAGCCGGTGTGACAACCTTTTCAGCGGCCATTAATGTGCGAAAAACACTGGATGATGAGGCAGTTCGCCAAGGTGGATTGATGCGGTGGCTGGATGAGGTCTTAGAGGGTTCGACGCTGGTCCTTGCGAAGCAGATCATTGATTTAACCCGAATGCAATTACCGAAAACGTCGGTTGCATTGGCCAGTCTCGCAATGGAAGAACTGGGGTATCACATCACGACAGAGTGTCTGGTTGGGTTAGAGCAGGCGCAAATGCTGGGGCGGATGTCTCGCTATCAGATTGGCGATCAAACCTGGATCTTGGATGTTGGACACAATCCGTTAGCCTGCGAGTTTGTCACACAGGCGCTTGCAGATTCCGTCGAAACTGATCATCGCGTTGTGATTTTCGGGGCTTTATCGGATAAGGACGTGGAGTCCATGTTGCCGATTTTGCAGGCCTATACATCGAGAATTGCGTTAGTTGGCATTGATGGCGATCGCGGTCGTTCGGTCGACTCTTTAGTGAATCTCTGGTCTGCGCTTTTTGGACAGACGTGTTGGCGGAGTTTTGCTACACTCAATGACGCACTAGAGGGGCTTTCCTCTGAACTCAAATTGGATGATCAGGTTTTGATCATGGGATCCTTTGTATTGGTGGCAGACGCACTCAAGCATGACCTCTTCAACTGAACAAACCAAACCAAACCCTTCTCCGCATCGAAGAAAGCATCAGTGGATTGGTGCGGCAACTTTGGTGGCCTTGGCTGCTCTAGTTCTTCCGTGGCTTCTGACTCCGCGATTCGAGTCGATTCGTGAAGAAGGTCCTCAACTGACTCGCTTACCAGACCCTCCAGCTGTCTCGGCGGAGCATGTGGTTGCTCCAGTGATCGATCAAGAGGCGCTGAATGCCAGTCGCGAGCGATTAGATGCCTTAATGGGTGCGCCTGTTGGCAATGAATCTCAAGCGAGTTTCATTTTGCAGGTGGGTGCATTTAAAAATCGGGAAAACGCGAAAGCGTTGCAAACGAAGCTTGAAGCCTTGGATATTGGGCGAGTGTATTTACGATCTGAAGAATCGTTGACCCGGGTGTATGTGGGTCCGCTCCTTGACCGATCACGCGCAGAGGCCGCTTCTGGAGCGATTCAGACCAAGTTATCGCTCAAAGCACAGATCAAACAATATGATGTGCGTGAGCACGGGCAGTCATGACCGAGCAAGTGTCTTCGGGTTTCGGCCTGGCGGCCTTTGATTGGGCGATTATCATCGTTCTTACGATTTCAACGCTGATGAGTCTGCGTCGTGGATTTTTAAAAGAAGCACTAAGTCTTGGCACATGGATTGCGGCCTTCATTGTTGCACGGCAGTTCCATGAACCGATGGATCAGTTGTTAGAGACTCAAATCATCGATCCATTGATGCGTTCGATTGCGGCTTTCGCCGCCTTATTTATCGGCACCTTATTGGTGGGTGCGGCTTTGGGTTTCCTATTGGGCGCTTTGATTAACGCAACCGGGTTATCGTCGACCGATCGGGTGCTTGGCATGGTGTTTGGATTTGCGCGTGGAGCATTGATTATGACGGTCGTGATTGGATTGTTAAATCTGACCCCATTCGTGAATGACACTTGGTACACTAACGCGTCGCTCGTGCCGCATTTTGAGACGGTGGCTCAATGGGCTTTAGAACAACTGTCAGCCTCTGGCTTTCAATCGCCAATTAGCTGACGAGAGGGATTTCGATCATGTGTGGAGTGGTGGGTATTTTCGGCCGTGGTAATGTGAACCAGGCACTATTTGATGCGCTCACTGTATTGCAGCATCGCGGCCAGGATGCGGCTGGCATGGTCACATCTGCAAACGGCAAGTTTTATCTTCGCAAAGATAACGGGTTAGTCCGTGACGTATTCAGAATGCGTCACATGCAGTATCTGATCGGTAACATGGGTATTGGCCATGTGCGCTATCCCACCGCAGGTTCGAGCTCATCGGCTGAAGCTCAACCGTTTTATGTGAATAGTCCTTACGGGATCAGTCTTGCGCACAATGGCAATCTGACCAATACCACTGATTTGATGAAAGAGCTGTATGAAGACGATATGCGTCATATCAATACAGACAGCGATTCAGAGGTCTTATTAAATATCTTCGCCCATGAGCTCGAAGCTCGAGGAAACTATCGCCCAACACCGGATGATTTCTTTGCTGCGGTTGAGGGAGTTCACCGCCGCTGTCGTGGTGCTTATGGCGTCGTCGCTCTAATCAACGGGCACGGAATCCTAGGCTTCCGAGACCCCTATGGGATTCGGCCAATCTGTATTGGCCAGCGAAAGACTGAGCAGGGTGTTGAATATATGATTTCGAGCGAATCTGTTGCGCTCGACTGCGCGGGTTTTGTTTTGATTGACGATCTTGCGCCCGGTGAGGCCGTGTTCATTGATCACGATGGGCATTTGCACCGCAAACTCTGTGCGGGCAAGCAAGAAGCACACCCTTGTCTGTTTGAATATGTGTATTTGTCTCGCCCAGACTCTGTCATTGATGGGGTGTCTGTGTATCAGGCCCGAATCAATATGGGACGCAAACTGGCAGATAAAATTCTGCGCGAAATGCCAAATCACGATATCGATGTCGTGATTCCGATTCCAGACACCAGTCGGACGAGTGCCCTCGAGGTGGCTCAGAAACTTGGTGTCCTTTTCCGTGAAGGGTTTATCAAAAACCGATATATCGGACGCACCTTCATCATGCCCGGTCAGACCGAGCGGCAAAAATCTGTTCGGCAGAAATTAAATCCCGTCGTGCAAGAATTTAAAGGTCGTAATGTGCTGTTGGTGGATGATTCCATCGTGCGTGGCACGACTTGCCATCAGATTGTTGAAATGGCGCGAGATGCTGGAGCCAAGAAAGTGTATTTTGCATCAGCGGCACCGGCTGTCGTCTCTCCGAACGTCTACGGCATTGATATGCCTGCAGCCAGTGAGCTGATTGCTCATGGACGGAGCGCCCAAGAGATCAATCAATTGATTGGTGCCGATGGCCTCATTTATCAAGAGCTTGATGATTTGGTGGACGCTGTTTCCGAACTCAACCCAAGTCTCAAATCCTTTGAAGATTCTGTCTTTTCTGCATGCTACATCACCAAAGAAGTGGATGATGCCTATCTTGAAGCATTAGCAGCGAAACGGAATGACGGAGCCAAACAAGAAGCGCTAGGCGATTCTGAGGATGCCTGTCTTGATCTTCGAGCTGATGCTTCATGATGGATCGTGACCGCCGCTTAAAGGCGATGATCGCAGGCTTGTCAGAAGATACCCAGGCGATCCGGGTTGGGCTTGATCGGACCGCCGAACGTGAGCACTCAGAGCCGATTTTTACGACCTCAAGTTTTGTGTTCCCAGATGCGGAGACGATGGCAGATGCCTTCGTTAACAACTCGGGACTTTCCATTTATGCGCGGGTTGATAATCCAACCATTGATGGATTTTGCAAACGGCTGGCCGTTTTGGAAGGCGCCGACGCGTGTGAGGCGACAGCCACTGGAATGGGGGCAGTATTATCGACGCTGATGGCCCATTGCCAATCCGGTGATCGCGTGTTGATGTCGACAGGCGTCTTCGGTGCAACCTTGAATTTGGTGAAAAATTATTTTGTGAAATACGGCATTGAGCTGACCTTGATTTCACCAACAGATCTGTCGGCCTGGGAGCAGGCACTGTCTCAGCCGGCAAAGCTTGCCTATTGCGAGACGCCATCGAATCCAACGATTGATATTGTCGATATTCAAGCACTGTCGGAACTCTGTCGTGCGCATGATTGCTTGTTCGTGGTTGATAACTGTTTCATGACACCGGTGTTACAAAAGCCTCTAGTGCTAGGTGCAGATTTGGTGATTCACTCTGCGACGAAGTATCTCGATGGACAGGGACGCGTGATGGGTGGGGCGGTCCTCGGTCGTGCAGATTTAATCGAACCGGTGACGTCTTTTATCCGCTCTGGTGGTGTGACCATGAGCCCATTTAATGCTTGGGTGTTTTTAAAGGGCCTTGAGACCTTGAGTGTGCGGATGAAAGCACATAGTGAAAATGCACTCGAGCTGGCCCAATGGCTTGAACAGCAGCCGCAAATTGAACGGGTTAACTATGCAGGCCTTGAATCTCATCCTCAATATGCATTGGCAAACCGACAAGCAAAATCCGGTGGCGGGGTGCTGAGCTTTCATTTGCGAGATGGCTCGCGTGAGCACGCGTGGAAATTTTTAAATCAGACTTGTTTGATGTCGTTGACCGCCAATTTAGGCGATGTCAAAACAACCGTCTGTCATCCGGCAACGAGTACACATGGCCGTTTGGATATTACTGACCGTCAGCTGATGGGAATTTCTGAAAATATGATTCGAATCGCTGTCGGATTGGAATCAGTGGATGATCTCATCAGCGACTGCGAACGCGGTCTGGCCGCGCTCGCAGGCTAGAGTCTTAAGCGGCTGCTTTCAAAGCAGCGATGCGCTCCTCCAGCGGAGGGTGTGTCATAAACAGACGCATCATGGTATTTCCACCGGTACGAATCCCAAAAGCAACCATGGAATCTGGCAGTTCTGACGGTGTTCCTTGCTCGGCACGCAATCGTTCCAACGCCCCGATCATCGCAGGAGCGCCGGCGAGTTGAGCGCCTGCCTGATCAGCGCGGAATTCGCGTTGCCTAGAGAACCAAAAGACGATGATTGAAGCCAAGATACCCAAGATGATTTCGGCGACAAAGGTGGTGATGTAAAACGCAGGCCCATGGCCGCGCTCTGTTTTAAAGACGGCGCGGTCAATGGTGTGACCAATGACGCGAGAAAAGAACATCACAAAGGTATTGACGACACCTTGAATTAGGGCCAGCGTAATCATGTCTCCATTGGCGACATGGCCAATTTCATGAGCCATGACTGCGCGCGCTTCATCGCGGCTAAATCGACTTAAAAGACCCGTACTGACTGCAACCAAAGCATTGTTTCGATCCCAACCGGTGGCAAACGCGTTACTGGTTTGGCTTTGAAAGATTCCAACTTCAGGCATGCCGATCCCGGCATCTTTCGCCAACTCTGCCACAGTGGCAACCAGCCACTGTTCATCGGCATTTCGAGGACTTTCAATAATCTGTGTGCCGGTTCCCATTTTGGCCATGGTTTTTGAGAGCAGTAAACTGACCACACTGCCCGCCATCCCAAAGACAAAACAGAACACTAAAAGGCTTGAGAGGTTTAAATCCACACCATTTGATGCCAAATACCCTTCAAAGCCCAAAAGGCTCAAAGTGATGCTTGCAATAAGCACGATGGCAAGGTTAGTTAAAAGAAATAATGCTATCCGTAACATGTGAGCCTCTCCTAAAGGCAACGGGGTCAGACAAGAAGATATTGGTTTCAGGGCGGAGTTCAAGTTGTGAGTGCAGAAAAAAAGATAAAAAAGACCGAACAGGAATGGCAGTCGGAATTATCCGCGGAATCCTATCGAGTGACACGACAAAAAGGGACGGAAAAACCGTTTGAGAATTCCTACCATGATGAGAAAACGGAAGGGGTCTACCACTGCATCTGCTGTGACACACCTTTATTTGATTCAGACCATAAATTTGACTCTGGATCTGGATGGCCGAGCTTCTTCAAACCGCTGGATGCTGACGTGATCGGTGAGCACGATGACCGTTCAATATTTTTCATGCCGCGGACAGAAGTGACCTGTGAGGTGTGCGATGCGCATCTGGGGCATGTGTTTAACGATGGACCAACGCCTACAGGGCTCCGTTACTGTATCAATTCAGCGAGTCTTCGACTTGAGCCAAAGGCTTAAATCGTTCGAGGCCCAAGTAGGGCAATCAAGCGCCAGCCAGGGCCCGCGGCTTGGATTTCCAGAGGAACATTGAGCGCTTTCAACTCATGAAGACGCATCACTGAAATCAGTACCCACTGTCCTTCAACAGGTGCAGTTTCAGGCGTTATCGCCTGGCGATAAAACGAGAAGCTTGGCATGCGGATCCCCTGTGAAACGACGCTAGCTTCTGCCTCTTTAGCGATCATGGCAGCTTCCTTTAACGGTCGCTGGCGAGCTTCAGAAATGATCGGGAGAATAATCAAGGCGATACACGCCAACTGTACACCGCCCATCGCAATCAAACGCTGGCTCAAGCGCCAACCCGGCACTAATAATGCGATCAATGCAAGCAATATGAGGCTTGCAGTAGCCAAGACCAGTGGCCACCACCAGTGAGCGAGTAGCTGCATGAGTATCACCAATTGTTCTTGATCGCGGAGGTGTTTGGGTTCTGGGATCATGGGGTGAAACAGCCCCAATGCCAGAATCAACCCAGGAACGAAGAGCCCTGGTAGAGCCCAAAAGCGACCAGCAATGCGTGGCAGAACTCGCGCATACAAGACAAACAAGGGCGCTGTTGAATAGAGAACATAATGGGGTAACTGGGTTCCTGATAACGAGACCAGCACGACGACGAACAGGATCCAGATCAAGGCAAACCGATTGACTGGACAATGCCAAAATTCACGGACTCTCAACAGGATCGCTAAGACCAGCCCACTGTAAGGCAAAAGGACCAGCGGCATGACGAACAGATAATACAGCGGATGACCACCATGCCCGTGAAGGTTTCCTGAGAAACGTTCGACGTTATGTCGCAGGATAAAGTTTTCAAAGAATGCTAGTCCTTGTGCGTCATAGACGCCCACTAGCCAGGGAGTGAGGACTGCTCCGAGCAAAAGCCAGGCACGCCAAGAGGCCATTGCTTGCCAAAGGAGGATCCATTGATTGGATAACAGGACCCAAAGTCCAAAGGCACCTGCTGGAATCAGCACGGCCACCGGACCTTTGGTTAGGATGCCGAGGCCAAACCATAAAAAGACGCGAAGACGAATCGAGTCTGTGGGATTCTGCAAATAGCGGGCAATATCGGTAAACAAGAGTGCCAACCAGAGATTCAGAATGGCATCAGCGGTTGCTGCTCGAGCGATCACGAGGGTTCCGAGGGTCGTTGCAAGCGCAAAGGCGACAAAGACGCCAAGCGCTGGTTTGTTGGTCACTTCAGCGCTGAATCGACCGAGAACAAGTGCCCACAAGGCGCCGGCGATCACCGATGGGAGTCGTCCAATCATCTCAATCGGAACCCAGGGTGTTGTCCAGCCAAAGAGCGTCAGTGCGGTCGCTTGCAGCCAGTAGGACAGAATTGGTTTGTCGTAGCGAGGCTCACCGTCCAAAGTGGTGGCTGCCCAATGCCCGCCATCGAGCAATTCTCGGGTCGCTTCAAGAAACGCACCTTCATCCAGATCAAATAAAGGCACCCAAGTGCCGATAAAACCAAGAAGCAATAGGCACAGAAATAATCGCCAGTCGAGCTTACTCAGAGCGATCATTTGAGCCTTTGGTCCAGCCCATGGCGTCGGTTTGTTTAGTCAATGGTGGTTGTCCACGACTTCTGAGCCGCGTCAGCATCTCAGCGACCAGACCTGTGGTAATCAACTGCAGCCCAACAAGAGCCAAGAGCACACCGGTGATCAATAATGGACGGTTGCCAATATCCATTCCGAAGAGTTTCAGCACCAATAGATAGGCCAATGCAGCTCCACCAAGACCACCGGTGATCAATCCGGCAACGCCAAAAAAATGACCGGGTCGTTCTCTGAATCGTAAGAAAAACCAAGCCGCTAACAGATCAAGAATCACTCGAGGTGTTCGTGAAATCCCGTATTTCGAAGTGCCTGCAACCCGAGCTCTGTGATTGACTGGTATTTCCGCAATCCGACTTGGATGCGTCAAGTTCGCAACCCACAGGGGGATAAAGCGATGCATTTCACCGCGCAGATCAAGCCCGTCAAGGACATCTTTGCGGCCCACTTTCAAACTACAGCCATAATCATGCAGCGCAACACCTGAGACCCGGCCAATCAGCCAGTTTGCCATTTGTGATGGCAAGGTTCGATCCAACGTATCTTGGCGATTTTTCCGCCATCCGCAAAGAAGGTCTAGGTGTTCGGTTTCAAGCTTTTCGACCATGCTTGGGATATCGGCTGGATCATTTTGTAAATCGCCATCCATAAAGGCAATGACGTCACCGCGAGCGGCTTGAAGGCCTGTTTGCATGGCTTGTGTCTGACCGAGATTTCGCTTGTGCGAGATCACCATGATGTGATCACCGCGATTGGATCGAGATTCCAAGAGCAGTTCGCGTGTCCGATCGGTGCTCCCATCGTCGACCAACACAAGCTCGAATTCGCCAGGGTAGGTTTCAAGCGCTGCGTGCAGTTCGTCGACTAAGCGCTCAACGTTGTCTTCCTCTTTGTATAGAGGAATAACAACCGACAGGCGGGGCAGGGTGTCAGCCATGAATTGTCCGTTTCAATAACAATAAAGCGCCGAGTATACCGAAGACAGCTGTCAGACTCAGTACGTAAATGTGAAGTTGGATGGTCATTTCCAGTGCAACGACCGGGGAAAGCCCCATGAAAGCGGATCCGAGAATCCCCCCGGCCTCGTAACTTCCTGCTCCAGCGAATCCATGAATCGGAAGAATGGAGGAGAGCTCAGCGCCAAGAATGGTCGTGACGACTTCGGTCATTGGGATGCCTGACAGAGTCGCTAAGAGCACTCCCATACCCATGATTTTTGAGAGCCAAGCCAAGATCGTCAGACGCCACATTCGATGCAAGCGTTTCCCGTTTTGCGCTTCATAAATGAGTTGCGCACGCGCTGTGGCGAGGATCTCAGGCAGTTGGATATGCTGTGTTTTAGGGACTATAAATCCAAGGATCAAAGGCGTGAGAAAGATGAGCGCAGCCAGCAGTGCGAGCATGACGGTTCCAGCAACCGGCAGTAAAATAATACAAAGACTGATTCCGATGAGACTGATGAAGTCTAGCAGGCGAATCCACAGCAGACTGGTGAGGCCGATTGAAAATTCAACGCCTCCGAGCCAGCGAGCAAGAATCGGAAGTGCGAGCTCACCCAATCGCATTGGCGCGAGATTATTGGCTGTGTTGTGAAGAAAACTTAAGCCGAGTGCTTCGGAGAGGGGCAGTTGATCGAACAACACCCAAGTTCTCAATCCGCGGAGTAGCCAGCTAGCAGCACCGAGCAACATAATCACCAAAGCCGTTTGCATGGGTAAGGCCGTCATCGCTGTCACAACGGCAGTCAAGTCAAGAACGGTTGCCGAGATCCAGATGGTTGCCCCGAACAGAGCCACGGCAATGATCAATTTCCATCGAATCGATTGGAGCCTGTTGTTTTCTTTTAAAGGGGCCATAGTTAAGGAGCATCGGTTGGTTGGTCGGTGACGGGAGGATAGTACCTTGTTATCTCGTGGATTGCTGATGGGCCGTTGAAAAATTTGGAGACCCTATGATTGATTCACTCACTGAATCCTACCGCAATGTGATCGGAACCATTGGTGAAGATCCGAACCGGGAAGGCCTGCTAGATACGCCCGCGCGAGCAGCGAAGGCCCTTGAGTTTTTAACATCAGGTTACCGTCAGGACCTAGAAACCATCGTTAATGGGGCCGTCTTTGAGTCCGATAATGACGAGATGGTCGTGGTCCGTGATGTTGAACTGTATTCCATGTGTGAACACCACATGTTGCCCTTTACTGGTCGCTGTCATATCGGGTATTTGCCTGATGGCAAAGTGTTGGGATTATCGAAATTTGCTCGCATCACCGATATGTTCGCAAGACGGTTACAAATTCAAGAAAATTTAACGCGCCAGATTGCCTTGGCGGTGCAGGATGTGACTGGCGCACGCGGTGTTGGTGTGGTGATCGAGGCCCGACACTTTTGCATGATGATGCGCGGAGTGCAAAAGCAAAACTCGACCATGGCAACCTCGGTGATGTTAGGCGATTTTCGAGAGCATCAAGCGACACGCAGCGAGTTTTTGCGCTTAATTGGGAAATCTTGATGACGGCCTTTCAACGCGATCAAATCGCTAAAATTCACATTCAGGATTTACGTCTCAGGACCTACATTGGGATCAATGACGACGAAAAGAAAAATCAGCAGGATGTGGTGATCAATATCCGCATCCATTATCACGCGGAAAAGGCAGTGAGCTTTAACGTGATTGATGAGGCCTTGAACTACCGCACAATCACCAAGAAAGTCATCAAGCATGTTGAATCCAATCGATTTTTATTGCTGGAGCGGATGACGGATGAAGTGCTGTCTTTGGTGATGGATCATCCCCAAGTGATGTGGGCTGACGTGACAATTGACAAACCACATGCGCTGCGGTTCTCCGATTCGGTGTCGATCAGGCTGTCGGCTAGGCGTGAAGGATATGCGGGTGCGCAACACCCGCATTGAACACTAAAGCGCGTCTTCGATGACTCGCGAAATCCGGCTTGAGGAAGGCCCGGTAAACGATCCGAAGCTTCCAACCAGCTGTCCTTCGCGATTTAAGATGTATTTGTGGAAGTTCCATGACGGATAGTCACCGTCAGCGGCTTCCGCAAGGCCACGGAACAGTGGATCTGCTTTTCCTTTCTTTGCATGGGTCGTTGCATACATGGGAAATTGCACACCGTAGGTCAGACGACAAAAATCGGCAGCTTCTTCTTCACTTCCGTATTCCTGATTACCAAAATCCTTGGACGGAAAGCCAAGGACCGTGAACCCTTGGTCTTGGTATTTCCGGTAAAGTGCCTCAAGTCCATCAAATTGCGGTGTGAATCCGCATTTAGAGGCCGTATTCACTATCAAGACAACCTGACCCTGATACACTTCACACAGGCGATCGACTTGTTCTCCTGCTAATTGCCGGACCGAATGATCCAGCAAGGGTGCGCATGTTGCATTCGCCTTTAAAGTCGTCATACCGATCACCACTGTTAAGCATTGGATGCTAAGTTTTTTGAGGTTCATGGATGTTATCCTCGTTGTTACAGGAGTACATCTTTGACTCGTTGTTGTCTCGTCCTTGGAGACCAGTTATCGGACCGCTTGTCGTCACTGTATTACCTTGAGCCGGAAGATGTTGTGCTTATGGTAGAGGTTTGGTCGGAAGCCTCATATGTCAAGCACCACAAGCAAAAAATCGCGCTCGTCTTCAGTGCGATGCGGCATTTTGCTGATGAATTACGCGCAAATGGTCGTTCTGTCATCTATGTTCCCTTGACCGATCCTGAGAATACCCAGAGTTTGACCAGCGAAGTCGAACGTCATCAAAGGTCCCATCATTTTTCTGAATGGTTACTGACAGAGCCTGGTGAATGGCGTTTAAAAGCCGCATTCGACGAGCTTAAAGTGACACTTCCTGTACCACTTCAGATTGTTCACGATGATCGATTTATCTGCTCGCACGATGACTTCCAAGCCTTTTTAACGGGCAGGAAGCAGCCGCGGATGGAACACTTCTACCGTAAAATCAGGCAGTCGACTGGGATCCTGATGGACGGAGGTGACCCCGTTGGTGGTCAATGGAATTTTGATCATGATAATCGCAAGGCGTTGGATCAACGTGCCACACCCAATCCTCCACAATGGCCGCTGGACTCGATCACTGAAGCAGTGATTGAACTGGTGAATACCCGGTTGACTGATCATTTTGGGGTCCTCGATGGGGCGGACTTTCGGTGGCCGGTCAATCGCGAGCAAGCGCTTCTCATGCTTGACCATTTCATCACCGCGCGGTTGCCTTCTTTCGGCGATTTTCAAGACGCGATGGTACTCGGTAAAGACACCTTATTTCACAGTCTCATTTCAACCAGTCTGAACCTCGGTTTATTACGTCCGATGGAAGTCTGTCAGGCTGCTGAAGAGGCCTATCGTCAGGGGCATGCACCAATCAACGCGGTCGAGGGCTTTATTCGCCAGATTATCGGCTGGCGTGAGTATGTCCGAGGATTATATTGGGCCTACATGCCAGACTACCAAACCCGTAATTCACTCAACGCGTCCTGGCCGTTGCCAGCCTTTTTTTGGGATGAATCGAAAACCGGGATGGTGTGTCTTTCGGAAGCAATTCGAAATACGCGCGAAAATGCCTATGCGCACCATATTCAGCGACTCATGGTGACGGGGAACTTTGCCCTCATCGCCGGCTGCTCTGTGACCGAGGTGTGCGAGTGGTATTTATCAGTATATGCCGACGCTTATGAGTGGGTGGAGCTACCGAATACGCTTGGGATGGCGTTATTCGCTGACGATGGGGTGATGGCGTCGAAGCCCTATTGCGCCAGCGGCAAATATATCGATCGGATGAGTGATTACTGCAAATCTTGTCGGTACCAAGTGAAAGAAACGGAGACCGAAAACGCTTGTCCCTTTAACTACTTGTACTGGGACTTCTTAATGACACATCAAGAGCGATTTCGCTCGAACCCTAGAATGGCCATGATTTTGAGGAATCTCGATCGGTTCAGTGAGCCTAAATTGGCTGCAATTCGATCACGCGCGATGGAATTTCGAGCGCGGATTGAGTCCACTGGATCTGATGTGATTGCCTCCTCGCAGGAGTCATTATTGTGAAGCGCGACGGAAAGACACTCAAAAAATCAGATCTTCCGAGCAAAGTCTGCCCCGTCTGCAGTCGGCCGTTTAGCTGGCGAAAAAAATGGGAAAGAGATTGGGATCAAGTGATCTATTGCAGTGATCGTTGCCGTCGGCAGGGGGTGCGAGTTGAAGTCTGAAGTGGTGATTTGGTTAGTTCGTGATACCTGCCGAGTGACAGATAATCCGGTACTCCATCGTGCATGTCAGATCGCACAAAGCCGAGGAGCACAGGTCCTTGCATTAGCGTGTTTAGAGCCGAGGCGGTGGGCTGATCAACAATTTGGGCTGTCCCGAGTTGGATCGCATTGGATGCGATTCCGCGCGGAGAGTTTGCGTGCTTTAAGACAAGAGCTCGAGGCATTGGGTGGTGGGTTGTGGTTGAGTTCGGAAGAGCCTGTTTATGCAGTCAACCGGATCCAGCAGCAGTACTCGGTGATTACCCTTGTCTGTGATGAACCGGTTGCGACAGAAGAGCGATTAGAAGTGGCAAGGCTTGAGGCGGAGGGTTACTCAACGGTTCCAGTCTTCGTGGATGATTTGTTTCGCTTTGAACAGCTTCCATTCGATTTAGATGAGCTTCCGGCAACGTTTTCAAAATTTAGAAAGGCGGTTGAGAAAAAACCGAGTCTGTTACCAGATCGGCCGATCGATAGCCGGTCAATGGGAGGATGCATTCCATCCATTTGGGCGGATCCCGCGGAATGGAAAGAGGCGCTTGAGATCCCATTAGATCCGAGTATCGAGGTTCCAACACATGGTGGCGCAGAATCAGCCAGTGGGCATTGGAAGGCCTATCTTGATGCGAGAGCTTTATCGCATTACAAGCAAACGAGAAATGCATTTCAAGGACCGATGCAGTCCAGTCATTTATCGGCATGGCTTGCCCATGGCTGTATCTCGCCACGACAGATTTGGTGGGATACGCTCCAGTATGAGCAGGATCTCGAAGCTAATGAGTCCACTTACTGGTTGAGGTTTGAACTGTTGTGGCGCGAATATTTTCGGTGGTACTCAAGAGCCAGTGATTGGACCTTGTTTCGTCGAACTGGACCGAGTGATCAAGTCTTTGGATTTGATCAGAATGCCCGTCGTTTCGAGCGATGGAAAACCGGCCACACCGATTGCGATATCGTGGATGCTGCGATGCGAGAACTGAATCAAACCGGCTGGATGAGTAACCGGGCAAGACAACTGGTTGCAAGTCATCTCATTTATGAATCGAATTTAGACTGGCGTTTGGGTGCAGCCTATTTTGAAAGCCAATTGGTCGATTTTGATGTGGCCAGTAATTGGGGGAATTGGGCCTATATTGCTGGTGTCGGGCCTGATCCACGAGGCGGTCGTATTTTCCATCTGAATGATCAGGCAGACCGCTACGATCCCGATGGGTCGTATCGAAGACGTTGGCTGTCATGACCCTGCCGGTCGTTGTTTGGTTCAAGCGAGATCTCCGCATCGTCGATCATGAGCCATTGGATGCAGCCGTTCGTGAAGGTCCAGTCATCCCAATCTATGTGGTTGAGCCTGAGTATTGGGCGATGGAATATACCTCGGGTCGCCAATGGTTATTTTTGAAGGATTCGATCTTGTCACTGGATCAGGCCTTAGGCGAATGCGGTCAGCCATTGTGGACTGCAATCGGTCAGGTCGAGGAGGTATTTGATCGATTGCATCGTCGGTATCAGTTCCAGACGCTGGTTTCACACCAAGAAACTGGTCCCGATTGGACGTTTCAACGGGATCGTCGAGTCAAGCAATGGTGCAAAGACCGAGGAGTGACTTGGACTGAGTACCGGCAACATGGAGTGGTTCGCGGTCTTCGCGAGCGTCAAGGCTGGGCCAAACAATGGGGTGAGCTGATGGATCGCCCGCAACGACCTGTCCCGTCTCGAATTGAAGGTGTCGGTAGCCCTCCGAAACCGGCTGCTGAAGTGTTGCAAGCGGTATCGATCACCGATGAATCACTGGTGCGTAGTCAGAGCGGTGGTCGCTCTGAGGGCTTAGAGCTCTTGGATAGCTTTTTAGACAGGCGTTGTGAAACCTATCGTGGTGGAATGTCGAGTCCTTTGACTGGAGAGCAGGTCTGTTCCAGGATCTCGACGCATCTGTCGGTCGGGACTCTGGGTGTCCGTGAGGTTTGGCAGCGTGTGTGTGAACGTCGTGATGAGCTCAAACACGATGGGGGCCGATCCCAGGCTCTCCGCAGCTTGAAATCGTTTCAATCGAGATTGCATTGGCATTGCCATTTTATGCAGAAACTCGAGTCTGAGCCTCGGCTAGAGTTTGAAGAGTTACACCGCGGATTTATTGGGCTACGAGAGACCGACGGCAACATGACAATGGAGCCATTTGAACGGTTCCGAACCGGCACTCTTGGCTGGCCTTTTGTAGATGCATGCTTGCGATGTCTGTCACAGACGGGTTGGTTGAACTTTCGAATGCGCGCCATGCTAGTGTCGATCGCGAGCTACCATTTGTGGATTGATTGGCGGCAAACTGGTGCGTTGATGGCGCGGTGGTTTACTGACTTTGAGGCAGGTATTCATTGGTCACAAGTACAAATGCAATCCGGAACAACCGGGATCAATGCCAATCGAATGTATTCCCCGGTCAAACAATCTGAAGACCAAGATCCACAGGGGATCTTTATCAAACGGTGGGTGCCGGAGCTTCGAAATGTGCCGATTGAATGGATCCATCAACCCTGGCGAATGCCCTTAAGTATGCAACGAGCCGTGGGATGTGAGATGGGTCTGCACTACCCAGCACCCATTGGGGACCCAGCCCAGCTTGCGCGAGTTGCTCGGATGCGATTCAAGGCGTGGATTGAGACGCATGATTTGAAGCCTGAGGCTCAACGAGTCCTGAAGGCACATGGCAGTCGGCTAAGACAGGTACGTCCGCGGTATGGTAAAAAGGTTGCTGCGTCGCAGATGGCTTTGGATTTGGAATGACAGATAACGATCAGAACCGGATGGAAACCATGGGTGTCCGATTGGGCTATCTTGGTTTGTTACCTTTTGTTGCCGGTGCGGTCGCTGCACTCCTTTCCAATGAATTGGCGTCTTTTGCTCTGCAAGCCTTTGTCTTGTACTCACTGGCGATTCTGTCGTTTATGGGTGGGGTTCACTGGGGCTTGGCCTTGATCACTGGAACACGCCAGAGTTCTCGATTATTGGTCTCTGTGATCCCGGTGATCGCTGCTTGGATTTGCTTGATGACGTTGCCTGCGCATCTGACATTGGCGGTCTTGGGCGGTGGGTTTATTGCGCAATGGTTTGTAGACCGACCAATCTTAGCTGAGCTTCCGATTCCGTCTTGGTATCTGGAGATGCGTCCGCGACTCGCCTATGTCGTTGCCGGCTGTCATCTATTTATGTTGTTTCGGTTGATGAGCTAGTTATTGCGGGAGACGTTTGATCTCGGGCACGAAAAGCGACGGATCAACGGACACTCCATTGAGAATGACCCCTAAATGCAAATGTGCACCTGTCACCCGGCCTGTCGCTCCAACAGTGCCGATCGGTTGGCCTTGCTCAACCTCTTGTCCTTCACCAACATCAATTTGATCCATGTGGTTATACATGGTTTTTAAACCTTCCCCGTGATCGATAACCACTAAGCGACCGTTAAAAAAGAAATCACCCACCAAGGTGACTCGACCCCGAGCAGCCGCTTTGATTGGAGTTCCTGTGGGTGCTGCAATATCAGTTCCGGAGTGTGGGCGGCGTGGTTGATCGTTAAAGAATCGACGTTTACCGAAGGGACCTGAAATTGGACCTTCGACTGGAAGGATCAGTCGGATGGTATCGAGTTCTCCATCGAATGCATCGAGTGCACCGCGCTGCCGTTTGGATTCTCCCTTGATGCGATCAAGATCTAACGGATTGGGCGTTACATGTCGTTGATTTTTCAGATAGATGCGTTGTTCTAAGTATTTCTTGGGGCGGACTTCAAATGGAATTTGCTTCCCCATATTCTGTAGCTGGTGGGTCCCGGGTTCGAGTGATAGGGGGAGGCCAACGACCGCCAAGTCTTGGCCATTATCTGTGATCGTTAACACCGGTTTGCCGTCAAATGTCGGGCGAGAGTCTGGTTCGATGGGAATGACGGCGACGCCTCCGGGAACGCGGGAGTCCTCGATTGCCATTGCCGACGTTGAGAGCGCAGCGATGAAGACTGCGAGACATCCAAATCTCATGTTGGGTCCTTCATGATATGAGTCACTGTAGCGTTGAGCCTGCCATCTTTGAGGCGAATTTCAACTGGGGACTGCTCGGTCACATCACCGACGGATCCAATCGAGCGATCCACCTGCGTATCACCTTTTAAAACGATTCCGTAACCACGGCTTAATGTTGCAAGAGGACTTAAAGTATCCAGTTGAGCGCTGAGATGAGCTAGGGCGATTTTAGTGTGTTTGATGCGCTGATCCGCGGCCTGTTGCAAGCGCGACTGGATGGATCGGACATCATGACGTTTCAAGGCGATGTACTCCGTCGGGGGCACGAGCTTTCGCTCGAGTTGTCGCAGTCGGTCCCGGGATTGATTGGTGTGTTGCGTGACGCCGCTTGAGAGTCTATGTGTCACCAGTTCCAGTCGTTGCTGTGCCAGTGAGATCAATGTATCTGCACGTGAGACGAGACGATCTTGGTATTGATGTAATCGCCGGGTGATGTCGAAGACGTCCGGTGTTGCCAGTTCTGCTGCTTGCGATGGCGTAGCGGCCCGGACGTCAGCGATTAGATCGGTCAGCCCAGTATCGGTTTCATGTCCGACCGCGGAGATCACGGGAATTTGGCAATTGGCCAGGGTGCGGCATAGTTGTTCATCATTAAACGCGCTGAGATCCTCAGAAGCCCCGCCGCCGCGTCCAATGATGAGAACGTCGGCGATGCCTTCTTCAGAGGCTCGTCGTAGGGCTGAAACGAGCTCCTCTGGAGCAGTCTCCCCTTGAACTGCTGCCGAATAGAATCGAATGCTTGCGATCGGCCAGCGCTTTTTCAGAATAGTCAACATATCGCGAATCACAGCGCCCTTTGACGAGGTGATCAGACCGATACATCGAGGCATCGCTGGTAAGGATTGTTTACGAGTTAAATCAGTTAATCCTTCGGCGATCAGTTTGGCTTTCAGCGCGTCGAGTTTTGCTTTTTGGTCACCCACACCTGCTTCTGTCATGTGTTTGACGATCAACTGCAGTCGTCCGTTTGGTGGGTAAAAGTTCACCTCACAGCGGACACGAACTTTGAGTCCATTACGAGCGATGAGTCGGACCAGTCGGTTGGCCCCCTTGAACATCACAGCGCTTAACGAGGCTTCACCATCGGTTAAGGAAAAATACCAGTGCCCTGATGGATAGGTTTTAAAGTTGCTGATTTCCGCATCCAAAGTCACGGCTCGAGGGAAGAATTCAGTCAGCGCTTGGGTCAGTAGAGCGGCCAGCGAAGAGACTGTTAGCGCATTTTCGGCTTCGCTCACTTGTTCCGACACCCCTTAACTCCTTAAACTATGCGATTACCCGCCACCTTCAAGGACTTACTCATGTTACGGATTGCCGAAGACGCCCTGACCTTTGATGATGTGCTGCTTGTTCCGGGTTATTCAAACGTCATTCCTGCTAATGTCAGCTTGAAAACTCAAATCACGCGCAACATTGAGCTTAGCATGCCCTTATTGTCAGCGGCGATGGATACTGTGACTGAAGCGTCACTGGCGATCGCGATGGCTCAGGAGGGAGGCCTCGGGATTCTGCATAAAAATATGACCATCGAGCAGCAGGCTTTGGAAGTCCGTAAAGTCAAAAAATTCGAGACAGGCATTATTCAGGATCCGGTGACTTGTGCTCCCAACATCACGATCCACGAACTACTAGCCATCACACGTCATCACAACATCAGCGGTGTCCCTGTCGTGGAAGGCGATAATTTGGTCGGTATCGTCACCGGTCGCGATATTCGGTTCGTTCCGGATCTCAATGTGTTGGTTCGCGATGTGATGACACCTAAGGACCGTTTGGTCACTGTGACTGAGGGTGCTGGCCATTTGGAAATTCAAACAAAACTTCACAAACACCGGATCGAAAAAGTGTTGGTGGTGGACGACGACTTTCGATTGAAGGGTCTTGTCACGGTCAAAGATATGATGAAAGCCGAGAGTCATCCCAATGCTGCCAAAGATGCGGCGAAGCGCTTATTAGCTGCCGCTGCAGTCGGAACAGGCGCGGAGGGTGAAGAGCGTGTGGGTGCCTTAGTCGAGGCCGGCGTTGACATTTTGGTCGTCGATACAGCCCATGGTCACTCTCAGGGGGTCTTGGATCGAGTCGCCTGGATCAAACAAACCTTTCCACAGGTTGACGTGATCGGTGGAAACATTGCGACCGGGGAAGCAGCAAAGGCACTTGTTGAAGTCGGTGCGGATGCTGTGAAAGTGGGTATTGGTCCGGGTTCAATTTGTACTACCCGCATTGTTGCGGGGGTTGGTGTGCCGCAGGTCTCAGCGATTGCCAATGTTGCGTCAGCACTCATGGGGTCTGGAATCCCGTTGATTGCTGACGGTGGAATTCGATATTCCGGTGATATCGCAAAAGCGATCGCAGCGGGTGCATCGACGGTCATGGTTGGTTCGTTGCTTGCCGGTACTGACGAGGCTCCAGGTGAAGTGGAATTGTTCCAAGGCCGAGCTTACAAGTCCTATCGTGGGATGGGGTCGCTTGGTGCCATGGCGCAGCGAGAAGGGTCGTCGGATCGGTATTTCCAGGATGCCAGTGCCGGTGCTGAGAAGCTCGTTCCCGAGGGTGTGGAAGGACGTGTTCCCTGTAAAGGTCCTCTGTCAGGGATCGTTCATCAGATGATGGGAGGGCTTCGCGCAGCCATGGGATACACAGGGTGTGCTTCGATTGAAGAAATGCGTTCACGTCCTAGTTTCGTGAAAATCTCAGGAGCGGGTGTTAAAGAATCTCATGTGCATGATGTGTCGATCACGAAAGAAGCACCTAACTACCGAGTGAAATAACGATGGATATTCATGCTGACCGACTGCTGATTCTGGATTTTGGATCGCAGTACACCCAACTGATCGCTCGCCGGGTGCGCGAGCACGGGGTGTATTCAGAGATCCTTCCTTGCGACGTAGATCCGGCACGGATCACTGATTTTTCTCCAAAGGGAGTGGTGTTGTCGGGAGGCCCTGAGTCAACAACCGATGCAGCAGGTTGGACAATCCCCAAAGAGGTGTATGACTTAAACGTTCCAATTTTGGGCATTTGCTACGGGATGCAAGCGTTGGCTCAAGAGCTGGGTGGCCGTGTGGAATCGAGTCAATTACGAGAGTTCGGTCACGCAGATCTTGTCATTGAAGATGATTCGTCGCTATTGGCTGGATTATCCGAGACCGGGTCGTTATCGGTTTGGATGAGTCATGGCGACCGAGTGGTTGAGTTGCCACCAGGCTTTCAGGCGATCGGTTCCAGTGCTCATGCGCCGATCGCCGCAATGGCCAATGACGAACGCAGAATTTATGGCCTGCAATTCCATCCTGAAGTGACTCATTCAGAGGGCGGATCTGAGATGCTCGCCCGATTTGCACATGGGATTTGTGGTTGCGGTCGAGAATGGACACCTGAAAATATCATTGATGACGCGATCCACGAGGTACGCAGACAAGTGGGCGATGGTCAGGTCTTGTTGGGATTATCTGGGGGTGTCGACTCCTCTGTAGTCGCGGCACTTCTTCACAAAGCGATTGGTGATCAACTGGTTTGTGTGTTTGTGGACAACGGTTTATTGCGCCTTAATGAAGGTGTGCAAGTGATGGAAGCATTTGCGCAGAATCTGGGTGTTAGAGTCATTCGAGCGAATGCGGAAGACCGCTTCTTAACAGCCCTCAAAGGGGAAACTGATCCGGAGCGAAAGCGCAAGATTATCGGACGGACATTTATCGAGGTATTCGAAGAAGAGGCCGCTAAGTTAAGTGATGTTCGTTTCCTTGCTCAAGGGACGATTTATCCGGATGTGATCGAATCTGCAGGTGCTGCCTCAGGAAAGGCTCACGTGATTAAAAGTCACCACAACGTTGGTGGTCTTCCAGAGGATATGCGGATGGAGCTTGTTGAGCCCCTGCGCGAACTGTTTAAGGATGAAGTTCGGATTCTCGGTGTCACGCTTGGCCTTCCTCCGTCGATGGTTTATCGCCACCCGTTCCCGGGGCCAGGACTCGGCGTGCGTATCCTGGGGGAGGTGCAAAAGAGATCGGCTGATATCTTGCGCAAAGCGGATCATATTTTTATTGAAGAATTAAGAAAGGCTGACCTGTATGACAAAGTCTCGCAGGCATTTGCGGTCTTCTTGCCAGTAAACTCTGTCGGGGTCGTTGGCGATCAGCGCCGTTACGCTCCAGTTGTGGCACTTCGCGCAGTTGAGACGATTGACTTTATGACAGCGCGTTGGGCGCATTTACCCTATGAGTTTATCGAGCATGTCTCAGGCAGAATCATCAATGAGATAGAAGATGTGAGTCGCGTCGTCTATGACGTCAGTTCCAAGCCGCCTGCTACTATCGAGTGGGAGTAAGAATTATCTGGCGCTGAATTCATTGGAGTACTTGTTATCATTCGAAGCTTGACGACAGTTGATTTGATTGAAGTAGAACAGGTTTTTACCCAAGCGTTTTCTATCGAGGAAGCGTCGGCTACCTACCAAATCATTCGCGCCAGCATATCGAACAATACACCGGATACACGCCTGTGTTTGGGGTACGAGAAACAGACAAATATTGTGGGCGCGATAGCGTTCACATCAGTAGTCTTCGAACCAGATGAAGACATGACCGGATATATTCTTGCGCCTTTAGCAGTTCATAGTGATTATCAACAACAAGGAATCGGCACCAAGCTCATCGAGTACGGGTTGGCGCATCTGATTGCCCAAGGAGTCGAGGTCGTGCTTGTTTACGGAGATCCCGAGTATTACGGAAGATTTGGATTCGACGTGGAATTGGGTAGACATTTCAGGCCCCCTTATGCGCTTGAATACGAGTTGGGATGGCAAGCGATGCAGTTGGGTACATTGAACCTTAGGGATCGGATCTATCCGTTTCGATGCGTTGATGAGCTCTCAGATCCAACGTTTTGGTAGCTTGGTTCTCATGATCAGGATTGGCTCATGATCACTAGCTTTTTTGCATCCCACTAACACTCAGGGATGATCATCCACCCTCGAGTGGTCTTGAGTCACGGTAAAAACATCAAAAAAAGTTGTAGATGCTCATCGCAATGCGTCATTGGATCGGTTGTTGAGCCTTCGATTTGGGCTACCAGATCTCTTTTCTTGCATAAACGATGAACTTCACAAATATTTTTATAAAGAAAATCAATGGATTAGATCAAAACGATCTTAGACAAGTCGAGCGGACGCTTTACCTTGAGAGGTGGATTAGCGGTCTCATGGAGGAGAAACACAGTAGGAGTTTATACAATGACTATCTCACAGTTTCTCGACCCCACTTGGAATGCATTATCAAGCGCCCCCGGAGAATTTAAATACACCATGTCGGTCGTCTTGGCAGGCATGTGGTGTGTAATTTTCGGGATCTACACGGCCGAGCTGACCTTTATCGGGTACAACATTTTGGGGCATATTGCGGTGATCACAGGGGTCTTTGTGACGCACCGAGTGTTCCAGACAGCGCGAGAGTATTCGCCGAACCAAAACTAACGAATACATGCCGTTTCCCGAGAGCGCAACAAACTCTCGGGGGCGGCATGAGTCCTGAGACCGATCGCCTGACTGGCACGGGTGTCTTGCGGAACGAGGGTTCTGCGTGTGGTCTTATTTTCTGATCCAGAATCCTCAACGAATCACGACTGTGATTGTCGTTCTGTGATACCGTCACAGCCTAATTGTTAATGGCGATTGCGCTCATGTCTGACCTGATTCTTCATCATTATTGGCCGTCTCCCTTTGCTCACAAAATCCGGTTAGCGCTAGGATTGGTCGACACATCATGGAAGTCCGTCGAGATTCCACGTGTTCCGCCAAAACCGTTACTGATGCCACTCACGGCCGGCTATCGTCGAACGCCCGTCTTGCAAAATGGAGCAGACATCTACTGCGATACGCAGAATATCGTGAGGGCCATTTCTGAGTTGACTGCGACAAGCTCGTTACTACCGACACGACAGCGCGGACAAATCTTGGCTTTTACCGATTGGGTGGATGGAACGGTGTTTAATTTAGCCGCTCGAGTGATTCTGACATCAGCACTCGATACAGCGCCGCCTGAATTCATCCAAGACCGTGGTGGGTTATATTTTGGACCTAATTGGACGCCGGAAGGACTGAAGGTGCAATTGCCGGGCGTGATTCGGCAACTCGCCGCGCATTTGGATTCAATCAATCAAGGATTGCCGGATACTGGAGGCTATTTGACTGAGTCACTGTCATACGCTGATGTCAGCATTGCTTACGTGGCATGGTTTATCCGGGGGCGTTGGGATGTCGGGCCAGAATTTTTATCGCAATTTCCAAGCATTGAGCGTATTGAACGCAACGTTCACGAACAAAGCACTGATTGTCATGAAGAGTTATCGGCTGAGTCGGCGTTAATGATGGCTTTGCAGGCGGAATCGATCGCCCCACGAGGGGTAGAAGCGCAAATTGGATCAGGACTGAGTGAAGGGATGCAAGTTTTGATTCGACCCCAAGCTGAAACCTCAGATCCCCCGATCATTGGTCGCTTGCGTTATCTAGATCGAGTTAGGGTATCGATTGATCATCAAGACCCGCAAGTCGGTGATGTGGTGGTTCATCTCCCGGTCGCCGGTTACCAAATTCAGCCGAGTGACTAGTCACCCATCATCTGACGATAACGTTCGTTGCATTCTGTTTATGGTGATTGCGATGGCAGGCTTTGCGATCGAAGATGCAGTGATCAAACAGTTGTCTGCCACGATGCCGATTTCACAGGTCCTCATGCTCATCGGAGCGGGTGGTTTGATGGTGTTCGGGACGGTATCGTGCTTCACTCGAGTGAGCTTAGTGACAGCCCAAGTCCGCAAACCCTGGTTTATTATCCGGACGCTGGCTGAGTTGGCTTCGGCGATTTTTTTCGTGATCGCGATCGTTTACGCGTCACTGTCTGCGTCCTCGGCGATTTTACAAGCCACACCACTGGCGGTCTCGCTCGCAGCCGCTGTGTTCTTGAAGCAACATGTCAGTGTTCGTCAATGGGCACTGATTGGTATGGGTTTTCTCGGCGTTTTATGTGTGATCCAACCGGGTCTTGAGGGGTTTAAACCTGCGGCCTTATCGGCCGTCATCGGTGTTGTGTTTTTGGCCCTTCGCGATGCGATCACCCGCTCGATCTCAGTCACTGTTCCTGCGCTATCGGTGTCTTTCTGGGCATTTTTCGCATTGTTAATGGCTGGAGTGGTCACGATTCCGTTTTTTGGCGCCTTTGGCGGGATCACAGTTGAACACATTGGACTGTTAGTGATTTCGACTCTGTGTGGCACCGGGGCCTATTTCTGTGTGGTCATGGCTACTCGCGGTGGCGACGTTGCAGTGGTTGCTCCCTTTCGCTACACCCGGTTGATTTTTGCGCTTGGTCTGGCTGTGGTGTTTTTTGACGAGGAAGTGAACGCCATGATGTTAATCGGGAGCACCCTGATCATCGGCTCTGGGATCGTCATGCTTGCTTCTGGGGGATCAGTGAGGAAGTAAGTCGACCAGGGTGCGGACGAGATCGGCGTTATCAGACGCAATGGTCCCGTCAGGTAGCCAAATTCCATTTTCAAAACCAATGCGAAGGTCCATGCCTTCTGATGCCGCACGGAGCAGACATGGAATTTGGCCTCGTCCAAATGCGCAAATCATTTCACGCATGGGTCGTAGCTCTTTCGGCTGTGCATCCCTTGTTTTTAAAAACGGATCCAATTGATCAGGCGTGCTTTCTTGATCTTTCGAATATCGCCCGAGGACATAAAGCACCTCAAGAGATGTTGTCTGAATGATGCCTTGATCGACCAATGCGGTTAGCGTCTTGAGGTCGTCAGTGTCGTATAAAATAAACTGAACGCGGGTTTTGGCGAGCAGTTCCGCGAAAAAAGCCGTCAAAGCTCTCGGTTCCTGTGCGCGCAGGATTTCACGGATTGCAACAGAGACCCATGGCGCTTGAATTCGCGCTAATAAATCGATTTGAGCCTCGGCTTCGTAAATGCCTGCCGCTTCGGACGTCACTTGAACCGAAAGCCCAGGGACGCGGCTATGTAATTGCGTGATTAATGTTTCATAGCGTTCAACGTCCAAAAGGTGAAGTTGATCGTTCGTGCGAATGTGCGCGTGAATTCCTCGAGCTCCAACCTCAAAACAGGCCACCGCAGTTTGCACTAAGTCCTGGTCGGTGACCGGGACTGCTGGGTGGTCGAGAGTGGTTCGTCGCGCACCGTTCGGTGCGACCATGATAAACGTCACGCTGCACGATCTCGATTGGCACTGACATCGCCAATCGCACGTGTCAGGCGATCAGTCATGATCTGAACATCAGCCGCCTCAATGATGAACGGTGGTGCCAGTAAAATATGATCACCTAATTGGCCATCGATGGTTCCGGACATTGGGTAGCACATCAATCCATGACTCATCGCGACTTTCTTAATTTGGCTCGCAGTTTTCAAAGCAGGGTCTAATGGGGCTTTGGTCTCTCGATCACCAACCAACTCGATGCCAACAAAAAGACCGCGTCCACGAATATCTCCAACCCATGGGTGGGATCCCAGAGAGGTATTCAAAGAACTCTGAAGGAGCGAGCCCATTGCATGAACATGCTCCATCATTCCTGGTGCAGTGAGCTCTTCCATTACAGCTAAACCGGCTGCACAGGCGGTTGGATGTCCCATATAGGTATGGCCATGCTGAAAGAACCCAGATCCGTCAACAATCGCCTGATAGATGAAGTGTTGGCACAGCATCGCACCGATGGGCTGAATTCCTGCTCCGAGGCCCTTGGCGATACACAGCATGTCAGGTTTCACTTGATCGTGGTCACAGGCATACAGGTGACCGGTTCGTCCCATGCCGCACATGACTTCATCAAGTATCAACAACACACCGTACTGATCGCAAATCTCTCGAATCCGCTTGTAATATCCATCAACCGCCGGAACAGCCCCCATAGTCGCACCAACAACTGGCTCAGCGACAAAGGCGGCGACTCGGCCTTCACCGATGCGTAAAATTTCTTGTTCCAGTTCATTCGCAACGCGCAAACCGTAGGCTTCTGGTGTTTCTCCCGGGTTGGCCCATCGATAATAGTGACAGGGACTGATGTGGCTCATGTGGGCTGGTAGCAGTGGCTCGAACTGTCGACGCCGCCATTGATTGCCGCCACTCCCAAGTGCACCAAGAGTATTGCCATGGTAGCTCTGGCGGCGGCCGATTATGTGCGTGCGGTCAGGCTCGCCAATTTCGAGGAAATACTGTCGCGCAAGCTTCAGTGCCGCTTCCATGGCTTCGCTTCCACCACTGACAAAATAGACATGATCGATTCCATCTGGAGCTTGGCTCACTAACACATCGGCGAGCTGTTCAGCCGGTTCGGAGGTAAAGAAGCCAGTATGCGCAAAAGCCATGGTTTGCAACTGCTGACATGCTCGGTCGATGACTTTTTTCGGAGTGTGACCAAGACAACTCACCGCGGCTCCTCCACAGGCATCGAGATAGCGATTACCTTCGGAATCGATGAGATAAATTCCATCACCTGCAACAGCAGTGGGCAGGTCAAGCTTTGGCGCTCGGCCAAAAATTGAGTGAGAAACGGCCACTTATACCTCCTTCGAACGACGTGTTCGTTGTGACCATCCGACAATGACCAGCAGGAAAAGTGCAGGTAGATACATCCATTCCTTCGTCAGTCGGTGTGTTTGTTCCATTGCAATATCAGTGATTTCTACTGGGGTGTCCCCGTAAAAATCGAATCGTTGCATCGTCTGAAAATTCTCAGTACCCGGGAAGGGCTCGTCCAACAGGATTGAGGCCTGCTCTGCGCGTGCAAGGACTCCCGCCTGATCCAAGGCGCTCGCGAGGGTAATGGTGGAGTCGGCTTGGATCAGTAATACCAGTTGTGTGAGTTGATCTGGATTGTCGAAATCTGGGCCTTCGATGGTCAGTCTGACTTGGCCGTCCAGATTTGCTTGATCCAAGGTCGCTTCGCTGATGGCTAACGAGCTCCATGGTTCTTGAATTTGATCGATCCAATATCCCGGGCGAACCAGGGTGAATGCGATTAAAAGGAGGGTTGCCGTTTCCCACCACCTCGACTTGACAATCCAAAAGCCCTGAGTGGCAGCACCAAATAGCATCATGGCAGTGGCGGCAACGATAAAGATGATGACTCCCTGGAGAACAGTCACATCGATCAAGAGTAGGTCGGTGTTAAAGATAAAAATAAAAGGCAGAATCGCTGTTCGAATATCGTAGGCGAATCCCTGAAGGCCGGTACGGATCGGGTCGCCTTGACTGATGGCCGCTGCAGCAAAGGCAGCCAATCCAACAGGGGGGGTGTCGTCTGCCAGGATTCCGAAATAAAAGACAAACAAGTGCACAGCGATTAATGGCACGATCAGACCTGATTGTGCTCCGACGCTGACGATAACTGGGGCCATCAATGATGATACAACAATGTAGTTGGCAGTCGTCGGAAGGCCCATTCCTAAAATCAAACACATCACGGCAACGAGCAAGAGCATCAAAATCAAGCTACCACCAGAGAGCACTTCGACCAGTTCACCGATGACTTGATGTGCGCCGGTCAACGAGACGGTGCCGATAATTAGGCCCGCTGCTGCTGTCGCCACACCAATACTGATCATATTCTCAGCACCTTGAATCATTCCAGAGATCGCGGCTTTGAGTCCGCCAACCCATTGTTCGCCTGTCCATGACTGACCGCGGAACAGAGCTTTGATTGGGTCTTGCGTCAGAATCACAAACAAGATGGCCATCGTGCCCCAGAATGCCGACAACGCAGGCGACAGACGCTCTATGAGTACGCACCAAAGTAACACCACGATCGGGACTAAGAAGTGCAGCCCTTGAACTAAAATTTCTCGTGCGGGAATGTCATGGATTGAAGGGTCATCTGCAAGTAGATCGCCAAGATCCTTGCTTTTCGCGGCAATTTTCAGGGTGACCAAATAAATGATCACAAAGAGTAACATCGCAGCCGGAATCGTTGTTGCAGGGGCAATGCTTTGGGTCCAGCCAAACAGAAGATTGGTCACAATTCCTAAGAGTCCAAATCCCAAGAATCCAGCAATCACACCGCCAAGCTTGTGCGCGAGCGGCAATGCACGTGACGAACGTTCCGATCCCTCAAGTCCGAGTTTGACAGCTTCTAAATGGACGATATACATCAGTCCGATATAGGAAACGATGGCGGGTAACACGGCATGAGTAATGAGGTCTAAATACGAAATACCAGTGAACTCAGCAATCAAAAACGCAGCCGCACCCATGACCGGTGGAGTGAGTTGTCCGTTGGTCGATGCGGCGACTTCGATAGCACCTGCTTTTTCAGCAGTCAGGCCGGTCTTTTTCATCAAAGGAATAGTGAAGGTTCCTGTCGACACGACATTGGCGATTGACGAGCCTGAGTAGATGCCGGATAACCCGGAGGCAACGACTGCGGCTTTCGCTGGTCCACCTCGCAGATGTCCCAACAGGGCGTAGGCTAGACGGATAAAATAAATCCCGGCGCCGGCTTTCTCGAGCAGGGCTCCGAAAAGTACAAACAAAAAAATCATTGAGGAGGCAACGCCGAGAGCAACGCCGAAGACTCCTTCGGTTTGCATCCAGAAATGCCAGAGGGCTTTGTTCAGCGATGCGCCTTTCCACTGCATGGTGTCAGGCATGAAGCTTTGGTCACCAAAAAATACATAAAAGAGAAAGCATGAGCAGACGATCAGAAGAGGTAAGCCGAGGCAGCGATACAGAGCCAGAGCGAGGCTGAGCATGCCGATGGCAGAGATCCATAAATCGCTGTCGGTTGGAAGCCCTGCGCGATCTGAGATTTGGTCTTTAAAAACCAGTAAATAGAGGCATGACGTTGCTGCAATCATCGCTGCTACGTAGTCGTACCATGGTGTTTGGGCGCCCGGTGATTGTTTGTTGAGCGGGTAGGCGAGCATCGCAAGCGCGAACGCGAACGCAAGATGAATTTGCCGAACTTCTTGATTGTTGAATACCAGACTAAGCCCAGTCCACTCGGTCAAGACGAAGGGAACGACACTTGCCACGTAGAGCTGAAACACGGACCACATAAAGCAGAGTGTGAGGATCAGCGTACGGGCACTCCGATAGGGCGGATGGCGCCGATCGTCAGCCACCGGAAAGGGTTGGTTATCACTTGTATTCATCGTTTTTCGGTCAGGTGAGAGTTGAGGGGGCAATTGCCCCCTCGATGATGGCCTGAATTACTTCCAGCCACGCTCTTTGTAGTACTTCATCGCACCTGGGTGAATTGGCGCTGAGAGTCCATCGCTGATCATCTGCTCTTCGTTTAGATTGGCAAATGCTGGGTGGAGCTTTTTAAAGTCTGCGAAGTTGTCGAACACCGCTTTCACCACTGTGTACACGACATCGTCAGAAATTTTTGCTGAAGTGACAAAAGTTGCACCGACACCAAAGGTCGTTGTGTCGTTTGGATTGTCTTTATACATTCCGCCAGGAACTGTTGCGACACGGTAGAACGAGTTGTCAGCAACGAGCTTGTCGATCGGCGCGCCTTTGACAGACACGAGACGGACATCACAGCTATTTGTTGCTTCAGTGATTGCAGCAGCAGGGTGACCGATGGTGTAAATCATTGCGTCGATTTTTCCGTCACACAATGCCTGCGCCATCTCTGAACCTTTCAGTTCGGCAGCAACCGCGAAATCGCTCATCTTCATGCCAAAGGCATCCATGACCACTTCCATCGTTGCGCGTTGGCCAGACCCAGGGTTACCCACGTTGACTTTCATGCCCTTGAGATCTTCGAACTTTGTGACATTGTTAAATGACTTGCCGCGAACCAACAGTGTGAAGGGTTCAGGGTGAACAGAGAACACAGCACGAAGGTCTGTGAAGGCGCCTTGATCCTTAAATTTTGATGTGCCGTTGTACGCATGATACTGCCAGTCTGACTGCGCAACACCGAACTCGAGCTCACCTGCACGAATCGTATTGATGTTGTAAACGGATCCACCTGTGGATTCAGCTGAACAACGGATACCGTGCGTCTTACGATCTTTGTTGACGAGACGACAGATAGCACCACCTGTTGGATAGTAGACGCCAGTCACGCCACCTGTGCCAATTGAGATAAATTGTTGTGCCTGTACAGCCCCAGCTGTCAGACCGAAGGCAGCAACAGATGCGAGGGCGAAGTGTTTAATCTTCATAGATGTACTCCTTATTGTTGTACTTTGGTGTCCTAACAAGACATCGCAAACTATCACCGACTAGAGCAGCCTTCGCAAACTTTGTGGTACGTTTGTATCGAAACTTAACATTTTTCCCTATTTCCGGAACAAACGTGTTGTGAGCTACTCATGAATATCCACGCCATCAAGGCCAAAATTGAAAGTTGTCCGCCGACGCAGCAGCGAGTCGGTCGATATCTATTGCGTCATGGCGCTGAAATTCCGTTTTTGAGTGTTCGAGAGTTGGCAGCCCGATCTGGCGTCACCCCCTCAACTGTCATGCGGTTAATGAAGTCGCTTCGATTCGCCGGCTATAGCGATCTTCAAACTGTATTTCGCAGGGAGTACCTCGGTCCATCCGAAGCCATCACAACAGCGAAAGAAAACGAACATGAACGATCGTTCCGAGTGGCGTTGGCGAGCGTGTTTGCCCCAGACAAACGCGAGCAACTCGATCGAATTGCTCGATTGATCTTTGAGTCGCCGTGTCATGTCGCAGGGTTTCGAAGTGCCTACAGCCTGTCACATTATTTGGCGTATCTGTTGAATATGATCCAGCACAATGTGTTTTTGGTTCCCAATTCCGAGTCGGCCGCTTATGACCACTTGATGCTTGCGAGACCTGACCATGTGCTGGTGGTGTTCTCAACACATCCTTATGCATCGCAGTCGATCAAGGTCGCGAGATTAGCGAAAGAGAGTAATTTGAGGATCATTGCGGTCACTGACAGCTCAGAATCCCCCTTGTGTGCGCTTGCTCACGAAGTGGTGGTGATGGATCAAATCTTGATGGATTACATTCCCAGCAGAATTTCGTTTTTTGCTCTGATCGAATATTTGGTTGAGAGCGGTTGTAGTCTTCAGGATCGAAAATCCCGACGAGAATTGAAACAATTTCGCCACGAAATGGAAAAACTGTCAGGATATTGGTCACCGGAGTCCAGTGATCCATTCGCAGATCGTGACCAAGAAGGATTATCGCCATGAGTTACGTCTTTCTTGCCGGTGCGATTCTGTTCGAAGTGATCGGCACCTTGCTACTTCCGGTGACTCAAAATTTCACTCGGGCCATGCCAACGGTGATCATGATCACATGTTATGCCGTGGCTTTTTATTGTCTGACATTCGCTATCCGAGATATCCCGATTGCCATTGTGTATGCCATTTGGAGTGGCATCGGAGTCTTTTTGGTTGCTGTCTTCAGTGCCTTTGTTTACAAACAGATGCTCGAGTGGCAGGCGATTGTGGGGCTCGCGTTAATTATTTCGGGTGTTGCCTTGGTGAATGTCTTCAGCGCATCGCATCCTGGCTAAACCAGTTGTTTAAGCGCATCGTCGAGAAGAGAAATGGTGCGATCAATGTGCATCAGCTTATCGATACCAAATAGGCCAAGTCGAAACGTCTGGAATTCGGCGGATTCTCCACATTCGAGTGGAACCCCCGCGGCGATTTGCAGGCCAACTGAGGCAAACGCACTGCCATTTTTGAAATCACTGCGATCGGTATGTGAAACCACAACGGTTGGCGATTGAAATCCGTCGGCAGCCAAGCTCTTGAAACCATAACCTTCTGTCAGCGCTCTCACCTGGCGCCCAAGCTCGATTTGCCTCGTTTTTAACGCATCGAAACCGATGCCAGCCATCTCTTGGTAGGTATCAAAAAATCCTGCAAGGCCGTCGGTTGGAAGAGTGGCATGATAGGCATGCCCGCCGCCAAGGTACGACCCCATGATGTTGTGCCATTTGTTTAAATCCAAGGCAAAACTGTCTGAAGTGGTCGTCTCAAGCCGTTCCAGTGCCCGTTGCGATAACATCACTACGCCAGCACATGGTGTTGATGTCCAACCTTTTTGTGGGGCGGTGATGAGCACATCAATGCCCAGCGCGTCCATGTTGGCCCAAAGCGCACCCGCGGCAACGCAATCGAGAACAAACAACGCACCCACCTCGTGTGCAGCAGCGGTCAGCGCTTGCAAATAATGATCAGGCAACAGCATTCCTGCTGACGTTTCGACATGCGGTGCGACCACGAGATTCGGACGTTCTGCTCGGATTTGAGCGCAAACCTCTTCAACTGGCACGGGGGCAAATTGTTGATCGGCCCGATCGCTATCCGGACGGGCCTTTGCGACTTCGGCATGCGATGGAGTGACACCCTGATCGAAAATCTGCGTCCATCGGTAGCTGAACCACCCATTCCTGACAACGAGAACATTTTGATCTTTGGCAAATTGTCGGGCGACCGCTTCCATAGCAAAGGTGCCGCCCCCGGGAACAAGAACACAAGCCGATGCGTTGTAGACCGACGTAAGACCATCATGCAGACCGCACATCACGTCCTGAAATGCTCGAGACATGTGGTTCATCGAACGATCAGTGAACACGACTGAGTATTCAAGAAGACCGTTGGGGTCGATCGATGGGTATATTGTCGACATCGTTTGTTATCCTGTGGTTTGCACGAATAGACAGAGGTGCAGGAAACCCCATTCGACGGAGATCGTCAACCAATCGGTCATCGAGGAGTGCCATGACAGACTGCACATTTACTGAAGATGATGCGCGCTGGATGCGCCAGGCGCTCGACTTAGCGCATCATTCAGCCTCACTCAATGAAGTGCCTGTGGGCGCAGTGATCGTGCGTGATCAGCAGCTTCTCGGGCAAGGCTGGAATGCACCGATTAGCACTTATGATTCCACTCATCATGCGGAGATTGCAGCAATCCGCTCCGCGGGTGAGTCGGTGCAGAATTACCGGCTTCCGGGATCAACGCTTTACGTGACACTCGAGCCTTGTACGATGTGTTTTGGGGCCATGATTCACGCTCGAATTGAACGCGTTGTCTATGCCACACGAGAGCCAAGGGCTGGTGTCTTGATCTCACAATTAAAGCTCCCAGACGCAACATTTTACAATCACCAAATTGCAGTCGAAGGTGGCTTATTGGCTGATCAATCGGCACAGCTCCTGACGCAATTTTTCCGGGCGCGTCGATCCACGAATCCGGCAGGATCTGCGTAAAAAATTCCATGGAATCCTCCGGCGTCGAGGCCGGCTCTGCTAAACTCCCGTTTTTGATTTTTCGATCGTATCAAGGACCGATTGACATGCTCATTTTGCAGGGAGGCCAAGCCCTCTCGTCGTTTCGTATTCAATCACTGATTTCTCGGGCGAATGCCGCTGGGATTGCGCTTAAAAACCTCACCTGTACTTATCTTTTCTTTGTGACAGGGGAGGTGCATGACTCTGCAAAACTGGAACAGCTCCTCGATGCATCACCGCTCTCCGTGGGTTCAGGGTTGGTCGCATTGCCTCGTTCTGGGACGACCTCACCATGGAGTTCAAAGGCAACAGAGATCGCGAAAAACTGTGGATTTGAAACAGTCAAGCGGGTCGAGCGCGGAATGCACATTGTGGTCGAAGGCCAAGTATCAGCGGCCGACCAGGTATTGTTGAATGGACTCCTTGCCGATCCGATGATGGAAGATGTGCTGGACGGGCTCCCGACAGAGGCATTTTTCACTCTAGGTGAGCCACAGCCGCTGGGTATTGTGACATTGGGTGGCGATCCAATTTCCGCGCTCAATGAGGCTAATCAAGTACATGGGTTGGCGTTGTCTGATGACGAAATTGATTACCTCGCGCATGCCTATGACAAGTTAGGCCGCGATCCAACCGACGTCGAGTTGATGATGTTCGCCCAGGCAAACTCGGAACATTGTCGGCACAAAATCTTTAACGCATCCTGGACTCTGGACGGCAAAGACCAACCCAAGACATTGTTTCAGTGGATTCGGAATACGCATGAGATCGCTCCAGGTGGTGTGCTCTCCGCCTATGCCGACAACGCGGCTGTCGTTGAAGGTCCAACCGCTGGTCGTTTTTTAGTCAACCCCATCTCCCACAGTTACGAAACTGTGGTTGAGCCTGTACATCTGGTGATGAAGGTTGAAACCCATAATCACCCAACTGCCGTCTCGCCAAATCCGGGTGCGGCAACTGGTGCTGGTGGCGAGATTCGGGACGAAGGAGCAACCGGTCGAGGTGCCAAGCCAAAAGCTGGACTGACTGGGTTTAGTGTGAATTATCTGCGGATTCCTGGCCTTGAAATGCCTTGGGAGCATGATCTTCCAATGCCCAGTCGGTTGGCATCTGCGTTACAAATTATGCTCGAAGGGCCGATTGGTGGTGCCGCCTTTAACAACGAGTTTGGTCGGCCAAACGTCAACGGCTATTTTAGAGCCTATGAGGCCTTTGAAAAGACCGATTCCGGGAAGCGTCGCCGAGGGTATGTCAAACCAATCATGATTGCGGGTGGCATCGGATCGATCGCTGATGGACAGGTGGATAAAAAACCCTTTTCGGAAGGTACACCGCTGGTGGTGCTGGGCGGTCCAGCGATGTTGATTGGGCTCGGCGGCGGAGCAGCCAGTTCGGCCGGTGAGGGCACATCAGGCAGTGATCTTGATTATGCATCCGTGCAACGAGCGAACCCTGAAATGGAGCGTCGCTGTCAGGAAGTAATCGACCGATGTTGGTTACGTGGGTCTGAGAACCCGATTGTGTTTATCCACGATGTTGGTGCCGGCGGCCTATCCAACGCACTTCCTGAGTTGGTCAAGGACGGTGGTGTTGGAGCAGATTTTTCGATGGATTGGATTCCCTCAGCTGATCCCTCACTGTCACCACTGGCTCTCTGGTGCAACGAAGCGCAAGAGCGATACGTGCTTGCCGTGGATCCTGTGAAGCTTCAAGAGTTTGAAGCCATTTGTGAGCGTGAGCGTTGTCCCTATGCGGTCGTCGGCCATGCGCATGATCGTCCACACTTGTCGGTGACGAAAACCGATGAGTCGAGGCCTCCTGTGGATTTACCAGTCGATGTCTTATTTGGTAAACCGCCGAAAATGCACCGGGAAGCAGCAACCTTGGCGGTCCGTTGTCAGCCAGCGGATTTTTCAGCGATTGGGTTTTCGGAGCTTGCCCATCGAGTTCTGAGTCATCCCACAGTGGCCTCGAAAAACTTCCTGATCACGATCGGTGACCGCACAGTATCTGGCTTGGTGCATCAGGATCAGATGGTCGGCCCGTGGCAAGTGCCGGTGGCAGATTGTGCGGTGACGCATTCAGCGATCGGTTCGGTCACAGGTGAAGCCATGGCGATGGGCGAACGGACCCCACTTGCGCTCCTCAATGCGGGAGCATCAGCGCGGATGGCGGTGGCTGAGACCATCATGAATATGGCGGGTACGGCGATCGGCAATGTTGCTCAAATCAAGCTGTCAGCAAACTGGATGTGTGCTGCTGGAACCGAGGGCGAAGATGCTCGGTTATATGAGGCAGTCCAAGCGATCGGTGGAGAATTCTGTCCAGCACTTGGCGTCTGTATTCCTGTCGGTAAAGATTCCATGTCGATGAAAACCCGTTGGTCTGACTCAGCGGGTACACATGAGGTCATCGGCCCAATGTCGCTGATTTGTTCGGGTTTTGCGCCAGTGACGGATGTGGAAAAAACCACGACACCGCTGTTACATGGCGAACAGACGTCGCTGATTGTGATCGATTTAGGCGCTCAGCGATTGGCCGGCTCGATTGCCTGCGAGGTGACCTCGCAATTGGGTGATGTGGCACCGGATGTGGCTCCTCTAGCCCTAAAAGCCTGTTTTGACCTGATTCAAGGTCTGCTTGATGATGGCCGTTTGTTGGCGTATCACGATCGTTCTGACGGTGGGTTGTTGGCGACCATTGCAGAAATGCTGTTTGCCTCAAGGCTTGGTCTGCGTGCCCAGACGCCTCAAGGGATGGATCCGGTGGCTTTTTGGTTCAACGAAGAAATCGGTTGCGTCATTGAAGTGGCGAACACCGACGTCGATGACGTGATGGCACTGTGCGCGGAGCGTGATTTGATTGCCCACGTGCTCGGTGAACCAGATCAGTCCGAAGACCTCATTCTCATTGCGGATGATGCGCTGTTAATGAGCGAGACACGTGTTGCTTTGGAACAATCCTGGACCGCTGTGAGTTTTGCGATGGCAAGACTTCGCGATCGTCCCGAGTGTGTGGATCAAGAGTCACAGAATATCGCCCGATCAACTCAAGGACTGGCCAGCGTCCACATACCGCCGATGGTACAGGTCCCTGAAGTTCGACGAGTGGCAGCTCAACGTCCTCGCGTGGCGATTTTGCGAGAACAGGGTGTTAACGGTCACATAGAAATGGCGCATGCCTTCGATCACTGCGGATTTGAGGCTGTCGATGTACATATGTCTGACTTGATGACTGGCCGGCAAACACTCGAGTCATTTGAGGCGCTAGCCGCTTGTGGCGGATTCAGTTATGGAGATGTTCTGGGTGCCGGGGCGGGTTGGGCGCGTTCGATTCTCTTCAACGAGGCCCTCAGTGAGATGTTTGAGGCGTTTTTTGCGCGTGAAGACACGATATCACTCGGAATTTGTAACGGGTGTCAGATGATGGCGCAGTTAGCTCCCCTGATCCCTGGGGCGGGTCACTTCAAACCGATGGTACGCAATCAATCACAACAGTTTGAGGCTCGATTAACGCTTGCGACCCTGCCAGAGAGCCGTTCGGTGCTGCTTCGTGATTTGCAAGGAACACGATTCCCGATTGCTGTTGCCCACGGCGAAGGGCGTTTTCAGCACTCAGAGTCTGAAATTCAGGCACTGACGTCCTCAAACTTAACAAGCCTTGTCTATACAGACGATCAAGGCCATCCCGAAACCCGCTATCCGGGGAACCCGAACGGATCTGCGTGCGGGCTGGCTGGACTCTGCTCAGAGGATGGGCGTGTGACCATCATGATGCCGCACCCTGAGCGAGTGGTGTTGCGATCTCAACTCTCGTTCGCGCCGACGGGAACATCATCAGTGACGCCATGGATGGGCTTATTTGATAACGCCTGGCGTTTTGTGACCGGACACTGAGGTGGTGACGGATTGGGTTGGCGTCGATCCACTCCATCAAGTGGTGAGTCGGGATGAGGCCATGCTGAGATCCCCCTGGTTACAAGTCGACTGGCAGTCAGCTCCGCCTGAGTCAGGACATTATTTTTGGTGGGATGAGCAGGGATTGGCACTGAAGTCGGCAGACTTTGACTCACGCTCGAGTGTTCACATTGATTTTGTCGGTGGGGCACAGGCTCGGCGCGTCAAAGCCGTCACCGGCGAAGCGCTGACTCGCGCACTTGGGTGTCAGAAAGGTTTACGCCCTGCAATTGTCGATACCACAGCCGGACTTGGTGGCGATTTGAGTGTGCTGGCCAATATTGGCTGCCAAGTGTTGGCTATGGAGCGCCATCCTGTGATCGCAGCATTATTCAATGATGCCCTCAGGCGCGCACAGGAGGCTGAAATCTCTTGGTGTGATCGCGTGAACTTCCAACAGATGGATAGTACCGAGGTGGTCTCGAGAGTGTCGCATGGTGTGATCTATTTGGACCCGATGTTCCCGAAAGAGCGAAAAGCAGCACCGTCATTGTCGATGCAAGTTTTGCATGCGCTCTTGCATGCGGCCGAACCTGCCGACCGATTGTTAGAAGCCGCACTGGATTCTCATGCCGCACGGGTGGTCGTTAAGCGCCCGCTCAAAGCAGAGTATCTTGGTGGAAAAGTCCCGTCTTCACAGGTCAAAGGCAAGACGGTCCGGTTTGATTTGTATCCGAAACGCAAGCTGAGCGATACCGATTGCGGTCCTCATCATGAGGTGGCTTTCTCATGATGGATTGGAATCAACTGTTATCAACTGCACGGATTGATCATCAACGTCAGTGGGTGTCGGAAGCCTCAGGTGATGAGCGGAGTCAGTGGCAACGAGACCATGATCGTCTGATTTTTTCAGGGGCATTTCGTCGATTGGCTGTGAAAACGCAGGTGCATCCATTGTCGGACAATGACCACGTGCATACGCGGCTATCGCATTCTCTTGAAGTGGCCTCTGTGGGGCGATCCTTGGGCGCTCGCCTAGGTCAGTGGATGCGTCATGAAGGGTTGTTGTCTGAAGCGCATTCGGCGTCTGGATTGGGCGCTTTGGTCCAATCTGCCTGCCTCGCTCATGACATCGGAAATCCACCTTTTGGTCATGCCGGTGAGCGTGCCATTCGGCAGTTTTTTGAATCGCATCCTGAATATCTGACAGGCCTTTCGAGCGCTGAGCGCGCTGATTTGACGGGGTTTGAAGGAAATGCGCAAGGGTTTCGGGTGATCACCTGTCTTGAGCGTCATTGGTTCGATGGTGGGATGCGGTTAACCGCCGCGACACTCGGCACCTTTGTGAAGTATCCCTTTGCAGCGAATTCGGCCTTTGGCCAAACCAAGCGGAAACATGGTGTTAATCAAACAGAATTGCCGTTGATGCGTGAATTAGCCTCCCATTTGGGAATGATCGAATTGATGCCTGATGTTTGGGCCAGGCATCCGATGGTGTATGCCGTCGAGGCTGCTGATGATATTTGCTACGCCCTGATTGATTTGGAAGATGCGGTTGAGCTCGGTCATTTAGATTATAAGGAGGTCTCATCGCTCATGAAAGAGCTGGTGGACCGAGGTGCACGCCGGAATTTGTATGAGCAGTTATTGGATGATTCTGAAGCGAAGCTCGAGCTTCTCCGTTCGGCTGCGATCGATGCCTTGGTGCATGAGGCTGAAGAACGGTTTCAGCTCCATTATGACGCCATCATCCAAGGAGCCTTCGATGAAGACCTCTTGGATTGGCGAGTGGCATCGGCTGGAGAAGTGATTCAGCGGGCCAAGGCGTTGGCCCGTGAACGGGTGTATGTTGATTTAACGAAGCAATCCTATGAGGGTCGAAGTGGGCGATTACTGCGTGGTGTTTTATCGCACTTGATCGAAGGTGCTGAAGCCCTTGCGAGCGCTGGCGGTGATGGGACCTATATCAGTTCAAAAGCCCGCGATGCCGTCGCTCGGCTTGGCAAATTCAGACCGCGGCCGAACGATTCCAAATATCAACGACTCATGCGAGTCACGGATTATGTCTCGGCCATGACCGATCGCTATTTGATTCGATTGGTGGACGATTTGACTCGACTGGGTTATTTCAACAGTGACTCTTGAAGGAAGCGTCCGACGTAGTCCGCGATCAGTGGTTGCGCTTCTTCGGTTGGATGCAACCCATCGTCTTGAAATAGTGTGCGTTCAAGTGCGACGGGTTCCAGGAAAAATGGCAGGTATGGGATCCCTGTTTGCGCTGCGACCGCGTCTTGGGCCTGACGAAATGCTCGGGTAAATGGACCGCCATAGTTCCGGGGGAGTTCGATGCCGGCGTAGAACACCTGAGCGCCTGACGCCTCGACAAGGCTGAACATCGCTTTCAGATTCTCTTGCATGGTGTCCAATGGTAGACCTCTCAATCCATCGTTGGCGCCCAGAGCAATCAAGACAGAACTTGGGTGGTGTCGATCCAACAACCCAGGGAGACGAGAGAGTCCACCGGTGGTTGTTTCACCAGAGATCGAAGCGTTTAAAACTTGTACATCCGCCCCCAGTAATTCTTCGGGAGATGCGGCGAGTAGATCGACCCAACTGAGGCCGCGATCAAGCCCATAGCCTGCGCTTAAACTGTCCCCGACGACCAGCAGTGTCGGGCCGGCCAGTGCAGGTGTTACCAAACTCAACCAAAGGAATACCACTCGTAATGTCTGCACAACCAGTCCTTGATGTTCGCAATGTGTCACATGGGTTCAACGACCAAAGCGGTCATCGTTTGTCTGTTTTGGAGTCGTTGGACTTGAGAATCAACCCAGGGGACAGTGTAGCGATTATTGGTCCTTCCGGAGCAGGAAAGAGTACGTTGCTGTCGTTGCTGGCGGGATTAGATATCCCCGAAAGTGGTGAAATCCTGTTTCAAGGCGAGGCATTCAGTGGCCTCTCTGAAGATCAGCGCGCAGCGGTTCGGCGCGGACGAATCGGGTTTGTCTTCCAAAGTTTTCAACTACTCCAAGGGTTAACAGCGGTTGAAAACGTGATGTTACCGTTAGAGTTAACCGGCATGTCTGTGGCGCAGGCGAAACAACGCGCGATGAAGTGGCTAGAACGCGTCGGTTTGGGTGCGCGAACACATCATCGACCTCGCATGCTGTCAGGAGGAGAACAGCAGCGGGTTGCCTTGGCTCGGGCCTTTGTGAACGAACCTGCATTATTGTTTGCTGATGAACCCACTGGCAACTTAGACCGAAGAACGGGCGAATCGGTCTCTGAACTCTTATTTGAATTGAATCAGGAAACCGGCACAACATTGATTTTAGTGACACATGATGAGCGCTTGGCGAGTCGATGTCAGCGAATCTTAAGCCTGGAAGACGGGACATTGAACGAGGTCGCTGCATGATTGCGCTGCGTCTTTTGTGGCGTGAGTTTGTCAGTGGTCAATTGACGCTATTAGCGCTCGCGATTGTGGTGTCGGTGGCTGCTATGACAACCACCGAAGTGCTCACGGATCGTATTGATCGAGCCATGCGAGCTGATGCTGCTGCACTCCTCGGTGGCGATCTCAAGCTTCGGGGACCGAGGCCGATCGATCCGCTGTGGCTTGAAAAAGCCAATGCTCTGGGCGTTGCCTCGACCGAGACCATTGAATTTCCATCGGTCATCGGTAGTGGGTCCAAGTTTGAACTGACCGGCGTGAAAATCATCACCGATGGATATCCCTTAAAAGGTCAGCTCGAAATCGCAAATACTCGTGCGGGCGTTGGATATCCGACATCAAGCATTCCGACATCTGGCACTGCCTGGGCAGACCCGCAATTGGCATCTAAGCTCGATATTGACGTGGGTGATCGGGTTTCCGTTGGTGAAACCGAACTTCAAATCACACAGATTTTGGTGTTTGAGCCAGATCGTGGTGGGTCGTTTGTCTCACTGACCCCGAGACTGCTCATGAATCAAGCAGATCTTAAAGCGTCTCAGCTGATTCAGCCCGGCAGTCGAGTCCGGTATATCACGTTGTTCGCCGACGGTGACCTCGAACAATTCAAAGCGTTCATTGAGCCGAAGCTCGATATTAGCCAACGGCTTCGAGGGGTTGTCGATGGTCGACCTGAGGTCGGTAATGCACTGACCCGAGCGACAACTTATTTATCGCTTGCGGGTTTGTTAACGGTCTTATTGTCCGGTGCGGCGATCGCAATGACAGCTAATCGATGGGCGACTGACCACATCGCAGACAGTGCGTTATTTCGAACCTTTGGTTTGAGCGGTCGCGAAGCGCTCGGAATTTTCACCACAGAACTGGTTGTTCTTGGTGGTGTAGCGAGTCTATTGGGGGTTGTGATTGGCTACGGTTTGCAACTGATATTGGTGGATACCATTGCTGGGTTATTGACGATCAGCTTGCCAGAGCCGAGTGCGCGGCCAGCGTTCCTTGGTGTGTTAACCGGTTTTGTCATCCTCTTCGGATTTGCAGCACCTGCTTTGATTATGTTGGCTAACGTGCCACCGATTCGGGTCTTCAAGCGCGACTATCAGGTGTCAGGGGTTGGTCAGGCAGGCCGTTATGGATTTGCGTTAGTCGCGATCGGTCTTCTGGGTTATCTCTACAGTGATGATTGGTTATTAACCGGTTGGGTTTTACTCGCGGTGATCATCTTGGTGGCACTTGTGAGCCTGATTGGTCAGTTGGTGGTTCGGAGTTTAGGTCCTTTGGAACGTGTGGGCCCTGCTTGGCGGTTTGGGATTCAACAGCTGATTCGGGATCCTGGATCCTCCGGTGGCCAATTGATGGCGTTTGCTCTGACAGCACTGGCCATCGCGATGGTGGCTCTGATTCGTTTTGATCTCATCGCGACCTGGGAAACCCAAGTTCCGACCGATGCTCCGAATACTTTCGCCTTGAATATTACCGATGACGATCAAGTGGCTTTTATCGAGGCCGTGACTTCAAGAGGTGGTGACTTAGCACCCCTGTATCCGATTGTTCGTGGACGGCTGGAAACGGTCAACGAGATTCCGTTAATTGAGCATTTGCAGGGCATTGAACCGCCGGGGTCGGTGCGTCGTGAACTGAGTCTGACTGAGTCTGGTGTCCTTGGACGCGACAACCAAGTCGATCGTGGCCGATTTTTCACCAATGCAGATGGTCCTGGGCTTGTCACGGTGGAATCGAAATTATTTGATGAGCTCGACTTACAGTTGGGTGACATCATTCATTACACCGTCGGGCCAGACCGAATTTCGGCAGAGGTGGTTGGGTCTCGCGTGGTGCAGTGGGATTCCATGCTTCCCAATTTCTTTATGATTTTCTCGCCGGGCACACTGGCGCCGTTTGAATCCACGCGATTAACCAGTTTGCGGCTTCTGAATCCAGCAAAAGACACCGCTGCGATCAGTGGCGAGTTTCGGCAGGTGACACTCTTGTCAGTGGATGCGATTCTTAACCAGATTCGTGGCATTTTAGATCGGGTATCACAAGCGGTCAGTGTCGTGCTGTATTTCGTGCTCGTCGGTGGTGTCTTGGTTTTAGCTGCCAGTATCCAAACCTCGTTGCCTGAGCGTCGCAAGGAATCGGCGATTCTTCGAAGTCTTGGCGGTTCTGACCGCTTGTTATCGCAATCCCAGTGGGCTGAGTTTCTCACGCTAGGCGTGATCAGTGGACTATTGGCGGCTGTTGGAACCGAACTCTTGGGTTGGCTCGTTTACACCAAGATCTTTAATCTTGAGTGGTCATCAAAGTGGCTGATATGGGTGCTTGCACCGCTTGCGACAGGTACCATTGTCGGAGTGATCGGGCGATGGTCGGCGAAACAAGCACGCCAGATGCCACCGGCTCAGTTATTGAAAATTGCAGATACGTAATAAAGGTTGATTTTGTGAGACGTTATGCCCCGCTTCTTGTTGCCTGTTTATTAGCAGGTTTAGTCGCTTTTCCATTTATCCGGAATCTAACCACCGGTGAGCGAGGGATGCCTGGCGCGCAGATTGGTGGCCATTTTACCTTGCAGACAGTGGAAGGGCCTTTGGATACCGCAACCCTCGGCGGTGATTTGATGCTCATTTATTTCGGTTACACATACTGCCCGGATGTCTGTCCGACTGAGCTGGCTCGGATGGCAGCCATTGTTGAAGGATTAGGTGATGAACGTGAGCGTGTGTCGGGCCTTTTTGTCACCGTGGATCCAGAACGGGATACGGTAGCGGCAGTTGCTGAATATGCGGCGGTATTTGACCCGACATTTTACGGTCTCTCCGGTGATCCTCAGTCGATTGAGCAAGTAATGCGGCAGTATCAGGTCTATGCTCAACGGGTGGGAGACGATCCGAAAAGCTATACGGTTGATCACTCCTCACGCATCTATCTGATGGATCGTGATGCGACGTTGATGGCGTTATTTTCGATGGATACCGAAATTCCGGTGATCATCGACCAGGTTCAAACATTTCTGTAATTGAACCCTCTCTTTAGTTGAGTCGAGACGATTGTCGTATTGGGTCTTGTCGCGTTAGGCATAACACTTTGCGGATAACTTTAACCAGTAAGGAGTTTTCATGACTGATTCCAAGGTGTATCCAGTTGATCCTGCAGTTGCAGCGAACGCCTGGGCAGACGAGGCAACCTATGAGGCGATGTATCGCCAATCCATTGAAGATCCAGAAGCGTTCTGGGCCGAGCAAGCCAAGCGTCTCGATTGGATTCAGTTTCCCACCAAGATCAAAAACACATCGTTCGCTCCTGGAAACATTGATATTCGTTGGTATGAAGACGGTATTCTGAACGTGTCCGCCAACTGTCTGGACCGTCATCTAGCGACTCGCGGTGACCAAACTGCGATTATCTGGGAAGGCGATGATCCAAACTCTGATGAGCATATTACCTACCGCGACCTGTATGAACGAGTCTGTCGATTTGCCAATGGATTGCGTGCTCAAGGCGTGAAAAAAGGTGATGTGGTCACGCTGTATATGCCGATGATTCCTGAAGCCGCGGTTGCGATGCTGGCCTGTACGCGAATCGGTGCAGTGCATTCGATTGTCTTTGGTGGATTCTCTCCTGACGCCTTGGGCGTTCGTGTGGAAGAGTCAGGATCGAAGGTCATCATCACAGCGGATGAAGGTCGTCGCGGTGGTCGCGCTGTGGCATTGAAGACGAATGTCGACAAAGCGGTCGCTTCTGAAGCCTGTCAGGGCGTTGAGACAGTCGTGGTGGTGAAATGCACTGGTGGCGACGTCGAGATGGGTCCAAAAGACGTTTGGTACCACGATGTGTGCGCGAATCAGTCGACAGAGTGTGAGCCTGAGCCGATGAATGCGGAAGATCCGCTCTTCATTCTTTACACCTCAGGATCCACAGGGAAGCCAAAGGGTCTAAAGCACACCACCGGCGGTTATCTCGTGTATACCTCACTGACCCATCAATATGTCTTTGACTACAAAGATGGCGACATTTATTGGTGTACAGCTGATGTGGGCTGGATCACGGGTCACTCATACATCGTGTATGGACCGCTTGCGAACGGTGCAACCACATTGATGTTCGAAGGTGTTCCGACCTATCCGGATTCATCTCGTTTCGGTCGTGTGATTGAAAAGCACAAAGTCAATCAGTTCTATACAGCGCCAACAGCAATTCGTTCGTTGATGGTGAAGGGCGAAGATGTCTTGGGTGATTCGGATTTGTCTTCATTGCGGATTCTTGGATCCGTTGGTGAGCCGATTAATCCAGAAGCTTGGGAGTGGTACCACCGTGTGATTGGTCAAGGAAAGTGCCCAATCGTCGATACTTGGTGGCAGACAGAAACGGGCGGAATCATGATCGTTCCACTGCCAGGAGCGACTGCAGCCAAGCCGGGATCAGCAGCGCGCCCATTCTTCGGTGTCCAGCCTGCGTTGGTTGATAACGAAGGAAACATCTTGGAAGGTGCGGCGGATGGTAACTTGGTTCTGCTGGATTCCTGGCCATCGTCTGGTCGGAGTTGCTGGGGCGATCACGAGCGGTTTGAGCAAACCTACTTCTCAACATTTGCGAATCGATATTTCACGGGCGATGGCGCCCGTCGCGATGACGATGGGTACTACTGGATTACCGGACGTGTTGATGACGTCTTAAATGTGTCGGGCCACCGGATGGGAACCGCTGAAATCGAGTCAGCCATGGTCGCGCATGATGCTGTCGCCGAAGCTGCTGTGGTTGGATATCCGCACGACATCAAAGGTGAAGGGATTTATGTGTATGTCACGCTTCAAGAAAGCTTAGAGCCGACTGAAGAGTTGCGTGCAGAGCTTCGGAATCACGTTCGCTCTGAAATTGGTCCGATTGCATCACCTGACTTCATTCAGTGGGCACCGAGTCTGCCGAAGACACGTTCTGGAAAAATCATGCGTCGTATCTTGAGAAAGATCGCTGCCAATGATTATGGCGCGTTAGGCGATACCTCGACACTGGCAGATCCATCTGTGGTGGATGACCTGATCGATAATCGAATGAATCGTTAATCGATGATGTGACTCAAAGCACCCACCGGGCGAGGCTCTGTGGGTGTTTTTTTGTACAAAAAACGCACAAAAGTGTAGTTATTTTCGCAAACTTCCGAAAGTTTGTTATCTTTAGATCATCCATTGGAAAGGGATTTACTTTATGCATCACTGCAAAATTGTGATCGCGGATGACCACCCTCTATTTCGAGCCGCGCTCAAGCAGGCTGTCTCAAAAGCAGCTAAGCAAGTGGATATTGTTGAAGTGTCGACCATGGCGGAATTACAGGATGCGGCTTCTGAACACAACGACGCAGATTTGGTGCTGCTGGATCTCACGATGCCGGGAGCTAGTGGATTCTCCAGTTTGGTCTATCTGAAAGGGCAAAGCCCAGAAATGCCAGTGGTGGTGGTTTCTGGGAATGAAGATCATAACGTGATCCGACGCTCGATCGAGTATGGTGCTCTCGGGTTTATTCCGAAGAGCGTGGCCTTAGAGACCATGGTCGAAGCGGTCCAGGCTGCACTTGAGGGTGATGCCTGGATTCCTGAAGACGTCAGTCTGGATGCGCCTGTGGTCGATGATCGCGAAGCGAAGATTGCCGAGGGAATTGCTTCTCTGACACCACAGCAGTTCCGAGTTCTGATCATGCTCATGCAGGGATTGCTGAATAAGCAGATCGCCTATGAATTGGATGTGAGCGAAGCGACGATCAAAGCCCACGTCACTGCAATTCTTCGGAAGTTAAAAGTGCATTCACGAACGCAAGCAGTCATTGCCGCTCGCTCTTTGGATTTGGAATCACTGTCCAGCTGAATCTTGGTGAGGGTTCCACCCTCCCAAATCTCGCCAACGATTCACGATTTCACAAAATAACTGTGCCGTGAGGTCTGCGTCATAGCGGGCCGAGTGCGCCTCTTCATGATCAAATTGCAATCCTGCAGCATCACAGGCACGAGCCAGCACTGTTTGGCCAAATGCGAGGCCACCGAGCGTTGCCGTATCGAAGCATGAAAATGGATGGAAGGGCGCGCGCTTGACGCCTGATCGCTTGATGGCCTGGTTGAGAAATCCAAGGTCGAAGTGAGCGTTATGTCCCACTAAGACAGCACGATTGCAGCCATGGTGTTTGATAGAATCCCGCACCGGCTTGAACATCCGGGTCAGTGCGTCTTTTTCGGTTTCCGCCATGCGCAGTGGGTGAAATGGATCAATGCCGGTGAATTCGAGTGCGGCTGGTTCAAGATTCGCGCCTTCGAAGGGTTCAATATGGGCATGCACCTGATCGTGGATGAAGAGCGTTCCATCCTCATCCATATTGAGAATCACCATGGAGAGCTCGAGCAGCGCGTCGGTTTCGGCATTAAATCCACCGGTTTCTAAATCCACAACCACTGGCAGAAATCCACGGAAGCGCTCCCCTAAACGGGTCTTCTTCTTGGGTTTATTGATCTCACCAGGATTATGACTGTCTGAGACCACGTCCGGTTCAATCATGCGAGGCTCCAAGCGGTGGATTCACCACCTCGAAGCAGGCGAACCTGGCTTTGACCCAACGGTCGCGTCAGTGGCACTGGCGTTTCCACCCGGGTCAGCGTGATGGTCTCGGTATTTCGCGGGAGACCATAGAAATCAGCGCCATTGAAACTGGCAAAGGCCTCAAGTTGGTCCAGTCGATCTTGGGCCTCGAACACTTCTGCGTATAATTCGAGGGCCACAGGTGCGGTGTAGCATCCCGCGCAACCACAGTCTGATTCCTTGTCACCAACAGCATGAGGGGCCGAGTCAGTCCCTAAGAAAAATTGAGGATCTCCAGAGGTCGCTGCTTCAAGGAGCGCATCACGATGCACGCTTCGCTTGAGAATGGGTAAACAGTACAGATGGGGGCGGATACCGCCTGCCAGCATGTCGTTACGCTCGTATAACAGGTGGTGAGCGGTAATCGTTGCCCCCATTTCTGGATGAGCCCTGACGAACTCCACTGAATTTTTGGTGGTGATGTGTTCGAGCACGACTTTGAGCGTTGGGAGGCGCTGCATGAGCGGTCCGAGGGTCCGCTCAAGGAATACCGCCTCACGATCAAAAATATCGATCGAACGGTCGGTCACTTCACCATGAATCAGTAGCGGTAAACCCAGTTCAGCCATGGTCTCGAGGGTGGTCATTACGGCATCAAGACTCGCAACTCCAGCGTCTGAATTCGTTGTAGCTCCTTGCGGATAGAGTTTGACTGCGTAGACCGACGGTGAGGCCGCCGCTTCCTGAATGATGCTTGGGCTCACATTCGGTGTCAGATAGAGGGTCATCAGTGGGTCAAATGACATGCCTTCAGGGACCGCTGCAAGAATCCGCTCACGGTAATTGAGGGCAGCCTCAACGGTTTCGACCGCAGGCTTTAAGTTTGGCATCACAATGGCGCGATGGAATGTCCGCGCGGTATCTGGGACAGTGGTGGTTAATGCGGCACCATCGCGTAAGTGAAGATGCCAGTCATCGGGCCGTGTGAGAGTGAGTTGCACGAAAAGATCCTTATCCAATCGCTCCTAGGGTAGATGAAAACGCAATTGCATTCATCCGTTTCAACGGAAAGCTTCTGCAAGTTTCACCTGCTCTGGTATTATTTGCGGCCTTTATTTTGACGATTGCTAGGATTATTCGATGTCAGACATTAACAAGGTCGTTTTGGCGTACTCCGGTGGATTGGATACCAGCGTTATTGTGCGTTGGCTTCAGACAACCTACCAATGCGAAGTGGTGACGTTTACTGCCGATCTTGGGCAAGGCGAAGAAGTGGAGCCGGCTCGTGCAAAGGCTGAAGCCTTGGGCGTTAAAGAAATCTACATTGAAGATCTTCGTGAAGAGTTCGTCTCGGATTATGTCTTCCCGATGTTTCGCGCGAATACCATTTACGAAGGTGAGTATTTGCTTGGAACCTCGATTGCACGTCCATTAATTGCCAAGCGACTGGTTGAAATCGCAGAAGAAACAGGTGCTGATGCGATCAGTCACGGAGCGACAGGGAAGGGTAACGATCAGGTGCGTTTTGAGTTAGGTGCCTACGCGCTGAACCCAGCCGTGCAGGTCATTGCTCCCTGGCGCGAATGGGATCTGACCTCACGGGAAACGCTGCTGGCCTACTGCGACACGCACAAGATTCCGGTCGAACAGAAACGCGGGAAAAAATCTCCCTACTCAATGGATGCCAACTTATTACATATTAGCTATGAAGGCGCTGTACTTGAGGACCCATGGGCGGAACCTGAGGAAGACATGTGGCGCTGGTCAGTCTCTCCGGAAGCGGCACCGGATCGAGCCGAAGAGATCATTCTTGGCTACCAAAACGGTGATCCAGTCAGTATTAACGGTCAGTCGATGTCTCCTGCGACTTTGTTGGCTGAGCTCAATGCCATTGGTGGTCGCCATGGTATCGGCCGATTGGATATCGTTGAAAACCGTTATGTCGGCATGAAGTCGCGGGGATGTTATGAAACCCCGGGTGGAACGATCATGTTGAAGGCGCACCGTGCTCTCGAGTCGATTACTTTAGATCGTGAAGTTGCGCATTTCAAAGACAGCTTGATCGCGAAATATGCCGATCTTGTTTACAACGGCTATTGGTGGTCGCCTGAGCGTTTAATGATGCAGGCGGCAATCAATGAATCTCAAGCAGTCGTCAATGGCGAGGTCCGGCTGAAATTGTATAAGGGCTCGGTAGCCGTCACCGGTCGGCGCTCTGATCAATCATTGTTTGACGAAGCAATCGCCACCTTTGAAGACGATGCGGGTGCATATGATCAGAAAGATGCCGAGGGTTTTATCAAGTTAAACGCGTTGCGTTTGAGGACTGCCGCGAAAAAAGGTCGTTCGCTGCGCTAGATCGTCAAAGGCTTGGTTTGCCTTTGTATTCGCACAAATCGGAAATCAGGCAATTTGCACAGTCTGGTTTCCGAGCTTTGCACACATAACGTCCATGCAGAATCAGCCAATGGTGTGCGTCTTTCAGAAACTCTTTGGGGATGACGCGGACTAACCGATCCTCGACTGCTCTGACATCTTTTCCCGGTGCGATGCGCGTGCGATTTGAGACCCGAAAGATATGCGTGTCCACTGCCATCGTCGGTTCGCCAAACGCAGTATTTAACACCACATTCGCAGTTTTACGACCAACACCTGGCAACGCCTCTAATGCCTCCCGTGTTGTGGGGATTTCTCCGTTGTGTTTCTCCAGCAAGAGCGCGCAGGTCTTCATCACGTTTTCTGCTTTGGAATGATACAGTCCAATGGTTTTAATGCAGTCTTTAACCTCATCAATCCCGAGTGCCAGGATTGCATTGGGTGTGTTGGCCTTTGGGTAGAGCTTCTGGGTCGCCCGATTCACTGATATGTCAGTTGCTTGAGCAGAGAGCAACACGGCAATGAGTAGTTCAAAAGGGGTGGTCCACTCGAGCTCTGTAGTGGGGTTCGGGTTTTGATCCCTGAGTCGTGTGAAGATTGCTGTCCGAATCGCTTGATTCACGAAATGTCCCCAGTCGTGCGAACACGGCGATTTGTCTGATCCATCGATTGCTCGGTTGGCTTCTGTTGAAGCTTGCCTTGAATCCACTGATGTATTGCAACCAGCAGTCCAAGTGCGATGAAGGCTCCAGGAGGCAAGGCTGCAAGAATCAACGTACCCGACATCCATTCGCGTAACGCACCAAGGCTGACTAAGACAAGGAAAAATCCGAGCCCTTGTGCAAGGCCATCGATGGTACTCATGACGACAGTCTCTCGTTTAGCGAGTGCCTCAGCGCGGCCAAGAATCAGGCAGTTGGTGACAATCAAGGGCAGAAAAATCCCGAGCGATTGATACAGTCGGTAATCCAGTGCCTGCACTAAAAGTTCTGCACACGTCGTCAGGGCAGCAATGACCAAGACGAAGACGGGTAAGCGAATCGCATCGTCGACTAGCGTGCGTATGAGGCTGATCGATGCATTCGACAGCACCAGCACAAACAAGGTCGCAAGGCCAAGTCCGATGGCATTTTCAAGGGTGTTGGAGACCGCAAGTAAAGGACAGAGTCCTAACAGTTGAATCAGTCCCGGATTGCGATCCCATAATCCATCAAGCCAAACGGTGCTGAGTTTCATGGGTTGGCCTCGAGTATGACAGGGTGCCGAGCCAGATAGGCAAGCGTCTCTTTCAACGCATCAACCACGGCTCTGGGCGTGATGGTCGCACCGGTGAAACTATCAAACTGGCCTCCGTCATTTTGCACTGCCCAGTCGTCAGGTGCCAGATCGTCGTATCTCAACCCATTGAAGGCCAACATCCAATTGCTCTTTCGCGTTTCAATTCGGTCGCCAAGTCCGGGTGTTTCCCGATGTTCGATGGCCCTGACCCCAACGATTCGCTGTTGTTGATCCAATGCCAGTAACAACTGAATTGGGCCACTGTAACCCCGAAGAGCGGTGATCGGGAGAACCACCCCTAGTTGTTCGGCATCTGTGACGATCGGTGTGATCGACAACGGATGCTCTAAGGATGCTGGTGCATCATCGGGAAGTTCCCGCTGAACTGGGCTTGCAATTCGCCCGTTGGCGAGTAGAGGTGCTGCTAGCAGATACAGTTTTTCCTGCCGTGCCTGTTCTTTGGCTTCAATGATCGCCGGTTTGGTCATGACGTAGACGAGTCCAACAAAGAGACTCGTTATCAGTCCAAAGAGCGTGAGACGAATCGTCATGATTGTCCTCCCGGTCCTTTGATACTGGCTTCTCGGCCCATGATTCGTGGCCGGGTGTAGTGGTCAATCATGGGTGCGGCGAAATTCATCATGAGCACTGAAAAAGCGATGGCATCAGGATACTGGCCGTAGGTGCGGATGATGTAAGTGAGAACGCCAACGCCAATCGCAAACCAGAGTCGTCCTCTGGGGCTTGTCGCACCAGAGACAGGATCAGTTAGGATAAAGAACGCGGCAAAGATTCCAGCGCCGGCAGTCAGATGGACCCACACAGGCGTGGCTGTGTCTGGGTCAACGCTGAAAAATGCAGAGATGACCAATAATGTGGCGAGTAATCCAACTGGCGTATGCCAGGAAATCACGCGTTGGTACAGGAGCCACAAACCACCGATCAGATAAGCCAATGCAACCCACTCATACCCATAGATGAAGCCGAGTTGCGCATTGGCAAACAGAGGATGTTGTTTCGCCTCTAATGCTGTCAGCGCAGAAAATTCTGATTGGTAAAGTTCTAATGTGGTGGCGCCAGTGTAGGCATCACTGGGATTGCCAATAAAGGCCATCCAAGCCGCTTCAACATCGGGCGGATTCAGTGGATTGATCCAAAGCGTGGTCATTGCCACTGGCGCAGAGATGAGTATCAGTGCATAGCCGAGCATCGCAGGATTGACAGGGTTTTGGCCGAGGCCGCCGTAGAGGTGCTTGCCCAATATGACAGCAGATGCAGTCGTAGCAATGGTGAGCCACCAAGGGGCGGCTTGTGGCAGCGACAGTGCGATCAATACTCCGGTCAGGACGACAGACCAATCAGACAAGCTCGGCTGAATGCTGCGATGTCGTAATTTCAGGCACAAAGCCTCTGACAGGAGGGCAGTGACAATGGCGGTAGCTAGATTCAACAAGACCCCAGCACCAAAAAAGATACTCACAACCACGATGCCGGGAAGCAAAGCGATCAGCACAGATCGCATGACCAAACTGGTCTCTCTGGGCGGATAGGCGGGTCGATGTATCATGAGATCTCTTCCCGCGCCTTTCGCGCTTTATTCAACGCATCCGCGCTTTTCGCTTTTCTGGCAGCGCGTTTTGCCTCTTGCTCTTGAGCCAAGCGCTCGAGACGAGTATTCCTTGCTTCGAATCGGTCACGAGCATCCGATGCCTGTTGGTGTTCGCGCGCGCGCTCTTTCATCTCAAAGCGGCCTCGGCGAAACCACTCAGCCAGTGGGATGTGGCTTGGGCAAACTGCATTACAGGCTGCGCATTCGATACAGTCGCCGAGGCCTTCATGGATTGCTCGGTCTAGTGCATCACCTTTCAGTGCGGCAACCATTTGTTGTGGTTGGAGCCTCACTGGACAAGCGGTTGCACAGGCACCGCAGCGGATACAGGGAGATTCTGGTTGAACTTCAACCTCTCGCGCTAACAGACAATTGGTCGTCTTTGTGATTCCTGCACTGAAGTCTGTTATTCGATAACCCATCATTGGACCACCGATAATCATCGAGTGCAGAGATTGAGGATTGGTGTCAGTCGCTGCAATTAAGTGGCTAATGGGTGTGCCGATGGGTGCGATCACATTCTTTGGCCGAGTGAAGGATTCCCCCGTCAAGGTGACAATACGATCCGTGATCGGTTTGCCGTCGATGGCCCGAGACAGAGCGGCAAGTGTTCCAGGATTGTGCACGATCACACCTGCTTCGACAGAACGTGATCCGGTGGGAACTTCAATGCCGAGGGTCAACCACACCAATTGTCTGGCTGATCCTGATGGGTATTTTGTGTCGAGTAGAACGATGTCAAAAAAACAATCCGACCGAGATTCTTTGAGAGCACATTCGATGGCTTGTAATGCCTCAGGTTTGTTATCTTCGATGCCAATCACAATCGTCTGGATATCAAGTGTTCGTGACAACAGGCAAGCGCCCCGAATCATGGAGTGCGTATCAATACGGATGAGGGTGTCGTCAGCTGTGAGATAAGGTTCGCATTCTGCGGCATTAATGATCAAAGTTTGTGTTCTGTTCGACCATTTTTTGAAGCTTGGAAAACCGGCTCCGCCAAGGCCTAGGATGCCGGCTTCGATGGCTCGCTCTCGCAACGTCTCAGCGTCAAAAGGCCAATTCATTGGACTGAGATAATCCTGACGATCCAAGCCATCAGGTTCGATCACGATGCAAGCACTCCGTTCTGATGACGGATGTGCCATCGCGTGGTCTGTCACTTCGAGAACCGTACCCGCTCGCGATGCCACATGCACAATTCCACTTTGACATCGGATGATGGGGGTCCCTTTGGCCACGGGATCCCCAACGCGAACCAATGCTTCTCCGGGTCCACCTCCAGAAAAATGAATCGGGAACATCAATCGCGTCGGAGTCTCAACAAACACGCAGGGTTCGGCAGTTGATAACTGTTTATGGGTTTCTGGGTGAATACCGCCTGTCAGGTGGCGGTCACAGCGTCGGATCTGATACTCAGCCATGCTGCATCTCGATCTGTCCGAAGCGATCCGTTGAAATGACTTTTGGATGGACCGGAGTCCAGTAGTCTGGGGCTTTTGGGCGTTCGACCATGTCAATGCAATCCACTGGACAGGGGTCGATGCAGAGATCGCAACCGGTACAATCATCGACGATCACCGTATGCATGAGTTTAGCGGCACCGACAATGGCATCGACCGGGCATGCCTGAATGCACTTGGTGCAGCCAATGCATTCTTCCTCAATGATGAGTGCTACCAAATCCTGATCAGCAGCAGCTGTGTCGGCATCAAGAGGGAGCGATTCCACACCCAATAACGAGGCAATTCGATCGACAGTGGTCTGGCCACCTGGTGGGCAACGATTGATGGATTCTCCATGTGCAATGGCCTCTGCGTAGGGTTTGCACCCAGGATGTCCACATTGTCCGCACTGTGTTTGTGGGAGTAATTCATCAATTGATTCGACTAAGGGATTTCCTTCAACTTTAAAGGCCTTGGATGCATATTGAAGCAGTGCACCTCCTGCGAAACCAATCACTGTTAGACCGATGACACCGGAGCCCACTGTGACAAGAACGTCGATCACAGCCGAATCATCCCGGTAAAGCCCATCAACGCCAGTGCCATAAAGCCTGCAGTGATCAGGGCAATTGATGCGCCCTGAAAGGGTTGTGGGATATCTGACAGTTGTAGACGTTCTCGAATCCCTGCAAACACAATGAGAACCAAAGAAAACCCGAGCGCAGCACCGACCCCGTAAAATGCGCTTTCAGCCAACGTGTGTGCCCGGTTGGTATTGAGCAAGGCAACACCCAACACCGCACAGTTTGTTGTGATCAATGGGAGGTAAATGCCAAGTACGCTGTGCAAGAGTGGCGATGTCTTTTTGATTGCGAGCTCTGTGAACTGAACTGCAACAGCAATCGCCACAATAAACGCCACTGTCCGTAGCCACATGGCATCGAGTGGGATCAGGAGTAACGTTTGGAGGAGATAAGCGACAACCGATGACAGGGTTAGCACAAACGTCGTCGCAAGAGACATCCCGAGGGCGCTATCGATGCGAGAGGAGACGCCCATGAACGGACACAGACCTAAGAATTGGACCAACACGAAGTTGTTGACCAAGGCTGCTGAAACGATGATCAGCAATAAATCGGTCAAGCGACCTCTCCCGAGAGCTGCGAGGTCACCGCCGCACCAGACACTAGCAATTGATGCACGGGGCACTTATTGGCAATCTCCAGGAGACGTTGTTTTTGTGTATCTGTCAGTGCGCCGGTGAGTGTGATGATGCGTTGAAAGTGGTGTCCTTCTGCCGAGGGACTATGTGTGACTTCAGTGTCCACTTCATCCAAGGGTAGTTGTTTCAAATCCGCATACATACGAAGCGTCATATTAGTGCACGCCCCAAGCGCTGCTGCGATGAGACTAAAGGGTGCAGGCCCAATGTTGGTTCCGCCCATCGATTCCGGCTCATCCATGACAAAGGCATGACCTTCAGTTTCGACGGCATTGTAAAACGTTGAGGTCCCTGCTTCTCGAACAACTGCTGTGCTGATGTGTCCCATCAATCCCTCACTAGCGAATACGTTGTCCCGCGTTTGCACCCTGATCAGGTTCTAATAGATAAATCTCCGATCCACCGGGGCCTGCCGCGAGTACCATCCCTTCGGATAACCCGAACTTCATTTTTCGTGGCGCCAAATTGGCGATCATGACGGTTTGTCGTCCAACCAAATCTTCCGCTCGATAGGCTGCTTTGATTCCACTGAATACCTGCCGTTGTTCACCACCGAGATCGAGTGTCAGTTTGAGAAGTTTATCGGCACCTTCAACTGCTTCTGCCGATATAATGGTTGCCACCCGTAGATCGACCTTAGCAAAGTCATCAATCGTACACTCGGCCTCAATGGGTTCAATCGCGCCTGACGTTGAAGTTTCTGTTGTTTCTTTGATCTCTGTCACCTCAGGTTGGATCATGGCTTCGACATCTTTCATTTCAATCCGTGTGATCAAAGGCGTGAATGCCTCGATTTGGTGATCGAGTAAGGTGTGATTGAGACTCTCGTAGTCGAGACGATCAACTTGTAAAAAGTGCTGAACTTTGTCCGAGAGCGTTGGCATCACAGGTTTGAGATACAACACCAATAAACGGAAGGCGTTGATTGCTGTGGTGCAGATGGGTTGCACATCAGGAAGTGTGGCCTCATTTTTGGCAAGCTGCCAGGGAGCCACTTCAGCAATCCAGGCGTTGACGTCATCGGCAAGCGCCATGATCTCGCGAGTCGCCTTCGAGAATTCTCGATTTTCGAAAGCCTCCTGGATATCAGGGCCCTTTGCTCGAATCGCTTCAACCAGATCAGGATTGGCAAGCTCTGAGGACAGTCGTCCGGCAAATTTCTTGCTGATAAAGCCCGCCGTCCGACTTGCGATATTCACGAGTTTTCCAACCAGATCTGAATTGACTTTCTGGACAAAGTCCTCGAGTGACAAGTCAATATCCTCAACCCGCGCTGAGAGTTTGGTTGCAAAGTAGTACCGCAAATATTCTGGATCCAAATGATCCAGATAGGTGCGAGCCTTGATAAAGGTTCCGCGAGATTTGGACATTTTGCGACCGTCGACGGTCACGAACCCATGCACATTCACCCCAGTCGGAGTTCGGAAATTGGCTTGATGCAACATGGCCGGCCAAAACAGGCAGTGGAAGTTGACAATATCCTTACCAATGAAATGGTAAACCTCCGCGTCGCTCTCGGGACTCCAGACCGAGTCGAAATCGAAGTCATGGGCATCGCACCATTCTCTAAATGCACCCATGTAACCAATGGGTGCATCCAGCCAAACATAGAAATAGGTACCAGGGTGATCTGGGACCTCAAACCCGAAATAAGGTGCATCACGCGAGATATCCCAGCTTTTCAAACCCCCATCGATCCATTCCGCGAGTTTGTTCGCCACTTCCGGTTGGAGTCGGCCCGATCGCGTCCACTCTTTGAGAAAATCCGTGTGTTGGCCAAGCTCAAAGAACAAGTGCTGAGAGTCTTTGAGGACCGGTGTTTCTCCTGATAGTGTGGATTTTGGATTCTTCAATTCCGACGCTTGGTAGGTTGCACCACAGGCTTCACAATTATCCCCGTATTGATCATCGGCCCCGCATTTTGGACAGACACCTTTGACGTAGCGATCGGCGAGAAATAACTCTTTTTCTGGGTCAAACAGCTGTGAAATGGTACGAACTGCAATGCCGCCTGCGTCACGGACTCGGGTGTAAATGAGTTCGGAGTAGTACCGATTCGCTTCTGTATGGGTCGATGAATAGTGATCAAAACCGATATGGAATCCGCTAAAATCTGCTTCGTGTTCTGCTTTGACGTCAGCGATTAACTCCTCGGGTGTCATTCCGAGTGTTTGTGCGCGAAGCATGATCGCTGTACCGTGCGCATCATCGGCGCAAACGTAGACGCAACGGTTCCCTGATTGCTTTTGGTAGCGAACCCAGATGTCAGTTTGGATATACTCAAGCATGTGGCCTAAATGAATGGATCCGTTGGCATAGGGCAGGGCGCTGGTGACTAAGATGGTGCGTCTGTCTGTCGGCACAGAGTAAATTCCTTGTTGCAATGCAAGTGAATCCCCAAGTATACCGGTACTAACTGCACTTTTGGCCGCCTGTTAACGAAAACGGAGATGAATTTGTCGACTTCCATTCATGATCGCGTCATAGCTATTCTTTCTGAGCACGATGACCCCTACCGTGAGAGTAACTTGGGCCGCAGTGGTGTGTTGACCCGCTGCGAGCTGAAAGAGGGTGAGCTTGATATCGAACTCACATTTAAATATCCGCTTGCCGGTATGACGCGGTCGCTGGTGAAGCAGTTGAAACCCAAATTGGAGGGGATCAAGGAGGTTCGAGAGGCCTTTATTCGTGTTCGGCACGAAGTTCCTATGGTTGCCGCACGTGAGGGGACTGAGTCGATTCCTGGGGTTCGCCAGGTCATTTGTGTGGCCTCTGGTAAGGGTGGCGTGGGGAAATCGACAACGGCTGTCAATCTGACGTTAGCGCTTCAGGCGGAGGGTGCGCGTGTTGGCCTGTTGGATGCGGACATCTATGGACCATCGCAGGCACTGATGCTGGGTGTTCAAGGCCAGAGGCCAGAAACTCCAGATGGAAAGTCGTTCAATCCGGTCACTGCCCACGGTATTCCGGTAATGTCCATGGCGTTTTTATTGACCGAACGGTCGCCGACGATCTGGCGTGGACCGATGGTCAGTGGTGCGTTCACTCAAATGCTCAGGCAAACGAACTGGGGCAACCTCGATTATTTGGTGATCGACTTGCCGCCAGGGACTGGTGATATTCAGCTCACTCTGAGCCAGCAAGTTCCCGTCAATGGTGCAGTTGTCGTCACTACCCCTCAGGACATTGCACTGCTTGATGCTCGCCGAGGGATCGAGATGTTCCGGCGCGTTGAAGTGCCTGTTCTTGGTGTGATTGAGAATATGTCTCTGCACCGCTGCTCGAAATGTGGTCACACCGAACATTTATTCGGGGAAGGCGGTGGCGATCGAATTGCGGCAGAATATGATACTGAATTGTTGGGTGCGCTGCCGTTGGATCTCAGTATCCGGCAGCAGACCGACATCGGTAAGCCATCGGTGATCAGTGATCCTGACGGAATGATCGCTCAGTCTTACCGCGACATCGCGCGTCGAACAGCTGCGCGTTTGGCGCTTTTTGCGGAACGCAATGGCTCTAGCAACCTAATTACCAAAACCCAAGGGACTGACGAGTAATCCATGACTATTAAATCCGACCGCTGGATTCAGCAAATGGCTGAAACCCAATCGATGATTTCGCCATTTGAAGCCGGACAGATTCGTGACCGAGACGGTGAGAAATTGATTTCTTATGGAACATCAAGTTACGGCTATGATGTCCGTTGCGCCGATGAATTTAAGGTATTCACCAATATTCACTCAGCCATCGTTGATCCGAAGAACTTCGATGAGAAGAGCTTTGTTGATATCAAATCGGATGTTTGCATCATTCCACCGAACTCGTTTGCACTCGCGCGCACGGTTGAGTATTTCAAAATACCGGAAGATGTTTTAACGATTTGCTTAGGCAAATCCACTTACGCCCGCTGTGGAATTATTGTGAATGTCACGCCTCTCGAACCGGAATGGGAGGGACATGTCACTCTTGAGTTTTCCAACACGACAAATCTCCCGGCAAAAATCTATGCCAATGAAGGCGTCGCACAAATGCTCTTTTTCCAGTCCGATGAGCGATGTCTGACCACTTACCGTGACCGTGGTGGTAAGTATCAAGGTCAAACTGGAGTGACGCTTCCCAAGGCCTAAGGATCGGAATGAAGAATACAGCTCGTTATTTGCTACGGATTACCTGTCCGGGACGGACTGGTCTCGTTGCGGCCATCACTGGTTTTTTGGCGGATCAGGAATGTTTTATTACAGAACTGTCTCAGTTTGATGATATTCAGACTGGGCGTTTTTTCTGTCGAGCCGAGTTTTTTAAACCGGACTCTGGGTTGAGTCCCAATCAGCTTTCGGAGATGTTTTCCGAGATTGGCGCACGCTTCGAAATGACTTGGAAGTTTATTGATCCATCGATTCCGCATCGAACGCTGATGTTAGTCTCGAAGGTTGATCATTGTTTGAATGATCTGCTGTATCGCAAGCAGACCGGCGAACTCAACATTGCTGTCACAACCGTCGCCTCCAACCATCCCGACTTGGAACCTTTGGCACGGTTTCATCAGGCACCTTTTGAAGTGCTGCCAACGGGTCAATCCAAACTTGCAACGAAGGCCGCTCAGGAAGATCGAATTCGCGATTTGATCGACGCATACGATGTTGAATTGGTTGTTCTTGCGCGATACATGCAAGTGTTATCGGATGAGCTCTGTCAGGAGTTGGCGGGTCGCTGTATCAATATTCACCACTCGTTCTTGCCAAGTTTTAAAGGCGCACGTCCGTATCATCAAGCCTTTGAGCGAGGCGTGAAGGCGATCGGTGCGACAGCGCATTATGTGACAGCAGATTTGGATGAGGGTCCGATCATCGATCAAGAGGTGGCTCGAGTGGATCACACTTTTGGTCCGGATCAATTATTAGCAACAGGCCGAAACATGGAAAACTACGCGCTCTCCCGTGCCGTGAAAGTGCACAGTGAACATCGTGTGTTTTTAAATGGTCATAAGACGGTGGTATTAAAATGACTGCTCTTCGAATTGATGGCAAAGCCTTCGCCGAACAGGTTCGCCAGGAAGTCGCCGAGGGGGTACGTGCGCTGAACGCATCGCATGGTGTAACCCCTGGGTTGGCTGTGGTTCTCGTCGGGGAAGATCCCGCCAGCCAGGTCTATGTGAGAAACAAGGTAAAACAAACAGAAGCCTGTGGCATGCGTTCGTTTCACCATGTACTTGATGTCGACACTTCGCGCGAATCATTGATGTCGCTGATTCAATCCTTGAATGTGGATCCTGCCGTTCATGGCATTCTCGTTCAATTGCCGTTGCCTGCACACCTCGATTCCAAAGATGTGATTGAGGCCATAGATCCAGCAAAAGATGTTGATGGATTTCATACAAGCAACGTGGGTCAACTCTGGACGGGCGGGAATCCGTTTGTCCCCTGCACACCCCTTGGGTGCCTGAAATTGTTGAAGTCAATCGAGCCAAATATTGCTGGCAAGAAAGCGGTTGTTGTCGGTCGTTCAAATATTGTTGGGCGTCCGATGGCTGCGCTTTTGTTAAATGAGTCAGCAACCGTCACGATTGCGCACTCTAAAACACACAATCTTCCCGCGGTTTGTCGAGAGGCAGATATTCTGGTAGCAGCCGTTGGTCGTCCTCAGATGGTGAAGGCGGACTGGATCAAGCCTGGTGCGATCGTTTTGGATGTTGGGATTAACCGCATTGAAACCGAAGATGGGAAAGGTCGACTCGTTGGTGACGTAGATTTCGACGACGCGTCGACAGTAGCAGGAGCCATCACCCCGGTCCCAGGTGGCCCTGGTCCCATGACAATTGCTTGCCTTTTAGCCAATACACTGGAAGCGGCAAAGCGCTCAGTATCTTAAGCGGCTCAATAATACATCCAGCCCAAAGAAGAGCAAAAAGTCAGTGGGGTAGCGCTTCCGGTGACTTTACTTGCGAATACAGGCGATACAAGGCACTTGCCGCAATAAATACGACCGCCCAATAGGCTGAGCTTGCGAACACGGCTGGCGCATATTGAAGTTCACGGGTTATGAACTCAACCATGCTTGGCTCAAAGTTTCCAGACCACAAGTAGAAGCTGCCGCTTGAGATCAATTCGCAGGTCAGTGTTCCACCCATAGCGAAACCGAAAAAAGCGGCGGATCCAGAGAATCGGCTAGCAAGATAAGGCTTCGCGAGACGTCCTGCCATCCACATCGAAAAGTAAGCAGGGATGAGCATTCCATAGGCAATCGAGAAACAAGTGCCTGGTACTCCACCAAGTGTGAAGGCGTAGGCATCGATACCGACTGCCAGAGACATAAACCAAGCAAAAGACCATCTGGGTAGCAGAGCCCCGGCTACCATGAAGATCATCCAAGATGCCTCAGGAAGCGCGTTGAAGCCAGAGAAGTGGGATCCACGTGTCAGAAGCATCAATGCGGACATTGTAAGTGCAAAGGTGATGGTGCTTTTGTTCAACATATTTGGCGCGCTTTGAGTCATCGGATGATTATTGTAACTCGTATGCTAATGACAGGGAAATTAATCGCCCTGGGCTATTCCACTTTTGAGCGTTGCCACTGTAAATGAAGTTGTATTCTACTTGGCGATCCAAAAGATTCTCGATGGCTGTTTTGATTTTTAGATGCGGAGCAAGTGAGTAGGAGTGGGAGAAATTTAGGTCCGCGAAGCCGCTCTGTCTACTGCCAGAAATCTCGTTGTAGTCTGTAAAATATCCGTCGCTAGCAAAGAGTTCCAAAGTAATGTCCTGCTGATCGAAAAAATGCTTGTAGGTAAATCGGAATTGATTCTCAGAGATGAATGGCATTTGCTTCCAATCGTGTTCTTTTAATCTCGAATCGGTGTAGTCATAAACCAATATGAACTCATACGTTGGTAGCGCCTTTGAGAGACTAGTTGAAAAATAATTCACTATGTTTTTTCCAATGTTAGCTCCGTAATTCGGCGCACCTTGAGAAATTCGATTTAAGGAAGTGGCTTTGAGAAATCGAGCGCTTACCGTAGTCGATTCGTTTAATCCAAGAGTTAAGTCTGCGTTGAACTGATTGGTTCGCTCTCCTTCAGTTGCAGCATACGATTCGGAATCGTTTGGAGCTCTGTAGGAACTTCCAAAGGATAAACTTGCGTCTCCCTGGTGGAGTTTAAAATGGTTGCCTAATGATCCGGAGAAGTGGTTGCCCCAATTTTTGTTATCGTCATGCCTCAGGACCATAAATGGCCGACCGATTGCTAAAGGCTCATTTCTAGCTATTGAGCCTGACAATCCTGTGTTTTCCACAAACGTCCATCCATATTGGTCTTCCCGTTCTTGTCTAGAATGATCAAGTGACAAGGTTATTGTTGAAGACGCTTTGTTGCTGAAGGATAGCCCACTGCTCTGTGACGATGTTTCTATCAGAGAAAAATCTGAGTTATCTAACGGATTTTGATTGTCGTCTGATAGAAAGCTTCGGCTGTGTCTGACTTCAAGAGATTTATTAGTCCAAGATGTGGTTCCCGACAAAAAGAAGCTATCTAGTTGATGCTCAACATAATCTTGCGCTTGGTTGAATTCGGTGCTGTCCATATCAAGCTTTAAACTTCCTTTTTGTTGGGAAGCAGAAAAGTAGATCTGATTGGAATCAAAAAAATGGGCAAATGAAAAGTTAGCACCTGCTTTTTCAAAGCCATCAATGTCTGGGTCAGTATCGGCTCTTACATCATACCCATCACTTTTAATGTAATTGGCGGAAACAGCAATCGCTGATTTGTTTCCAGCTTGCCTTTGAATATTGGTCGAGACGCTTTGAGTATTTTGTGATCCATAAGTTACTGATGTGAAAGTTCTCTCCTTAAGATCTTTTGGGGTTGTCGTAATCGAAATGACTGCTCCGCTCACGCCCGCAAAACCGATAGCAGCGTTACCGGTTGCCATTTCTATCTGCTCTATTTGGTTTAGGTCAATGAATTCGAGCCTTTGATTTCCCCAATATGGATCATTAGTTACCGCGCCATTTATGAGAATGACTACCTGTTCGTCCTCGAATCCTGTTACGCGAATTTTACTGAGAGATGCATCGCCCCCCTGTCTGTAAACAGAGACTCCTGGCAGGGACCTAAGAACATCGTAGAGAGATGTATAGGCTCCAGTCTCTATCTGATCTTTTGTTACAACGGTCACAGGGCCTACTGATTCAGCTAAGTCAAGCCTGAAGCTCTTTGAAATAATTAGGTCAGCGCTTTCGCTGCCAAAAATAGAAAAAGAGGCGAAAGCTAAACAGCTCGCCACGACAAATTGACGCAAGTTTTTCATGATTAACCATTTAACGCGCCCACCGCACGCCTAAAGTTCGTGACACGTCAGGTAGGTCTCCGGGCTCATTCAGGGCAATTCCATTTGCCGAATCACTCGCACCTTCCCATCAAAAATGACAGTGGTATTCACGAGGACTCATGACTGAACATACCGTTGCGGGGGCAGCTTCGGACTTGGCTAAGCCTTACCGAATTCCCTGTTATGCCGATCGCTCGGCCACCTAACGAGAGGTTGGGAGTATAGATTGCGAAAACGCAGATGCAACTCGTCTTTTGGCTATATCGCTGTAATGACCAACGCTGCGACAGCCCACAAAAGAAGCGAACGCTCGGCAAGCGACTGTACCTCCTCAATGTGGTAGCGAGCCGCATCATCGCCATCACCGAGGATTGGTTCTTGTTTGATCAGACCCTGCACGCAACGAGAACCTCCAAGCTTTACGCGAATAGCGCCTGCGGTTGCAGCAATCAGGATACCGGCCTCGGGATCTGAGAATTCGCTGGCTTGACGTGTCCAGACGGCGCGCGAGCGTTCCCGATCTCCCATGAATCCGAGCGTGAGAGCCATCAGCCGAATTGGGACCCAGTTGAGGAGAGCGACCCAGCGCTCTGATGTTTCTCCCGATCCATGGCGGTGTGCGATGACAGTTGAAGTCCAATACAGCAGAATTCCGGGTAATCCACCGAGCGCGAACCAAGCCAGTGGTATGAAAACGTTTTCGGCAAGCTTCAACACCTGCGTTTCGACGGAAATCCGGGCGACCCCATTTTCATCCAATTGACTGGCATCAGTGCCTGAGAATTCGGTGAGTTTGATCTGAGCTTGAGAGAACGAGCCATTTCGTAGTTCGGTCAGGATTGCCTTGGAATCTTCAGTAACTTTGCCATAACGGATGATCAGAACTAATGCGCAAAATGTCACAATCACACCGACTAACGGCATGTAAGCGATGATGGCTCCCAGAGTGACCGCGCCTCCGACAATGACCGGTAAGCGCAACGTATTGGGTAAAGAATCTGTCGCTTTTTCAATCGCACCAATAACTTTTAAGCGATATGGCTCAATGCGATCAGAGGCGACGAGGCGACTGAAAAGAAGAGCGGCAACAGCCAAAACTAATGCGTTCATGAAAAATCCTTCAAACTTTTAGAAACTGTAGCATGAAGCCAGTTACACTTGCGTTATGTTCAATCCGTTATCAGTTTGCATTGGTCTTCGGTACACCCGCGCAAAGCGACGAAACCATTTTATTTCGTTCATCTCTGCTGTCTCAATGGCAGGATTAACATTAGGTGTCGCGGTCTTAATTCTCGTCCTGTCTGTGTTGAATGGTTTTGATCGGGAGTTACGAACACGGATTCTCGGCACGGTGCCGCATGCGTTGCTCGAATTTGAGACCGCGCGATCGGATCTAGAGTCAATCACTGAAAAGCTCATGGGGAATCCCGCGATTGTCGGCGTTGCGCCCTTGAACCAAGGTGAAGGGTTGTTGGTCGCAAACGGACGGACTGTATCAGTGGCTGTCTTGGGCGTTGACCCAAACAAAGAGTCCGAGGTCTCCATTCTTCCAAGTCATATGACCCAAGGTGAATTCACAGATCTGAATCGTCGTCGTTTTTCGATCATTTTAGGGTCGGGTGTGGCCGCGAATCTCGATGTGATTCCGGGCGACCAAGTGACTCTTTTGATTCCGGAAGCGACGCTGAGTTTGGCTGGCGTGACTCCACGACTCAAACGTCTGCAAGTGGTCGGTATTTTTGAAGTCGGTGCTCAGTTAGATAATCAATTGGCATTTGTTGAGTTATCGGATGCTGCTCGACTCTTTAAACTGGGAGAGGGGGTCGCTGCGCTTAGACTCCAATTCGACAATCTCTTTGAAGCCCCTCAACTGATTCGGCCCATCGCCCAGGAAGTCAGCACCTCGCTTGGATTACCCATTCGTTTTCAGGATTGGACGCGAACTCAGGGTAATTTATTTGAGGCGATCCAATTGGAAAAGACCATGATCGCCCTGTTGTTGACGCTCATTATCGCAGTGGCGGCATTTAACATTGTTTCGACGCTCGTCATGGTGGTGACTGATAAGCGTGCAGACATCGCGATTCTAAAGACCGTTGGATTGTCACCGGTGAGTGTGATGGGTGTGTTTATTGTTCAAGGGACCTTGGTCGGAGTGATCGGGACCATTGTCGGGGTCTTTCTGGGGGTTCCACTGGCGCTATCAATCACTGATATTTTGGGATTTTTGGAATCTGTCTTTGGTTTTTATCTGTTTAACCCAAGCGCTTATTTCATCTCTGATTTGCCATCTGAATTGCGCTGGTCCGATGTGGGCTTGGTCGCGGGTTTGAGCATTGGCCTATCGATTGTGGCAACGCTATATCCTGCGCTGAAAGCCAGTCGAATCGTTCCGGCTGAGGTGTTAAACCATGAGCGATAATGTGCTGCTTGCCCTTCGTGAAGTTTCCTTCGCCTATGGAGAGGGAGAGACTGCGGTATCAGTTCTTGAGGGTGTGAATTTTTCAGTTGAAGCTGGACAGCGGTTAGCACTGTTAGGCCGAAGTGGTTCAGGTAAAAGTACCCTCATGAATATTCTTGCAGGCCTGTTGCTTCCGGAACAAGGATCGGTCCTCTGGCAGGGTACCGACGTCACCCGATTAAGTGAGTCCAAGCGAGTCGCCTTGCGTCGTCAAACCATTGGTGTGGTGTACCAATTTCATCACTTACTCCCGGAATTCTCAGCGGAAGAAAATGTGATGCTACCGGCGATGCTCTCTGGATATTCTCCAGCAAAGGCGCAGCAGATTGCGATTCGATTACTGCAGCAAGTGGGGCTTGAGCATCGAGTGGCCCATCGTCCGGGCGAACTGTCTGGCGGCGAGAGGCAGCGTGTTGCAATTGCACGAGCGCTTGCCGGCAACCCTAAGGTCCTGTTGATGGATGAACCGACGGGCAACTTGGATGAGGCGACCGCCGATTACGTGTTATCCATGTTGATTGATTTATCAAAGACCACGGAGACTAGTCTGGTGATCGTGACTCACGATCGTCGGGTGGCAGCTCAGACTGATCAGCAGTTTGAGTTGCACCATGGTCAGTTATAGTCCGTTTGAGAAATCGCCCTTTGCGGCGCTTCCAGTTATAGCCGACCTGCAGACTCCACCAGATTCGGATGACTGTAAACCCGATGATGCTCAAGATGACGCCGATGATGACGGATCCCGTTAATAGGGGCCACCAAATGAGGTTGATTTGGTTCTGTATCCACTCAATCGTCACCTCTTGAGGCCAACTGACCCCGTCACTGCCTAACACCCATGCACCTAGCTGGTATGCAAAGAAATAATAAGGCGGCATGGTAATGGGATTGGTGAGCCAGACCAGACCGACCGAGAGTGGTACGTTACATCGCAAAACCAACGCAAAGACTGCAGCTGCAACCATTTGCAGTGGCATTGGCATACAGGCCCAAAACAGTCCGTTTAAAAAGGCCAGTGCGACCGATCGTCGGTTCAGATGCCAAAGATCATCCGCGAACAGTTGTCGCCCAACCCAGCCCCATCGACGCATGTGTGCAATCTGCTCAGGTGGCGGCATGATTCTCGAGACAAACTTTTTCGGCATGACCTTCTTGTCGATGTCTGACATCTGGGTTAGTCAGGGACTGACTCAAATGAATGATTTCTTTTCCATGCTTTAGGCATGATGATTTGGTCCCTGATTGTAAGCAGTTTGCCTTGGTTTCCAAGCGCTTTATCGCCTTTTTCGTTGATTCTTTTGGCAACCATGCTGATTTTCTCGCGATTCCCGTGGCTGGGTCTTTTCTGCATAGTTGTTGCGATCCAGGAAATCCGAATCACTGATCGAGTGAATTTACTCTGGCCTGAATCGACTCAAGCGGTCTCGTGTACGGGCGAGGTTCGAGTGGACCGTCTTCTAAGTCAAGCGATCGACTTCTCCTCGGCTTCAGCGACTTGGACTCAAATCGATTGCCAGGGAGTAGAGGAGGGGTCGCGGGTGAAGTTGCAGGCGGGACCCAACTATCGACTCCAAACTGGAGATCGCGTCAAAGGTCTGTTTCGGCTGTCTCCTGTGATCGGATTTCAGAATCCTGGTGGATTCGATGCCAGACGACACGCATTGGCCAATGGTTGGCGCGTTAAAGCGCAGTTGGTTGACGGCGAGATTCTATCGCAGACAAGTCAGCGGTCCTCGCTACGGGATCAAACCTACGCTTGGCCGAATCCAATTCGCGGTCTTGCGCAAGCCCTATTATTCGGTGAGAAGCAGTCGTTGGATCGCCGTGTATTAACCGTGTTTGAAACGCTGGGGTTGTCCCACCTTCTGGCGATTTCAGGTCTTCACGTGGGTTTGGTATTGGCTGCACTCTGGTGGTTGGCCGGCCGCTCTGTCTGGCCTCGACACCCCAATCAACGCGCGATATTTCGCTCGGGGATTGTTTGTCTTGGCGCCTATTTCATCGCGTCTTGGACATTATTCAGTCCAAGCGTCGTGCGCGCGGGTGTCATGGCGACATTTCTCAGTGTGATCCCGGTATTCGGTCTCAGATTCACGCTGCATCAAGTCATTGCGATCACCCTCACGTGTATCGTTGTAGTTGATCCAATGATAGCGCTGTCGACAGGATTCTTGATGTCTGCCGGTGCAGTCGTGTTGATCGCACAGATCCTATGGGCGACTCGTACCCGTGGCCTGATCCATCTATTGGTGATGCAGCTAGGCTTTAGCTGTGTGTTGGCGGTTCTGTTGAGTCATTGGCTTGGGTTTGATTATCCGTGGCTTGGGGTCCTGGCAAATGTCGTCGTCGTCCCATTGCTGCCCGTGTTACTGCTGGTCCTGGCCATCGCCTTGGTATTTGATTGGGGTTGGTTGGTTGCTGTCACCAACACGGTGATTGTCTGGAGTATCGAGACACTCGACGTCCTCTTGTTTCGGACTAATTTTGGTGTGATCCCCTCAGAATGGGTGTTGGCCTGTCTCTTTGCGCTCGGCGTCAGTGTCTTGTTACCAAAGCCGTTACCGCGTTGGTCTTTGTTGGCGCTGGCGATCCCTTTGGTTGTTCAGCATGAGAGTCGGGGAGTGGATCGATTAGTGATTCACGATGTGGGGCAAGGATCGGCATCGACTTTGGTTTCAGGAAAAACACGAGCGATATTTGATCTCGCAGCCGGTCAGGCTGAGCGTTGGTCACGAACAGGGCAGTTTCTCCCAATATCGAGAGGCTTTGATCTTGCCGCGATTTTGATCAGTCATGGAGATATGGATCATTCCGGAGGATTAGTCTCTACCTTACGACAAACGGCTATCCCACCAGTGATTGAGGGTGGAGGATCCATGGAAGAATGGGTGAGACCTTGTCAAGCCACCCATCGAATCGGTGCTGTCTCAGTCGACCTGTTGTGGCCGGTTGGTCCAGTTGAAGGATCAGAAAATCGGCGAAGCTGTGTCTATTTGTTGTCCGCTCATGGTCAATCGGTGTTGATGATGGGCGATGCAGATTGGTTTGCTGAATCACAGGTTGTGAAGGCGCTTCACCGACGAAGCCTGCTGGGTGAGATTGACGCTGTGGCCGTCTCCCATCACGGCGCACGCGACGGATCGAATCCTTCATTTGTTCAGTTGGTGGGAGCGAATCACGCTTTCATCAGCGTTGGGCAATCCAATCGATATGGGCATCCGCACCGAGAAGTCTTAGCGCGATGGGCAGAGGCTGGTGCCCAGCTGCATCGAACCGATCTCGATGGCGCGCTGACCTTTGATTTTCAAGATGGGCGGGTCAGTCGGTATCGACAGATCAGTCCGAGTCGGTGGTCACAGGTGCCAATTGGCCAGCGATCAAATTGATGGTCCGATCAATCGACAGTAAGGTCTCGGGCTGATGGCTGATAATCAAAGTTGTTCGATTGGCCTTCAGGTTCTCAAGTCCTTTGAGAACTGCTTCGCGGCTTTTGTGATCAAGCGCACTGGTTGGCTCATCCAGTAATAAGATTGGCGCATCCTTGATAAATGCGCGGGCAATGGCAATGCGTTGGCGCTGACCGCCAGATAACCGGTTACCGAAAGGTCCAATTTGCGTATCGAACCCTTCTGGCAGTGCTTCGATAAACTCCAGCGCGTGCGCCTGTCGTGCTGCGTCTTGAACTTCTTCATCGGTGGCCTCAGGCCATCCAAAGCGAATATTATCAGCGATGGTGGCGTCAAACAGATTCACTTGTTGACCCACTAGGGACAGTTGTCGACGCCGCTTGGCGAGGGGCCAATCTTTCAGTGATTCCTGGTTGATCCGTATGTCTCCGTCCTGGGGCTCTAGAAATCCGGCGATCAACGCGATTAAGGAGGACTTTCCTGAACCTGAGGGTCCAACGAGCGCCACACTCTCTCCGGGATTGACTGTGAAAGAGACAGAATCGAGCGCTAATTCTTCAGCGTTGGGATAGCGGAATGTCACATCTTTCACATCAAGTGATGCTCGCTGAAGTGCCTCATGGTTTCTCGATTGTCCGCGCTGGTTGTCGAGCGTTTGATCGAAAATTTGGTAAATGGATTCAGCGGCTGCCAGACCACGCTGAATGGTTGCATTGACGCCTGTGAGTCGTCGAACCGGATCAAAAATCATTCCCATGGCAGTGATATAGGCGACAAATTCACCCGGACTTAAAAGATCGCGAGCACTCATCTGCGTACCAATGAGAATCACAACGCCAATGGTGATTGCGGCCAGGATCTGAACCAAGGGCACATTCAGTGACTGAATCTTGATGACACGCATTTGCTCATGACGTAGCCGCTTGTTGATGTGCTCAAAACGCGCCTGCTGATTGTCATGTCCGCCAAAAATCTTAATGTCCTTGACAGCTAGCAACGACTCCTCGATCAGTCCGGTCAAACGGCCTGTCCACGTTTGTAGATCCTGATTTGAACGGCGCATTTTCACACTCGCCTTTTTCACCACAAAGGAGACGACAGGAGCTGCGATCAAAAGGGCTAATGACATTTGCCAAGAGGTATAGATCAAAAAAGCCAACAAACCAATGATCATTAAGGTGTCTTTGATGATGACCATCCAGGCTGTAGAAACAGCCTCTCCGACTTGGGCAACGTCATAGGTGATACGGGACAACAGACGTCCACCTTCCTCAGCATCGTGATCGACCATCGGAAGGTCCAGTTGTACTGCAAAGACCTCAGAGCGGATATCGGCCACTGTCCGGTTCGCAACATATTGGCTTGAGACAGAGGCGATGTATTCTGAAATGCCTTTGAATACAAAGACAGCAACGATCAGAAGTGGAATCTGGATCAGAGCACTTGGATCTTTATCAATCAGAGATTCATCGATCAGAGGCGCCATTAATGCTGGTAGCAAGGGCTCCATCGCGGCAGTTGCAGCCATGGATAACATGGCCAGTGTAGCAATCTTCCAGTATGGCAGCGCCTCTCGGATCAGACGGCCATAGGTCCGCATATCGCTTTTCATTCGCGCCTTAACACCCAATCCACCCAGAAATTCGCAAAACCACGTGGCTTAAAGTCTTGCTCCATGATGTCCCGATCATAGTCGGAATTCACCCATTCCAGAAATGTGGGTTCGGTTGCCGTTGGATGTTGATGCTTCCAGGCATCGCGGTAGCGAATGTAAGACTCAAAGAAATGGTCGAGGATTCCTGTCTTCGCACTCCGAAAATGACCATAAGTCCAATGCAGTTGTTCCTTGGCTTCATCAATGGGTTGGCCGAGGCGAAAGTGGCAATAGAGCACGGCAAACATACCGGCACGGTCAGCTCCAGATTTACAATGCGTGAGGGCAGGTGTTTCGAAATCATCGATCAAATTTTTCAGCTCGTTGATCTGATCCGCGGTTGGAAGACCCCGCGAATGCACCCGCGTATTAATCAGTGTGATGCCAGCTTCTTCACAGGCTTTTGCTTCCAACTGGTATCGACCTTGGGTTGGATTGTAGCCACGAAGATTAATGATGGTTTTCAGCCCAAGGTCTCGTTTGTAGCGGTGAATCCGTGCGACACTCGGCTGATTGCTCCGGTACAAGGGCCCCGGCAGACAGAAACGATTGGAATAGAGCGATCTTAGAAAACCGTGGTCAACGAGCCACAAATCAAGATTCGCTTTAATTGATTGCCACAGAGTGAGTGGTGTGGATGGTGGTGCTTTACCCCAGCCTTCAATTGACACAGACGATCCTTTTGCTTTCAAGTAGCGCGGAGGATACTCAATTCGGGGATATTCTGCACAGGAATAGAGGGAATTCGTGCATGAAATTTGGCTTTGGTGGTTTGAAAGGTGCAAACGGATGGCCGGCACGATGGTCGAAGCCGGCGACGTCCCTGAGTCGAGTATTGACGCCCTTATTCGCATCATGGATGCAAAAAAAGCGGAAAAAAATTAGCAGAGCGCCCCGAGTGTCTCGGCAAATCCCGGTGATTTGTATTGGCAATATTGTGGTTGGGGGCTCTGGAAAGTCCCCATTGGTTGCCAGTCTTGCACTAAAACTTCGGCAAGCAGGGTTTACTCCTGGAATCGTGAGTCGTGGGTTTGGTGGTCAAGCCAAGAATCTCCCGATCGAAGTCACGGCAAATAGTCTCCCGACAGCGGTTGGTGATGAGCCACTCATGCTTCACAAGCGTACCAAGTGCCCAGTGATTGTCTGTCGGGATCGGGCTAAAGCCGTCGAACGTTTACATTTTCACCATCAGGTGGATGTAGTGTTGTCGGATGACGGATTACAAAACACTGGTTTATGGCGAGACTTTTCGGTATGTGTATTTAACAAAGAGCAAGGGATCGGTAACGGTCTCGAAATGCCGTTTGGGCCGCTACGCGAGCCGTTAAGTGTGATTGATCAAATGGATGCGATCATTGTTCGTGGCACCGACTATCCGAAGGAAATGCTGATTGAGATGGGGATTGAGACACAAACCCCAGTGTTCGGCTCCGTCGCTGACATGGCTTATGTCTACCGATCTGATCAACCGGAGACGCATCATGCGTTGAGTGAGCTGGTCCATCATGGTGATTTCGATGCGATCGCAGGCATCGCCTCGCCAAGTCGCTTCTTTGAAGGATTGGAGCAAGCGGGTCTGTCGATTCGAGAGAATGCCTTTGCCGACCATCATGCCTATACCGAAAAGGAAGTCGCCGCATGGACACAGATCATTACAACCGAGAAAGACGCGGTGAAATTGGTACACTTGGTGCTGGAGCCGTTTTGGGTGGTTGCATTGGATAGTCATCAACCAGAATTTGAAACGTGGTTAATCGATCGTTTAAAGCAGTGGAGTAGGGTATGAGTTTGGCGCCTCAGTTAAAGGGCTTGCTGGTATGTCCCTTGTGTAAGGGTGAAGTCGACATCCGTGAAGATGATCAGGAAATCTGGTGTCGCGCCGATGGGTTAGCGTTTCCAATTCGTGATGACATTCCAGTGATGCTAGCTGATGAAGCGAGAACCTTGACCGCCGATGAGCGGACTGATCGTTAATGAGTTTTTTTGCGGTGATCCCCGCTCGTTTCGGATCGACGCGTCTTCCAGGTAAACCACTTCTTGAGATCGCCGGACAACCCATGATCCAGCGTGTCTATGCACGGGCTGCGTCATCACAGGCTCAGCGCGTGTTAGTCGCCACCGACGATCAGCGAATAGCAGATGTGGTTCGAGGATTTGGCGGCGAATGTGTGTTGACTGCATCAGACCATCCCACGGGGACCGATCGTTTAGCAGAGGTGGCTGATCTACTTGGGTTATCTGCCGATGCGATTGTGGTGAATGTGCAAGGTGATGAGCCGCTCTTGCCTGCTTCTGCTATCCATCAGGTTGCGAGCATGCTTGAGACGCATCCGGAGGCCTCGATTGCCACTCTTTGTGAGCCGATACAGGACGAGTCAGAGATTGATGATCCAAACCAGGTCAAGGTGGTGAGAAGCCAATCTGGTCGAGCGTTATACTTTTCAAGGTCTCGAATTCCAGGACACCCAACACAAGCCAATGGGACACATTTTCGGCACATTGGTCTTTATGCCTATCGCGCGGGCTTCCTTCGAGACTTCGCGACTTGGAGACCGACGCCGCTTGAGCAGTTTGAACGATTAGAGCAGCTGCGAGCATTAGAGCATGACCGCCTGATTCAGGTTGATGTCGCGTTAGAATCAATTCCCCCGGGCGTCGACACTGAGCAGGATTTAGCACTGGTGCGTCAACATCTGGAACAGTCCGGTGTTTAACCTGACCGGACTGACAACTCTGAAGCTTCCGTTTTATGCAGCTTCAATCCTCAAGTTGTCATCGATTGAAAACGTGTGTGTGTCGATGCCAGAGTTGGCATCAACACCCCGTTTGATTGTTGGCGGAGGTAGCAATTTAGTGGTTCTGGAGCCTGAGTTTGACGGAGTCGTCTTGCGGCCTGAAATTCAATACTTTCAGCCCATGCAAAAGGGCGATGATGTGTATTTGGAGGTGGGTGCCGGGCATTCCTGGCATCACACTGTGATGCAGACCCTCAATGAGGGTTGGTTTGGTCTTGAAAATCTGGCGCTGATTCCTGGTTGGATGGGAGCTGCACCGGTACAGAATATCGGTGCTTACGGCGTTGAGCTGAAAGATCACTGTCACAGGGTGAAATTGTATGACTTCGAGGAACAGGCAGTCATTGAGCTTGCCGCATCCGAGCTTGCGTTCGGCTATCGACATTCGATTTTGAAAGAATCCCCTGATCGATTTTTGGTCCTGACGGTGACCCTTAAACTGTCCACTCGACCTCAACCTCGAGTGGAGTATGGAGCGATTGCAGAAGAGTTACAGCGTCAGGGTCTCAATGCATCGATTCCCCTGGATGTTGCGAAAGCCGTGATGTCGATCCGGCAAGCGAAGCTGCCTGATCCGGATGAGACGCCAAACGTTGGTTCATTTTTCAAAAATCCTGTGGTTCGAACGGCAGTGGCTGATCGTCTGAAAGCGCGATTCCCAGAGATGCCAACTTATCCAGATGGTGAGCAAACGAAAATCGCAGCTGGCTGGCTCATTGATCATTTGGGGCTAAAAGGCCATCAAATTGGCGGCTTTTCGGTTCACAAACGCCAGGCACTGGTCCTAACCAATGATGGGTCGGGAACGGCTGACGACCTCAGAGCGCTGGTGGCCTCAATCCGATCATCGGTCAAAGCCAGCTTTGGGTTGAGTTTGGCGGTTGAGCCGACGGAAGTCGGCCAACTCACCTAAGACTCGGTATTATTCAGCCTCTGTCACATTCAGAGGTGATTCTGCCTGCGTTGGATTCGCTGCAACTGATTTTGGAGGACGCCCACGTCCGCGACGCTTCGCCTTTTCCGGTTCAGCGGAGTCGGCTTTGGTCGGTTCCTTCACATCTTCCATCAATTGTGCTTTGAGGTCAGAGACTGACAAGTCTGGAGCGGATTCAGCGACATCAGGAGCACGACGACGCCCACGACCGCGGCCACGTTTGGGTTGTTCAGAAGTAGTGGCCGGTGCTGGATTGTCTGTGCCGTTCGCCGCTTCCGCCGTGACTTTTGGCGCAACATCTGTTTCAACTGGCGGTTGAGGAGTACTCTCGGCCGTTACTTCAGTCGTCGGTTTTGCGACTGACTCGCTCACGGAGCTTTCAGGCTCTGCCTTCGCTTTCGGTTTGCGTCCTCGACGCGCCGGTTTTTTCGGTGCATCAGAATCGTCTGACGCTGTATCTGCGGCAACTTGTTGTGTTTCTGATGATGCTGTCTCTGCGGCGACATCGCGCTCTGTGACAGGCGCCTCAATGGCAGTATCGGCTTTCCGGGGACGACCGCGGCCGCGACGCGCCGGTTTTGGTTGCTCATCGCTCGCTGTCTCACTGAGGGACTCTGCAACAGGTGCAGCCACAACGGGTTCAGGCGTTGATTCCGGAGTCGGATCGCTTGTTGGCTCAGGAGTCACCTCCGGTGTTACTTCAGTCGAAGTTGGTGCGTCAATCGCTTCTACCGTTTCATTGGTTTTGCGTGATCCACGACGACCTCGACGTGCCCGTTTCGGCTTATCAGCATCAGCAATCATTCCTTCGTTAAGGACTGGTGCGTCATCGATGGTGGTTTCACCAGAGGTGGTCGCATGGTTCTCAAGCTTGGCTTCTTGGCTTGCAATCGCCTCTTCACCACGTTGCTTGCGCTGTGCACGCTTTGGACGCGGACTTAAATTCTCTTCGTGCGCCTCGAGTTCGGCCTCACGTTCCGGTGACACTTCTAGTGTTGTTACCTTTGTTGGCGTTGTTGTTTCAACTGACTCCGGTGTTTCGGATCGATTTTTGTTACGGCGTCTGCGACGACGGCGACCGCCTTGGGATCCATCAGCTGAACGTTCTGTTTCCTGTTGTTGTGGTCCACGGTTGTTTTCTAGCCGTTGAGTTGGATCACTCTCTGGCCGCTCCTTGCGATCATTTCTCTCTGTTTTCTTCTGAGGACGACGGCGATTGTTTGTCTCCTGGCGAGAGGACGATGCTGGTGCTTCGGGTTCACCAAATAAAAACCCGAGAACGCGGTTGACCAGTGATTTTGATTCGGGCTGTGGTTGTCTGCGGCGTGCACTTTCAGGGCGCTTCTTCCGACCAATGCTGTCGTCTGTTTTCGCCTCGACTGGTGTTGGCTCAGGCGCGCTCTCTGGAGCCGGTGTTTTTGGCTTGATATCAGTGACCAAAGCTTTTTCACGGACTTCAGCTTGACGTGCACGGACCAGCTCGGGCTCTGGATCTGGTGTGGCTGTTTGAATATCGATCGACAGCTCAAGGCTGGCCACTTGTGGGTCATCGTCACGTAAGCGTTGCAGATCGTAATTTGGCGTTTCCATGTTCGGATTCGGGATGACCAGCACTCGCACCTTATGGCGTCGCTGGATCGATTCAAGCTGCTGGCGTTTTTCATTCAGCAAAAACGTTCCAACTGGAACGGGGACTTGAACACGGACTTCACCGGTCCTTTCTTTGACGGCTTCATCTTCAAGTAAACGAAGAATCTGTAACGCCAGTGATTGCACATCACGAATGCTGCCCTGGCCATGACAACGTGGGCAAACCACACCGCTAGTCTCACCGAGCGATGGACGCAATCGTTGACGACTCATTTCCAACAGACCAAATCGCGAGATTCGGCCGATTTGAACACGAGCGCGATCAGGTTTTAAGGCATCCTTCAGCCGATTCTCAACCGCTTTCTGGTTTTTGTTGGCTGACATATCAATGAAATCGATCACAACAAGGCCACCCATATCGCGTAACCGCAACTGGCGAGCAATCTCGTCGGCCGCTTCTAGGTTGGTGTGCAAGGCGGTTTCTTCAATATCACCACCCTTGGTTGCTCGGGCCGAGTTGATGTCGATCGATACCAATGCTTCGGTTGGGTCAATCACAATTGCGCCACCCGATGGGAGGCGAACTTCGCGCTGGAATGCAGACTCGATCTGCCCTTCAATTTGGAAGCGATTAAACATCGGTGTTTCGTCTTGGTAGAGTTTGATTTTATTACCAAAGGACGGCATCACCTGCTGAATCAGATCTTTCACTTTGTCGAACACTTCCTCGCTATCGACCAGGACTTCACCGATATCTTGACGCAGATGGTCACGAATCGCGCGGACGATGACGTTGGATTCTTGATAGATCAAAAATGGAGCGACACCGGATAGAGCTGCTTTGCGAATGGCTTGCCAGGCGGTGTCTAAGTAATCGAGGTCCCACTGGAGTTCTTCGACGGTTCGACCAACACCGGCTGTGCGAATGATCACGCCCGCACCTTGAGTCATCGTCAGATTGGCGAGCTTGTCGCGGAGTTCGGCGCGATCCTCACCTTCAATACGGCGAGAGATTCCACCGGCGTCTGGGTTATTGGGCATCAAAACCAAATAACGGCCAGCTAAAGAAATATAGGTGGTGAGAGCGGCGCCTTTCGTGCCTCGCTCTTCTTTCTCGACCTGAATGATCAGTTCCTGACCTTCTTTCAACACCTTCTCGATTTTCGCGCGTTCGCCTTCGGCTGGGGTGTTGTAGAAATATTCAGGTGAGATTTCTTTCAGCGGAAGAAAGCCGTGACGCTCGCTTCCGAAATCGATGAAGGCAGCTTCAAGACTAGGCTCAATCCGCGAAATTTTCGCACGATAGATATTGCCTTTTTTCTGTTCTCGATCTGAGGATTCAATGTCGAGGTCGTAGAGTTTTTGACCGTCGACCATGGCAACACGGATTTCTTCCGCCTGCAGGGCATTAATTAATATACGCTTCATGTAGTGGCAACCTTAGTGGTTTGATCGCCACGATCTCAGAGGGCTAGCTATACTAACCGAGGCTCAACCATTAATCCGTTGAGCGACAAGACACATTGTAGGGGGCTCGACCGGTAAACCGGGAGCCCGGAATTTCTTTGTTACTGCAGACTTTTCTGCCGACACATTGATATGTGTTTGTCCCAGCTTTGCTGGCCCGCCAAGATCGGGCGGGATTATTTCATCTCCAGAACTCCCGGAGGTCTCATTCGGCCTTAGGGAGTCTTGACTCAACCCAAAGCAATCTAGAGCATAACAGCGCATGTCGCTTGCGGCAATGCATCATGGAGAAAGTGAGTGGAAAAGAAAGTCCAATGGGTGACTGTCGATGAGTCAAAAGAAGGTCAACGGCTGGATAATTTTTTATCAAATCAGCTGAAAGGTCTTCCTAAAGGTCGCATCTATAAAATGATTCGGACCGGTGAAGTACGCATTAATAAAGGTCGTTGCAAGCCCGATTCGCGGGTGTCTGCTGGCGATATTGTCCGGATTCCTCCGGTTGATCTGGCTCCGACGAAAGAAGCGATCGCACACCGCGGCATTCAAATGAAATTATCCGATGCATTGTTGTATGAAGATGAAGATGTGCTGGTCTTGAACAAACCCTCAGGGTTGGCGGTACATGGTGGATCTGGATTGTCGACCGGTTTAATTGAACAATTGCGTCTGGCTCGACCGAATGAAAAATTTTTAGAGTTAGTTCACCGACTCGATCGAGAAACCAGTGGCTGCTTACTTGTCGCTCGTCGGCCGTCAGCGCTCAGGCGATTGCACCAACAACTACGTGATCAGGATAAAGGGTTGCAAAAACGTTACCTGGCTTTAGTTGCTGGAAAGTGGCCACAATATTTAGTGGATGTTGAGGCGCCTCTTGAGAAGTTTGAGCGCGGTGGAGAGCGAATCGTCCAAGTGACTGAGCGAGGCAAACCCTCGCATACCAGGATTCGGCCACTAGAAGTGTTGGATGGGTGTACTCTGGTCGAGGCGGAACCTGTGACCGGCCGAACCCATCAGATCCGGGTGCACGCCTCCTACTACAAGCATGCAGTATTAGGTGACACGAAATATCAGCACGATGATAGTCGAGATCAGTGGCGTCAGCGTGGCATTAACGGATTGTGTTTGCATAGTCGGTCGATTGGATTTCAAGCTGCAACTGGCCACCAAGTGACAGTTGTTGCGCCGATTCCGAATCCAATGCATCGTTTTTTAGTCGACGCCGGCTGCGATCCGGACATTTATTAAAGAGAGGTTTTGAATGGCTGACAATCCTTGGACAGAGGGCGACAACCCGATGCAGGATCCTCAGAAACGCGAGGAGACCGATCGGTTATGGTCGGTTCTTGAGAAGACGCTGGCGCAATCGACGATCGAGCAGCGCCGTGCTCGACGCTGGGGTATTTTTTTCAAAACCATCACCTTTGGCTACATCATCGGGTTAAGCCTGTTTTTGATCAATCAAGCCAATTTGCCAGTGGATGGAATGCGGTCAGGGTCGCACACTGCGGTCGTTCCGATCGATGGCGTCATCGCGCCGAGTGAGCTCGCGAATGCGTTTGATATTCAGCAAAACTTAACGGCAGCATTTGAGGCTCCGGGGTCTAAGGGTGTGATGCTTGAGATCAATTCTCCTGGCGGAAGTCCTGTTCAGTCCGAGTATGTGTACCGAGCGATTTTGGATTTAAAGGCACAGTATCCCGGTAAGCCCGTGCATGCGGTCATTGGTGATATCGGAGCCAGTGGCGCCTATTACATTGCCGCTGCCGCCGATACCATTCATGCGGCTCCCGCATCGATCGTGGGATCGATTGGCGTGGTGTCTTCTGGATTTGGATTTAGCGGGCTGTTGGAGAAGCTCGGTGTGGACCGCCGGGTCATTACGGCCGGTGAAAATAAAGCCATGCTCGATCCATTTCTACCAGAATCGTTGGAAGACACTCAGCATTTACAAGGCCTTCTCGATGCCACGCATCAGCAATTTATTGCTCGGGTTCGTGAGGGGCGTGGCGAGCGATTAACACCGGGTGATGAGGATGTCTTTGACGGTCGTGTCTGGAGTGGTGAGCAAGCCTTGGTTCTTGGTTTAGTGGACTCATTAGCAGGGCCGCTGGAAGTCGCACGTGAATGGATTGGCGCAGAGGAGCGGATCTATTACACGCAAGATGAGCCGCTGCTGAATCAATTCAGCCGTGAATTTGGATTCGGTGTCGGGACGGCGCTGACATGGCTTAGTCGTCAGGGAATACTGAATCCCTGGTCTCTGAGCCACTGACAGAGCTGGATCAGTGGAAGGCCCTCGAGTGCGGTGGGGTCTTCACTTTTCACCGAACGAAACAGACTGATTCCAAGACACTCAACTTTGAAACCGCCGGCACAATCGAGCGGTTCATCAGCGTCGACGTAGCGCACAATTTCGGCGTGACTGAGCTCGCGAACCGAGACAACGACTTCTTCGGTGTGCAAAAGTAGGGGCGTATTCGGTGCGCAAAAGCCGACGGTTGTAAAAAAAGAAACCTCTTTACCGGATAGCCGATGCAGCATGTCGATTGTGCGATCTTTGCTCTGCGGTTTCCCGAGAATTTCACCGGCGCAATCGGCTGATTGGTCAGTGCCGATAACGCAAGCGGTTGGATGGAGCTTCGAGATTGTCTGGGCTTTGGCGCTAGCTAGACGGATCGTGAGTGCCCGTGCTGACTCTGATTGAGTGGGTGTTTCATCGACAGAGGGTGCGTGAGCGAAAAACGGAAGCCTGAGTCTTTTGAAGATGTTTTTCTTGTATGAGCTTTCACTGGCTAAGATTAGTTGTTGATTCATCGTTGTATTTCAGCGCTTTAGTCTTTGACAGCAGGTCGATGCATCACTAAAATCCCCCGCCTATGTTTTCAGACACACTACCTGAGCACCTGAACGCGAATCGCTTCATCGATGCGAAGGAGGAGATATCTGGTCCTCTCGAGCCTCAACATTACAAGAGGTTCTCAGAAATGGCGACCTTATTGCCCGGCGGAAGGGCTAAGGTTCGCGGATCCAGGGATCCTTTTGGACCAAGGGTGGTGTCTGGGGAGCTTCAATGTGAGGCGCGCATGACTTGCCAACGATGTCTGCAGCCGGTCACGATGATGCTTGAGGGTTCAGTTCGCTGGGGGCTTGTTTTTTCGGAAACAGAAATGCAGAGCCTCGATAAGCAGCTAGATCCGATCCTGATCGAAGAAGGGCAGCTCCTTTTGAGACAGGCGATTGAAGACGAATTAGTTTTGTTGTTGCCGATCATGCCGATGCATGATTCGTGCGACAGCGGATGGATACCGGATCCGGAACCCGGCGATGTTTCGGAAAAAGAGAGCCCGTTTGCGGTGCTCGCTTCGTTAAAGAATGAACAGGGATCCTGAAGGGAGATCATCATGGCCGTTCAACAGAACAAAAAATCACGTTCACGACGCGGTATGCGTCGTGCGCACGACGCACTGTCGGGTCCGACTCTGACAACTGACGCGATGACTGGCGAAGTTCATCGTCGTCACCACATCAGCCCTGATGGGTTTTATCGTGGCCGTCAAGTGGTGACGCCACGTCAAGAAGAAGTTGCAGAAGACGACGAATAGTCGATGGCTTTTGCAGCCCTGTTTCCCGGGCAGGGGTCTCAGACAGTCGGCATGTTGGCCGACTTCGAGGACAACTGTCCGGAAATTCAAGCGACCTTCACTGAAGCTTCTGATGCACTAGGTTACGATCTCTGGACGTTATGCCAGAATGGTCCGGCCGAGCAATTGTCTCTGACTGAAATCACTCAACCGCTCCTGCTCACAGCTGGAGTCGCCTTGTATCGTGCCTGGACGACGGGAGGCGGTGCGAGTGCTTCTTTTATGGCTGGACATAGCTTGGGCGAATACACCGCGTTAACGGCGGCCGGCAGTTTGCCATTGGCCGATGCGGTGCGGTTGGTTCGCTCTCGTGGTCAATTCATGCAGGAGGCGGTTCCCAAAGGCGTTGGTGCGATGGCGGCGGTCATCGGCTTGGATGATGCGATCATTGAATCCGTCTGTGCCGAAGTTGCATCAGAAACCGGACTCGTGATTGAAGCGGTGAATTACAATGCCCCGGGGCAGTTAGTGATCGCAGGTCATGCAGAGGCAATCGACGCGTCGCTTCCCCGATTAAAAGAGGCGGGTGCCAAGCGTGCGTTGCCACTTCCCGTCAGTGCTCCGTTCCATTGTGCGTTGATGAAACCAGCCGCTGAACGTTTGCAAGAGGAACTGAATGCGATTGCTGTGCAAGCGCCCTCAATCCCAGTGATTCAGAATGTCAGCATCGCACCAGAGACCGATGTTCAAGTGATCCGGAAGCAGCTGATTGCACAAACATTCTCACCGGTTCGATGGACGCAAACAGTCCGCGGATTCACGGAGTTGGGAGTGCAGGTTGCTGCTGAATTTGGTCCAGGTGCTGTCTTGTGTGGACTCGCGAAACGGATTCAGACAGATGCTCAACACTTTCCGTTAGGAAAACATGAGCTCTTTAGTCAAGCTTTACAGGAAATCAACGGATGACGGTTGCATTAGTCACAGGCGCGAGCCGTGGAATCGGCCAGGCCATTTCAGAACGTCTGGTCAAACAAGGGTTTTACGTGATTGGGACCGCCACTTCTGAGGCAGGAGCTCAGGCGATTTCAGAGCGTTTGGGATCCGCTGGTGAAGGTCGGGTGTTGAATGTGACAGACCCGGCGATGGTGAGCGATTTGGCGAAATCATTGGCTGAATCGGATCAAAGTCCATTGGTCTTAGTGAATAACGCAGGGATCACGAAAGATACGTTGATGTTGCGGATGAAGCCGGAGGATTGGCAATCCGTCATTGACACGAATTTGACCTCGATCTTCACTGTCGTCTCAGCCTTCATTAAGCCGATGACGAAAGCGCGTACCGGACGAATCATCAATATTAGTTCCGTGGTTGGCTCGATGGGTAACGCAGGCCAAGTCAATTACGCGGCCGCCAAAGCAGGCCTTGAAGGGATGACGCGTGCGATGGCACGAGAATTCGGAAGTCGGGCGATTACAGTCAACGCTGTCGCTCCCGGTTTCATTGAAACAGATATGACACATGTGCTTCCTGAAGCTCAGAAAGAAGCGCTCTTGTCACAGGTTCCGCTGGGCCGTTTAGGTTCAGCAGAAGAGGTTGCTGGAACCGTCGCTTTCCTCGCTAGTGAAGAGGCAAGTTACGTCACCGGCACTACGTTACACGTCAACGGCGGCATGTATATGGCCTAAGTCTGATGTTCTGGTGCTTGTAATATTTCGAACATCAGTAATAATGACGCCACGTCGTACAGTGGCAGCAACATCATTAGGAGTATTCTGAACGATGAGTAATATCGAAGAACGCGTCAAGAAAATTGTTTGTGAACAACTTGGCGTCAAGGAAGAAGAAGTCACCACCGAATCTTCGTTTGTTAATGACCTGGGTGCTGATTCACTGGACACAGTTGAATTGGTGATGGCTTTGGAAGAGGAATTCGAAACCGAAATTCCTGATGAAGAAGCTGAAAAGATCACCACAGTTCAGCAAGCAATTGCATATATCGAAGCAAATCTTTAATCAGGATTTGTCATCGACGTATAACTAGCGAAAAGCCGCGTTCTGCGCGGCTTTTTTGCGTCGAGCATTGAGAGAGAAACTATGTCAAAGCGTCGTGTTGTGGTCACAGGCTTAGGAATGTTGAGTCCGTGTGGCGTCACCGTCGAAGAGTCATGGAAGGCGATTCTAAGTGGGCAGAGTGGGATTTCTGCGATTACTGAATTCGACACCTCGGAGTATCCGACCAAATTTGCAGGGTTGGTTCCTGAATTTGATTTAGAAACCTACATGTCTGTCAAAGACGCGCGCAAGATGGATCCGTTTATTCAATACGGAATGGTTAGCGCGATTCAGGCTGTTGAGCAATCAGGATTAATGGACTCAACCTTTGATCCGACGCGCGTGGGTGTTTCAATCGGCTCAGGGATTGGTGGGTTAACACTCATTGAGAACACCACGCTGCTGTTGAACGAACGCGGTCCACGGAAGGTATCGCCATTTTTTGTTCCCGGCTCGATCATTAATATGATCGCAGGTAACTTAGCCATTAAGTATGGCTTCCAAGGGCCTAATATTGCGATCACGACTGCCTGTACCACGTCCACTCACTGCATCGGTTTTGGTGCGCGGATGATTGCCTATGGCGATGCTGACATTGTCATCGCCGGTGGTGCTGAGAAGGCATCAACCCCCTTGGGAATTGCTGGGTTTTCCGCTGCACGCGCGCTATCGACTCGCAATGATGATCCGCAGGCGGCCAGTCGTCCTTGGGATAAAGACAGAGACGGCTTCGTTTTAGCCGATGGTGCTGCGACCATGGTGCTTGAGGACTACGAGTCTGCAAAAGCCCGTGGTGCCAACATTCTTGCTGAACTTGTTGGATTTGGTATGAGTGACGATGCGCATCACATGACGGCTCCGGCTGAAGACGGACGCGGTGCCCGTGCCGCGATGGTCAATGCCTTGAAAGATGCAGGGCTTGCGGCGGACCAGGTCGATTATGTTAATGCGCATGGTACGTCAACCCCGTTGGGCGATGTTGCTGAGTCTCAGGCGGTTGAAACCTTGATGGGTGCGCATGCTGCCAAAGTAGCTGTGAGTTCCACCAAGTCCATGACCGGCCATGCACTGGGTGCAGCCGGAGCGCTTGAGGCGTGTTTCAGCGTGCTCGCCATTCGAGATCAAGTATTGCCTCCAACCATCAATCTCAATGAGGTCGATGAAGGGTGTCGATTGGACTATGTGCCAAATACTGCGCGTGAAGCGACGATCGATGTGGCGCTATCCAACAGCTTTGGCTTTGGCGGCACGAACGGAACCTTGATCTTTAAGCGGGTGTAATGCCTGCTTTGGTCCGACTCGGACTCGCTGGCCTAGTTGCCATCAGTTGTTTGGTGGTGATCGGGCGGTTTTGGTTGGAATCACTGCAAACTCAACCGGTGGCCGTGACCACGGTGACGGTTCCCGCGGGCTCTACGGCCAGTGACGTTTTGAAAGCGATTGATCCGACACTGACAGCTCGCGAACGTGCGTTGGTGTTCTCACTGTATCCCCAATTCACTCATCTTCAGCAGGGGAACTATGCGTTTGCCGCCGGTACAACTGTCTTATCGGCATTGTCGAAGATCCATCGTGGTGAGGCAATTGTGGAACGGTTGACGATTCCTGAGGGGATTACAGCGGACGAATTGTTTGCCCGAGTTTCGGATCACCCTGCATTAGTTGGTGCGCTCACAGTGGTTAATGGTCGGTGGCTGCCTCTTGATCGCGATTGGGCTTCACATGAAGGGGCGTTTCTGGCGGAGACGTATTTGTGGCAACAAGAATTGTCGAAAGATGCACTGCTTGAAAAGGCGCATTTGAGTTTACTCGACGCCTTGGAGTCAGCTTGGACGACCGCCGATCCGATTGTTTATTCAATTTTGCAATCACCCTATGAATTGTTGATCCTGGCTTCGATTGTGGAAAAAGAAACAGCCTTGGCAATTGAACGTCCGCGAATCGCCGGGGTCTTTCTGGAGCGGTTGAAGCGAAACATGCGATTACAGACAGATCCAACAGTCATTTATGGCCTTGGCACGCGATTTGACGGTAATTTGACCCGTAAGCACCTGAGAGAAAAAACAGCCTATAACACCTACCGGATTGATGGTTTGCCACCGACGCCCATCGCACTGGTTGGTCCGGATGCTCTGGAAGCGGTTGCCCATCCTGACATCACCGGAGAGTTATATTTCGTTGCTGATGGACGCGGTGGGCATGTGTTTTCGCGTACTCTAGAGGCGCATAATGCCAATGTTCGGAAATATCAGTTGAAGCAATGACCCACCTGAAAGCACAGTTTATTACTCTCGAAGGCGTAGAAGGTGCTGGCAAAAGTACTCAGAAAGAGGCGCTATGCCATCTGCTGGAAGCGAACAATATCGCCTATATCGAAACTCGAGAGCCTGGCGGAACACCCTTTGCCGAGTCGATTCGCGAGTTGTTGTTAAATCATTCAGACGAAGCTCCTTGCGCGAAAACAGAATTGTTGCTGATGTTTGCCGCTCGATCGCAGCACTTAGAACACACCATTCTTCCGGCACTCTTGAAGGGTCTCTGGGTGGTCTGTGACCGATTTACCGATGCGACCTATGCGTATCAGGGGGGTGGACGTGAGCTTCCGGTCGATTGGATTGAAACATTGGAGACCTTGGTACAAGGTGATTATCGGCCGGATTTGACGTTGGTGTTTGATGTGCCTGTGGAAATCGGACTCGCTCGTGCCGGACGTCGCGGAGCATTGGACCGGATTGAGTCGGAAGATGTGGCGTTCTTTGAGCGTGTTCGCTCGACTTATCAACAGATTGCAGCCCGTGATACTGAACGTGTTTTGATGCTTGACGCAACAGCCGAGGCCACCCGTGTGACCCAAGCGATGTACCAATTATTGTGCGCACGTTGGGGGTTGTCATGTCTCCCTGGCTAGCCGCATCTTGGCAATCGATCGTCGAAGGATTGCATTCGAAAGCATCCCCGCACGCCTGGTGCATTGTGCATCCTCCTGGTGTGCCTGCGGGTGAAATAAGTGATCACTTAGTTCGTGTGTTGTTGTGTCAGGATCCAGTAAATCATGAGCCTTGTGGCGACTGTGTGTCTTGTCGGATGCGGGATATCCATCCTGACGTGCTCACATTGGAACCTGAGGGGGCAGCAGGGATGATCAAGGTCGATGCCGTCCGTGATGCCATTGAGGTTGCGTATACCACGGCGTCCATGGGTGGTCGTCGTGTTGTGTTAGTCAGGCCTGCTGATTGCTTGAATCAGGCGTCGAGCAATGCACTTCTTAAGATCGTTGAAGAGCCTCCATCAGGGACTGTCTTTGTGTTTCAAACGGCATTGCCCGGGAAGCTCCTGCCTACGCTTGTCAGTCGTCTTCGGATGATCAAAGTCCCGACACCTTCTGCAGAGTTATTTGCTCAGACGGTGCAATCGTTGGGCATCACGAGGCAACAGGTCAATCTGGCGAGTGCGTTATTGGCTGAGCCGTTAGCGGCGCAAACAAATCCCGATCGACTTGCCTTAGCCAATGATGTGCTTCAGGCGCTGGTCCGGATTCGTGGTGGAGCAGATGCTCAGATGGTGGTGAAGTCATTTTCTAAGGCTGATGCGCTGGTCGCCTCGACGGTGATGGAACGGGTGTGTGAGCACCTGATTCGAGCGCACTATGACCGAGCTGACAATGCTGTGACCGAAATCCTGACGGCACCTTATCCTGCCGTGCCCTTATTGTTTCAGTTCAAAGAACGAATTGCCGAGGTGAAAAAACAGGCACAGGCCGGCATTGCTGTCAATGCAGGGTTGGCTCTGGGTTCGCTATTTGCCGCCTGGGGATTTATTTGGACAAGAGTCCAAGCCTAAATTCTTTCATGATCAGTCGGCTAAGCTGTCGGCATGGAACTTTCGTTATGTATTCCCTCTGCTGAAGATCTTGCCAGACACGTGCTTGGCTTTGGATTGCGACCTGCACTGTTTATTCCGGGTCGATTTGATGCATCGATCATCGGTGGTGTTCATCCGTTATGGATTCGAGTGGATGGCGTGTCTTTGATTCAAACGCAGGTACGGATTTTCTTCATCGCGCCTGCTGGCGTGATCGAGCCTTTTGTCCCTGGAATTGGTGCTTCGTTGGTGTTGGATCATTCCGAGTTCTTTGCCCAGATCAGACACCACTGTGAGCGCAATCCTCAAATTGCTGGCACATCGCTGTTACAATGCCTGCCGGAGGAAATTCATGATCGATTCACATTGTCATCTCGACTGTATTGACGTCTCTCAGCGGGAAGGCGGGATTCAGTCCGTTCTTGATTTAGCCCACCATCATGGTGTCGATCGGATGCTGTGTATTTCGATCACGCTTGCCAATGATGCGCCGAGACGCCTCGCCAAAGCCTACGATCCTGTGTGGGCGACTGTCGGTATTCATCCTTGTCACGCGCATGAGGAACCGGGCGTGACTGTGGAGACGTTGCTCGAACTTGCGCAGGCGGACTCTGTGATTGCTCTGGGAGAAACAGGTCTTGATGGTTATCACGATCCGGTCACGGATGTGCAGCGAGAAAGCTTTATCGCGCATTTAGAAGCAGGTAAGCGGGCTGATCTTCCCATTGTTGTTCATACTCGCGATGCACGCGACGAGACGATCGATTTGATCAAAGCACACGGTTCGACCGAAGTAGCCGGCGTCTTACACTGTTTTACAGAATCTTGGGAGATGGCTGAACGCGCGATTGATCTGGGTTACTACATCTCCATGTCTGGCATCGTGAGCTTTCCAAAAGCAACCAATGTGCATGAGGTCTGCCAAAAAATCCCGACTGATCGATTATTGATTGAGACCGATGCCCCTTGGCTCGCGCCGGTGCCGTATCGAGGGAAAACCAACGAACCGGCGTTCGTCAGTCATGTGGCTGAGGCGGTTGCGACACTTCGAGGCACAACCCCTGAGGCCATTGCTGAACAGACGACCGAAAATTTTTACCGATTGTTCCGAGCTGCTCAGTCGTGAGTCTGTCTGAAGCCGTTCGCATGGAACGTGAAAAACGAAAACAACAGGCGTTCATTCGTCGTGAGCAAGACATTTTATCCGTTTGCGAAAGTCTGATGGCGGAAAAAGGGGTCCGCCAAGTGTCGGTTGATACGATTGCCGCACGCACCGGTATTGGAAAAGGCACGATCTATAAGCACTTTGATAGCAAGCGTGACCTGTTGATTGCGATTGTTGAGCGGTATTTTGTGATGTTGGTCGAGTTATTAAGCCGATCCAGTGACCCTGCGCGCGCTTTGACTGACTGGATCGAGGCCCAGCTATATGCCACCAAACGATCGCTTTTAATGCACGAGTTACTGAAAACCTTAGCTGAGGACCAGACTGCCGTCGCGAGAATGCAGGAAGTCCAGCATCAGATGCGCAAGCGCCTCGCTCAAGTGTTATCTGGATCATCCAGCACCCGCGGTAAGCCCATGGAGCGGGCTTTATGGCTCAATTCGGTCGTTCAGGGCGCGTTGGTTGAAATGGAGTCACCCTTAAGATCGGAGCACTTTGATGAAGACGAGTGGGTGGAGTCTGTCACACGGATCGTGCCTGTATTATTGGCGCAGTCCAAACAACCGCCAACCAATGAGCGCCTGACCTATCTTTAAGTGATCAACTGGAGTGGGTCATTCACCGCGATCGACCCTTGGTTTATCGATCTTAAGAACAATCCGCAGATATCGGTCTGAAGGTGCTGATCCAGCCGACTTAAAAAGTCAGGCGTACGAGTGCCGTTCCAGTCGCATTCAGTCGCGCGACAGCGCACAATTGGCTCAACCACTTCAAACTCTGCGGTACCAATGGCGATGGTTTGACCAATCCAGTTGAGTTCTTCAAATGCAGGGATTCCATCGATCAAGACATTACCGCGATAACGCTCTGGATGATCCGCGGTTGCAGTAGCGGTTGCGATCGCAGTGACAGTTGCTTGGTTGATTAAAGAGACGTAGGGCTCAGGTTCGTCGGTAAAGCCACTATCGAGTCTTTCAACGGTGAATTCACCTAGGGATGGATCAAGCATGGTCATCCAGCCGGTGAGCGTCTCTTGATCAATTGGATCTCGCGAGAGACACAGAGTTTGGTCGTGGTAACGCAAATGGATGGTGTCGTCTTCCCATTGAATCTGGATGTCTGAACAGAGATTGGTATGCACCGATTGAAGAAAATATTTTTTCGGGCGCCATCCGCTTGCCAATGGCGGCACGCGATCGCGGTACTGCAACGCGTATTGGCGGTCACCGGCGATGGTCTGCCCTGGCCTGATTGGTGTTTCGGTGAGTGACTCGCCAGCAAGTCCTTTGATGGGATATCGCCGAATCGAGCGGATCTTCATCAATCCACTCACTTTGGATGTTCGCAAAGTTCGAGCAAGACGCCTTCAGTGTCTTTGGGATGAACAAAGGCGACCTTAGTTCCATGTGCCCCAGGGACGGGTGATTCATTGATTAGCGTGTAGCCTTCGTGTTTGAGTCGTTGGAGTTCGGCTTCAATATCAGTGACTGTAATCGCAAGCTGTTGCAGACCGCCTTTGCCTGCGTTCTTCTCGATAAACTTCGCAATGGGGCTATCGACTTCGGTGGCTGCAATCAATTCGATACAAGATTCTCCGATTTGGAAAAAGGCAGTTTCAACCTTTTGGGAATCCACGCGATCGCGGCCTTTGAGAGTAAAACCAAGGCCTTCATAGGTTTTAATGGCTGCCTCGATGTCAGTGACAGCAATTCCGACATGATCGATTTTATGCAACATCCCTATTGTTCTCCTGTGGTGTGAGCGTATTCTTCCGATAAGCATATAAGAAAAACGGGGGCTTAGATGTTTCGGTCGATTTTAATTGATGATTTCATGACCAAAAATTTAGCAACGGCGACTCGAGATATGGATCTGCTCGCGCTGGTGGATCTCCTATTGCGTCGTGGGATTTCTGGGACCCCTGTAGTGGATCAATCCGGCTATTTGATTGGAATGGTGTCAGAGCACGACTGTCTTAAAGCCATTTTGGTCGGAACCTATCAAGGCGACGTTGGGGGTATCGTCGGCGATGTCATGACGACTCAAGTGGATACCATTCGGCTCGGGACCAGTATTGTGGAGGCGGCCAATCAAATGGTGTCCTCCGGTCGTCGTCGTTTGCCGGTCGTTGATCAGGAGAATCGTTTGGTGGGACAGATCTCACGAACGGACCTCTTGCGTGCGGTCCGCGCTTATGAGATTCCGGAAGACGAACCGGCGCATTAAGATTTGAGCGCGTTTTCCAGAGGTTCAATGCAGGCCATTGCGGCTTGAGGTGGCGCGATGTCACCGTTTGCAACCCGTCGTTTTTGCGCCTGATAAAGGTCAGCCCAAGCAGCGTTAGCCTTCAGGAGTTCGGTGACGCCGTCATTCAACAATCGTTCGAACCATTGACTGGCCTGTGCGGCTCGGCGAGCGGGAATGGCTTCGGATCCAGCCTCACAGAAGGCGACCATTCGTTCCCAGAGGGTATCGATGCCTCGCGGTTCGATTGAACTGACCGAGAGTACCTCGGGTGTCCAAAAGCCCTGATGATTCAGAAAGCCCATGGCGTTTTTGTAATGCACGACTGATTGGCTGGCGAGTCGTTCGGCGTCCCCGTCGGCTTTATTGACAACAATCAAATCGGCCAACTCCAAAATTCCTTTTTTGATCCCCTGCAGCTCATCACCGGCACCGGGCTGCATCAGTACTAAAAAAAGGTCGGTCATTGAGTGGACTTCGTATTCGCTTTGTCCAACACCTACGGTTTCCACCAAGATGACATCGAACCCTGCAGATTCAGCGACTAAAATGGCTTCTCGCGTTCGGTTGGCGACACCACCGAGCGAGCGGCCAGCCGGAGACGGTCGAATAAACGCATGATCCTCGCGTGAGAGCCGTTCCATGCGTGTTTTGTCACCTAAGATTGAACCACCATGCAAGGGTGACGAGGGGTCGACAGCGAGAACACCAACGCGCTTTCCAAGACCAATGAGAAACAGCCCAAAGGCTTCAATAAAGGTCGATTTGCCCACGCCAGGGACCCCTGAAATGCCGATTCTGAGACTCTGTCCACTGTGTGGAAGGCAGCGCTCAAGAAGCGCAGCAGCCTGTTTTCGGTGTAATGGGTGGCTGGATTCGATCAGCGTAATGGCTTTGGCCAGCGCGCGGCGCTGGCCATTGCGGAGTGCTTGAAAGTCGATCTCAGGCACTGGTGTTCTCAATGGCATCGAGAACCGATTTAGCACAGGCTGGGATCTTGGTTCCGGGACCAAAAATCGCGGCAACACCTTGCTCATAGAGCGCTTGATAATCTTTTCTTGGAATGACGCCGCCGGCGAAGACGACAATATCATCAGCACCTTCTTTGGCGAGCGCTGCTTTGAGCTCGGGAATCAGTGTCAGGTGACCAGCTGCCAGCGAGCTGACACCGATGGCATGAACATCATTCTCGATGGCTTGACGCGCGACTTCTTCGGGTGTGGAGAACATGGGGCTTAAATCGACATCAAATCCCAAGTCTGCGAAGGCAGTGGCGACGACTTTCGCGCCACGGTCGTGACCATCTTGCCCCATTTTGGCCACTAAAATCCGTGGTCTGCGTCCCTGATTGGACTCGAAATCAGCAATTCGCGTGGTGAGCGCCTGCCAATCTGCATCATCCTTAAAATGGCTACCATACACGCCTGAGACACTCCGATGAGTTGCTTGGAATCGTTTAAATACAATCTCCATTGCATCAGAGATTTCACCAACTGTACACCGCGCACGTGTGGCTTCGACAGCTAAGCCGAGAAGGTTGCCAGAACCTCCAGTGGCACAATCAGTAATAGCCTTCAGGCAGGCATCAGCGCGCGCTTTAACACGTGTTCCCTTGATGCGCTGTAAGCGCTCAATCTGTGCGTCGCGCACTTTTTCATTGTCGATGGAGAGAACGTCGATGTCCTCTTCAGATCCCTCTGGTAGTGTGTATTTGTTGACGCCAACGATGACATCTTCACCGCGGTCAATTCGCGCTTGTTTGTTGGTGGCTGATTCCTCGATACGGAGCTTAGGTAGGCCGGCCTCGATCGCCTTTGCCATGCCGCCTTCTTTTTCAACTTCAGCGATCAACTCACGGGCGCGCTCGGCCAATTCATGGGTCAGCGACTCCATCAGGTAAGAACCACCCCAAGGATCGACCACCTGGCGGATGCCTGTTTCTTCTTGCAGAATCAACTGGGTATTCCGTGCGATACGGGCACTGAACTCAGTCGGCAAGGCAATCGCCTCATCAAAGGAGTTGGTGTGCAAGGATTGAGTGCCGCCAAACACAGCAGCCATTGCCTCGATGGTCGTGCGAACGACGTTGTTGTATGGATCTTGTTCGGTCAATGACCAGCCCGAGGTTTGACAATGGGTTCGCAAGACGGTTGATCGTTCTGATGTTGGATTGAATTCATTGACGATCTCGTTCCACAAGAGTCGCGCCGCTCGGAGCTTCGCGATTTCCATGTAGAAGTTCATTCCAATGCCGAAGAAAAAGGACAAACGCGGAGCAAACTGGTCGATATCGAGTCCAGCCGCTAAAGCGGTCCGAATGTATTCTTTGCCGTCGGCGAGCGTATAAGCCAGTTCGAGGGCTGCATCGGCTCCGGCTTCCTGAATGTGGTAGCCAGAGATGGAAATGGTGTTGAATTTCGGCATGTGTTCAGAACAGTAGCCGATGATGTCACCGATGATCCGCATCGAGGGTTCGGGTGGATAAATATAGGTGTTACGGACCATAAACTCTTTCAGGATGTCGTTCTGGATTGTTCCTGAGAGTTGATCTTGGCTGACTCCTTGTTCCTCGGCAGCGACGATATAACCTGCAAGGACTGGTAGGACTGCACCGTTCATGGTCATGGAGACCGAGACCTGGTCAAGCGGGATACCATCAAACAAGATCTTCATATCTTCCACTGAATCGATCGCTACACCGGCCTTTCCGACATCACCTGAGACACGAGGATGATCGGAGTCATAACCGCGATGGGTGGCCAAATCAAAGGCAACGGAAACGCCTTGGCCACCCGCTGCTAGGGCTTTGCGATAGAACGCATTGGATTCTTCAGCGGTGGAGAATCCGGCATATTGACGGATGGTCCAGGGGCGACCAGCGTACATAGTCGCTTTGGGGCCGCGCATGAAAGGTGCCATTCCAGGGAGACTGTTCCTTTGATCCAGATGCTGAACGTCCTCTTCGGTGTAGAGGATTTTCAGTCCAATCCCTTCGGGTGTGAACCAAGTCATCTCATCCGGTGACAGTCCTTTGGATTCTTTGGCAACCAACGCTTCCCATTGCTTTTTGTCTGTCATGCGGTCCTCACAACGTACTGAGTTGTTCGACGGTATACGAAAGACGGGCTTGGGCAACCATGTCTTCGTCAATCTCTTCGGCCACTTCATCAGGCTCGATGCGGTATAAAGGCTGACCTTTTTTCACGATGACTCCATCACTTTGTTCGATCAGGGCTTCAGTCACGGTCCCAGAAAATTCAGCATACACTTTATTGAACATCTTCATGACCTCGATAATGTAGAGAGGATCGCCGACCTCAAAGTGGCTTCCGACTTGTAAGAAGTGTGGCGCGCCCGGTGTTTCTTGGGCGTAGAACATCCCGCCTGACATCGCAACGATCTCGTTAGCGGAGGCCACTGGTGGCGGTACGAGGATTTTGCGTGCGTGTTCGGTCAGTTCTGGATCCTTCAACCGCTCAGGGATGACAACCGTGAGATCGGCTTCAACGGTGAGCTCATCAAAGCCCACTGCGAGCGCTGATTGAGCAACCACTGCTAAAAGCTCAAGTCCTGCCTGGAAGCCTTGATGAGCGGCTTGGATGTCCGCCCAGAGACTTGGATCAATCCCGTCGGGTGAGGATGTCTGGTTTAAGATCTGTTGCCATTGATTCCAATCGTTCGGACCAAGTTTGTTGTCGAGATCCTGATAGAAACTCAATCCTTGCTCGAGAATGGTTTGATCATGATCCCAGATCACTTCAAGCGCGGGAGATCCCTTAACAAAGTCCATATTGAGGTAGTGATACAGCTCAGCTAACACGTGGAATGGATTTGATTGCCAGTTGAATTGACCTGCGTTGACCGTCCAATCGGACCGGACTTTTGAAATCCATCCAATCAATCGGTGAGGATTGGTCATCAAGCAGGTCAAGGGGCGGGTGATGAGCGTTTGCTTTCTCGCAAAGATTTCAGGAGCACCGGATCGATCTGCGAGGTACTGGAAGCCAGCATGTAAATCGATTTTTTGTGCCTGTTCAAAGAGTAATCCGGTCAAAGTCAGGTACGGCTGGATAAACGCTGTGGTTGATCTGGCATAGGGATTCTTGGCTAAGAACCAGTGGACCAGTCCGTAGTGAAACTCGAGATTGGTTTGCACATCCTGACCGTCGATTGTCATTCTACGCAGTACTTCAGCCATCCGCTCATAACTGACCACTCGGTCATCACCAACAGTTAACAGCAAGGCGACATTGGAGTCGTAAGCGCCTGCGAGGGTATATTTCATGAAGGCGCCGGTATCTGGGTTTTTGACACAGATCCCTTGGTCATCACGAATCTCACCGGCAATTGGTGAAGACCAGTGCTCAATGACGCCGCCTGCATGCGGTGCCAGTCCTGCGTTCGTTGCGTTCAGTCGCGCTTCAACCGAGGCAGTGACGCGTGGGACGCGAGTGGGTTTTGGAAGCTTGTGTTTGTGCCAGGCGATAATGGCCATGGCTTCAACCAATGAGTTCACGACGAAGGCTTCTGACGGATCATTGGGATTTTCAAACCGTAAGCCGTAGCAGAGTTCGCTGACGCGGTGTTCAACCTGGATGCGGGTATTCATCTCCATGAAAAAGTGTTGATCGGCATCGACGATGCATTCGAAGGTCGATACCGAATCCAATCCGACCGCCGAGCCGAAGCGTGTGGCTTCGTCTTCCATGCGCTCGAGGATGGCGAGATCCATTGCCAAGGCTTCTTGTTGCGCCGGATGCTGATTCGAAGCATCAATCGCACGTTGCAAGCTCTCCACTGTGGTTGAGACTTCCAACAGTTTCTGTTCATGCATCTGCAGCGAGCAGTCGCGTCCACCGAGCGTGAGACACCACTCACCATTACCAATGACCTGGATTTCTTGGTGACGTGTGGTTTCGATATTCAGCTCGATCAACACGTTCTTGTTATCGCCACGACCGGTGGCTTTGACCTCATTTAACACTTCACGCAGGAGCGCAGGCACTTTGGACGCTGCGTCTTTGACCTGCGTATGATGGTCGCCCGGGTAGTCCTTTGGCGCCACCAGGATGCGTTGACCTTTTCCGCCACCGCCACCAATTGCTTTCAAGCGAATCCGATTATTCGGTTGTTGATCAAACAATTTGGCAACTTCAATCTCGGCTTGTGCAGCGATCTCGTCGATGCTGATGACATCAACGAGCGCCTGATAACTGGCTGCCAAAAGGGCTTCGGCTTGATAAGCATCCGAGGCGCCGTCAGGAATCTGCAGTTGGTGAGCTTTCGCGATGACATCAAGGCCACCCTCGCGACTGGCTTTGGCGAGTAGCGTTCGGACTGTGAGGTCGTCAACACCAGGGACCACTGAAACATCAGCGGCAAGCGCCGTGCGTTTGGCTTCGTCTTTCAGTCCGGCCTGGCGAACGGTGCGTGAGCAAGGACCAATAAAAGTTAATCCTGATTCCTCGATTGCACGCACCAGACTCTCGTCTTCAGCCATGAAGCCATAGCCTGCAAAGATCGAATTATGACCGTTGTCTTTTGCGATTTGGATGATTTGTTGGATCCGTTGATCGCGCTCTTCTTTGCTAGCACCGGTGTAATCCGGTACTCGATGGATGCGGGTCGGGTCCGAGATCAACCGTAATTCTGGAGCCAGCGCATTTTGATAAATAATGGAATCTTTTTCTGACAACAGAATGCTGGATTTGGCGCCCATCTCGGTGAAGACATCCATGACCTCTTTGCGGATGGGTCCCCGGCAAATGATTAAACAGTCAATGTCTTCGCAAGCAAATTGCTGAATCCAGGACGCGTTCGACTGGGATAAGCGACGGTTTTGGTGAATATAATCGTGGCTCATTAGTGAAACTCCCTCTGGATCGCGGTCATCGGTTTCGGCTGGTAGGCCTTGATGTAACGGATGAAATTGTCACCGAGAGTGTGTCGTAAATCCTGAGGCATCACGATTTGGCTGATCGAACCCAAAGAGAGCGCCTCTTTCGGGTTCATCAGCTCAGCTTCATAGCGCTGGCCCAAGAGCATTTCCTGTTTTTTGAGCCACTGTGTTGCTTCCGCATTACCATTGGTTGCGCGGGTTTTCGCCTCGAGGCGTAACGCCTTGAGTTCATCTTTATAGACAAATTCTTTACCCGCAGGACCCATGACTGCCAAGCGAGTGGTGGGTAGTGCGAAGACCATATCTGCGCCGAGTTTGTAGTTGTTGAACGCGGCATAGGCGCCACCAAAGGCATTTCGGATAATTAGCAGAAAACGTGGAACGCGAAGATCGATGATGGCATCGAGCATGGCACGACCGGCCTGAACAATGCCGCGACTTTCTTGATCGCGGCCCGGCAAGAAACCGGTAGTGTCTTCCATAAATAACATGGGAATGTTGTAGAGATTACAGAATCGGATGAACCGGGCGTTTTTGAGCGCTGCATCGATATCAATTTGCCCTGAGGCGACTGCGGAATTGTTTGCACAGAAGCCGATCACGTGACCTGCAATGCGTCCAAAGGCGCAGATCGTATTCCGAGCCCGATTTGGCTGGAACTCGTAAAAATCCCCATGGTCGCAAATTTGTTGAATCATGATGGTGACATCCAGCGGAGTATTAAAACCGCTTGGCGAATTGAACGCGCGTTTCAAGAGAATATCGGCATCCCAGGTTTTTCGTGAAATTGGGTCCGATGTTGGTTGGAACGGGGCCATTGTTTCATTGTTTGATGGCATAAAGCGCAACAGTCGACGGACTTTGCGGATCGCTTGAACCTCATCATCGACCACGAAGTCGGTGACGCCAGTCTGGCTGTGCACACGAGGGCCTCCCAGTTCGTCGGGTGTTACATCTTCGCCGAGCACACTTTTGATGACGGACGGGCCTGTCAACCCAAAGAAGGTGTCATTGGGTTGGATGACAAAGGATCCTTGGCGCGGTAAATATGAGCCTCCGCCGGCGTTGAATCCAAACATGCACATGATCGATGGAACACGACCTGAAATCTCACGCAGAGCACGGAAGGCCTCGGCATAGCCGTCGAGTCCCCCAACCCCAGCTGGGACATAAGCGCCCGCTGAGTCATTAAATCCAACAACTGGGATACCAAGCTTTCCGGCGGTCGCAAAGAGCTGTGCGAGTTTTGAACCGTTGGTTGCATCCATCGATCCCGCACGAACGGTAAAATCGTGTCCATAGATGGCAACGTCCCGGCCTCCGACTTTCGCCAGTGCGGTGACGAGGCTGGCACCATCGAGGTTTGGTCCCCAGTTTTGAAAGAGGATGGTGGGTTCTTCATCCACCAATAATCGAATCCGTTCCCACACGGTCATTCGATTTTTTTGGTGCTGACGTTCGATCGCAGCAACAGGAGCACCTTGAGGGCGTTGCTGGAGTTCCCAGCCGGCCTTCAGTGCTTCTTCATAAATGCCCGGTTTGCGGGCAATTTCACCAGGGATCTCAAATCGCTTTTCCTCGGGTGCGTGGAAAGGATTGGTGAGATGGGCGCTTTTGGCTAATCCAACCATGGGTGTTCAGTCCTTATCTTTCTGTACGCGGATTCGGTCAATCGGCTATCATGATGCATTGCACACAAGTTGTGCAAAATGACTTTCGTAGAACAGTTCAAGGCGTTAACGTTTGTGATTCGGCATTTTGTCTTCTTTTCAGCGCATCCGGGACAGCTGGATGTGGTGTATGAAGGATTGAAAATTTTAGAAGATATTCCTCACGCCGACCTTGTTGAGGTGCGGTTAAACGATAAGTTAGACCAACTCTCCAATGAAGTCGATGTGGTGGTGTATGCGGAATTTGGCTCAGACGATGCGCTGTTGCAATTCAAAGCCCATCCGTTGTATCAAGAATCCATCGAGCGGGTGCGACCGAATCGTGAACTCCGATTGGTGGCCGACACCCGCCCTTGAGGCGTCTTACTCAAGAGTGATCCACACCGGGCAGTGATCGGATGGCTTGTCCATTGCTCGCAACGTGTAGTCAATACCACAGTCGGTCATCCGTTCCATCAGTGGTTTGGAGACCAGAATGTGATCAATTCGAAGGCCGCGTTTCGGGTCATCTTCAAAACCACGTGATCGATAGTCAAACCAGCTATAGCGATCAGAGACCTCTGGGTGGACCGAACGCCAACTGTCAACAAGACCCCATTGAATCAGCCGTTCAAACCATGCGCGTTCCTCGGGCAAGAACGAGGTCTTGCCGGTCCTCAGCCAGCGCTTTTTGGCGTCATCGGTGATGCCGATGTCGTGATCAACGGGGGCGATGTTGAAATCACCCATGATCACAACCTGATCTGAGGGTGTGTATTCGGTTTCAAGCGTCGTGAGCAAATCGCGGTAGAAGGCTTCTTTGGCAGGAAACTTAATCGGGTGGTCTCGGGACTCCCCTTGCGGAAAGTACCCATTAAAGACCGTGATTTCCGTGCCGTCCCCCAAGGTGTAGACTCCGCGGATCATCCGACGCTGCGCATCTTCAGCATCAGTGGCATAGCCGCGAACGACCCTCAGCGGTTCGGGTTTTGAAGCCAAGGCAACTCCGTAGTGACCTTTTTGTCCGTGCGTATCAAATCGATAGTTCAAGAATTCAAGGTCATCATAAGGAAATTGCTCATCGGCCACTTTGACTTCCTGAAGTCCGATGACATCGGGATTTAAGTGTTGTTTGAGGGCTTCGAGTTGGTGGATTCGTGCACGAATTCCATTGATATTGAAAGAAACGATTTTCATAGGGTCTTTTCTGTCTGGGTTTGGCCGCATACTATCAGACCTCAAAGGAGGCTCAATGAACATCATATTAATGCGGCATGGTGAAGCGGTTCCATTTGCCGTCAACGACGGCGATCGTGAACTCACGCCGAAGGGCAAAAGCGAAGCAAGTCGCACCGGGACTCAATTAAAAAATGGGGGATGGATCCCGACGTCGTTGTTTTGCTCAACGCGTATTCGAGCGCAACAAACAGCGGCGCTGGTGCTTCAGTCACTGGGGTCTGATCTGGAACCAGAGATCATTGACGGAATCACGCCTGAAGATGATTGGCCCGACGCGATGGCAGTGATTGAAGCGCATGCCTCTGATGGGAGTTTATTTGTGTTTCATCAACCCATCTTAACTGAGATCGTCGGATATCTGACCGAAGGGCAAGCACAGGTCGATGTACAGCCGCGTGCGGTGCCTGCAACTGCTTACCTCCTCAAGCTCTCTGCATTTTTGCCAGGTGCAGCAACCTTAGTGGGGGCTTATCAGCCCTGATGTCAGAATCGATTCGGTTTGATCTTCCTGGGCTGACGGTTCACGGGCTTTGCTTCGGTCCTGTCGATGGAGTTCCGGTGCTTGCCCTGCATGGATGGCTCGATAACGCCGCGTCCTTCGAACGATTGGCACCCAAATTGAGCGGCTGCCATGTGGTCGCGATCGATCAACGAGGCCATGGGTTGACCGATCATTTCGGTCGGCCTTATCACATTTGGGATGGTGTGCCTGATGTGATTGCGATGTTGGATGCCCTCGGGTGGGAGCACGCAATAATTCTTGGACACTCCATGGGTGCTGCAGTCGCAACCTTGGTGGCGAGTGCTTATCCCGATCGCATTGACGCACTCTGGTTGCTCGAGGGCTTGGGTCCCTGGACCTACTCCGACGGCGAGGCGCCGGATTTGCTGAGACAGGCGACTGATCGATTGAAACGGATCGCCGGTCGATCGAAGCCTGTTTACGAAACCATTGATCAAGCGATTGAAGCGCGGGTTCGAGGTGGCGTGGTGCCTTTGACTCGAGAGGCAGCAGAGCCCATTGTCCGCCGGGGTTTGGTGAGAAGCGAGGGTGGTTGGACCTGGTCTGCGGATCAATTTTTGACATTACCTCCATTATTTCGCTTGGATGAGAATCAAATCCAAGTGTTTATTCAACGCTTGGAAATGCCGATTTCCCTGGTGTTGGGTGATGTGGGATTTTTTCAACAGCCACTGTTTTTACCCGAACGAATTTCACTTTGTCGGGACATAAGGGTGGAAACTTTTCCCGGTGGTCACCATCTCCACTTAGAAGGCGCCGAAGAGGCGATCGCACACTGGTTACTAGAGAGGCTTTCGTAGCAATGAAGAGTTGGGTTTTGTTTGGTTCGATGATGCTTTCGCAGTTGTCTTGGGCAGCCGATATTCCAGGGTCATCGGATCTGCCCGAAGTCGAAAGACCACTCGGCTCGGAGATTGTGCGGTACCGAGAAGGAGTGCAGTCGGCAATTCGGCTGCCCCTGGAGCGGGTCGAGCGAGTGAATAATCGGTTGGTGATCGATAAAGAGCTGGATATCGAAGGGCATGTGGTGGATATCACCTACGAGCTCGGCGCTCGCGAAGAGTACGAACCCTTCATGGCAGCACTAGAACGCAAGATGACCGAGCAGGGTGCTGAGATTTTATTTTCGTGTGAAAGCAGAGGCTGTGGTATCAGCGGCTTGTGGGCCAATACGCTGTTTCAAGTGCGTGAACTCTATGGTCCCAATGGCACACAGGTGTATTTTGTAGTGAAGCTGAATGGCGAGGTTCCTCGTTACTTATCCGCTTATGGGATCGAGCGTGGCAACCGTCGCCAATATGTGCATATTCGACTGGTTGAACCGGACATCGATCAGTCTCAGTTCGCCGGCGCACAGGAGTTGTTGACGGACGGTCGGATGATTCTGTCCGTGGAATTTGCCGGTAATCGAGTGAGTCCCGAAAGTCGCGATGTGCTCGGCGAGATGGCAGTTCGCATGCAGTCCTTGGATGCCTCTGAATTGGCCATTGTCGCCTACCGACCGGTCACACCAGGTGGAACCCTGGCTGATGCCATTACTGAATCCAATGCTCGCGCAGTGCATGTTCAGTCGCTTCTCGAAGAGGCTGGACTGAGGATTGACCATGCTCAAGGGTTGGGTCCCTTGGTTGCACCTGGTGGTCTCTCTCCCGACCGTGTGGAGATTGTGAAATTTCGGTAGGTTGCTGCGTTTGCGACTAGCATTGCGGAAGACTTCGCGGATAGACTCTGGTTATGACAATTGAACACATGGATGATGTGATATCGAGCCAGGTTGCTCGTCAGGTCCTCGATTACTGGTTTACCGAATATGCCGCTGGTGATCTTGCCAGAAAGCAAGACAAGCGCTGGTTTATGGGTGGTGTTGAGGTTGACAAAGAGATTGGCCAACGGTTTGGACATCGCGTGGAACTGGCGTTGGCTGGTGGTTTCAAGGATTGGGAAAGCGAGCCTGAGAGCCGGTTAGCTCTGATTATTCTGTTGGACCAATTTACTCGCAATCTCTTCCGAGGAACCGCGCGCGCCTTCGCTGGCGATTCGCGTGCGGTCAAATTGGCCAGACGCGGACAGGTGTCTGGGATTTTCGAAGAACTCCCCTTGATTCAGCAAGTGTTTGCTTTGATGCCTTTGGAGCATAGTGAATTATTGTCTGATCAGGCATTGTGTGTGCAGGGAATGACGCGTTTATTCGAGCTTGCATCGATCGAAGACAAGCCCAGATTTCAGTCATTTGTCGATTATGCGTGTGAGCATAAAGCCATTGTTGAGCGTTTTGGCCGATTCCCGCACCGTAACCAAGTGCTATCTCGGGTTTCGACCGAAAATGAGCGACGCTTTTTAGCGCACGCCAAAACTTACGGACAAAGCCAGACCGCACTGTGAAGATTTATTCACCGAGGCAGGTGGCGCAAACGATCCTGGATGGATTTGCCGCGTACCGTCACCAGTTCATCAATATCACCTTGGGTGCCCGGAGTCGGTTTGAAGAACAGGCTTGGCGGGCCGTGCAAAAAGCAGCCCAGGAACGGATCGATCTCTATGAGGATGCGGTTCAGGCTTTACATCGCACGTCGTCTGAACGCGTCGGATATGAATAGCTGAATCATGAGATTTGAGCAGAAACGCGACGAAATTATGTGGTATTGATTTAAGAGGGTCAGATGACGAAGTTTTTTCCCTATATAACCGGTACCCACGCACTGGGCTGGTCACTCATGTGAGACCTCTTTTTTTGGCCTATGAGCATCGCCTGGATGCTTGTGATGGAGGTAAAACTCGTCCCTAAAGGTTGCGACCCACTCGGGTTGATAAATCACTAACAAAGATAAGACAGTGCCTGTTATAAATCCTTCTGGGAAGGTTTGCATCAGTGCGTAAGGGAAGTAAAAGTCCAACAGATAGTTAAGCGAGTAGAGGTCTGAGAGCCACAGCAAGTTGGTCACCCCCGTTGCAGTGATCATGATGCCAATCGTCGCACCAAAGAATCCACATCCCCACACATAGACGAAAAAGTTTGGCGGTAACAACCGTAATGAGAGTTTCCAGATGAGATAGGTTGTTCCGCCTGGAATGATGAGAACCGCGATTGCAGACGCAGGAATGTCGACGATCTGGCCGACACCGGAGAGGGCGTTAGCAATCATTCCCAAGACCCCGCCTATGAGCATGTACGGAAATCCAAACAGCAATGTCATGAGTGCGGAGCCAAAAATATGGAAGGAGAGTCCAGGCTCAATGCCGGCGTTTAACCGCCATAATAAGGCGAAAAAAATCAGGCTCGAAGCCCAGGCGCTGACGTCACTGAAACTGCGTAATCGATTCACATCCAGAAGAAAGATCGAGCGGACCAAAAGCGTCCAAAAGAGGATCTGAATCAATATCCAAAACGGCATCGGCCAGCTTTGGGTCAGGCCTTGGAGCAGCATTACATCTGCTCTGGCAGTTCTAGGGGAAAACGGACTTCACCTTCAGGGATTTCGAGAATCAATGTATCCGCACCGTGTGTCGCGGCATAGCAACACAGTCGAGGAGTCAGCCAACTGGCTTCGTCATCAGACAGCCTCAGGAGATTGATGCGCATTTCTCCCTCATTGCGATGAGGCTCAATCGCAACCAACAGCGTTGGCGTATCGAACCGGAGTGATTCTGCATCTAACGGCATGAGTGTTTTACTGGTATCGCCCGTCAGTGTCATGGTGCGATGGGGAATCCCTGCGTCGTCAAAGACAGGCCCTTCCGGTAAAAACCCGTGGTTGGCATAAAACCCCATCGCCGTGATCTGCGCACCGAGCGTTGGTGTCTGCCCGGCATCCTGAATGATTTGGATGGCTGCACGTAACAACTTACTGCCGATATTCTTGTGTCGAACGCTTTGTAGTACGGCCATTCGTCCAATTTTGTGCCGATCCAGTATGCGTGCGCAACCGACCGCGGTGCCGTCGCGCTCTGCGAGAAGGTGGATCGCATCGCGATCGGCAGGGTCCCACTCATCGGCAGGATCAATGCCTTGTTCTTCGATAAAGACTTGGGTGCGGATTGATTGAAGCGCATCCTGGGCTTGAGCCCAGCTCACTTCACGAACCGTCGTCCTCGGTCGGTAGGAGCGATTCTGTTCGGATGAGTTCGATGATGGTGTCGAGCCAGAGGCCTTGAAGCTTCCTGATGTCAGCCGATTGAACAGTGCGCGTATTGGCCAAGTGAAGCAGTTCAGAAGGGGTTTGATCACCGATCCGTTCTCCATTGATATAAAGCGTTTGATTGACATAGGCCATCCGGCAGCCGGGGTCGAGCTCCCATTGTGTCACCGATTCGATTTGTTGGTCGATGTCTTCATCACTGATTTCCTGATGGGTATCGAGGTCCAAATAAGGTGTCGTCACGCGAGTTGCCAGCAGGTGTTCGAGGACTTCGGGTTGCTCAAGATAGCGAATGATGGCTGCTTTGGCTTCGAGTAGGTCGCTGGCCAGAATTTCAGCGGGCTGTCCGTGGTACTGCCGTCCGGCATCGTTAAACCGCGGGATGTTGGATTGACGATCGAGCGTTTCCAGGGCCCCCTCGAGTAATGCGCCGGCATCGGGAGCACGAAATCCGATCGATAATGTCATGCAGTCTGGATCGAGGCTGACACCGTGGTGAATCATTTTCGGAGGTAAATACAAGACGTCACCGGGATGTGCAGTCCAGCTCGTCCAGGGGGTAAGCGGCTCGACTAACGCGATGGGTTGACCGGGTACTGTTGGTGTCTCGACTGTTGCTTCAGGGCCAATTTCCCATGTTCGGCGTCCATTTAACTGGATTAAAAACACGCTGAACTCATCACAATGCCGACCGACGCTACCGCCGACTGAGGCCCATGAAAGCATACAGTCCTCGAATCGCCAATGCGGAAGCCAGTGAATCGATTTGCGGATCTGATCGTACTCGGGAAAGAGGTGTTCAAGTGCGTGGATCAGAACAGACCAAGGCTTTTTGGGGGGATGAAAGCGATCAAAAGGCCCCTGGTCGAGGGTGAATGTTTGACCTTCAGTTCCGGTCAGTAACCGACTCGGCATATCAGTTTCTGTGAGGATCCGCACCAGTGTGTCGGTCTCTGGAACCAATCCATTGGTATCGACAGCTTGTTCAAGAATGACAGGTTCTTGCTGCCAGAAGCGAGACAGGGTCTGGCCGTCGTTTAAGGACACACCCTGTAATCGCTCCACGCTCATACGGCGCGTGCCTGAGCCTCAGCTGTGCCTGTATAGCTTAAAGGCGTCATCTCCAGAAGGGCTTGTTTGGCCTCGTCGGGGATCTCCAATTGGTTGATAAACGCACGCAAGGACTCTTCATCGATGGGCTTACCTCGCGTCAGCTCCTTGAGTTGTTCGTAAGGTTTTTCGATGCCATAGCGCCGCATGACGGTCTGTACAGGCTCTGCCAGAACTTCCCAACGTTTGGCCAAATCGTCGGTGATGACAGCCAGATTGATCTCGAGTTTGTTCAAGCCTTTCAGTGAGGATTCATAAGCGATTAATGCATGCGCAGCGCCAACCCCGACATTGCGGAGGACCGTTGAATCGGTCAAATCCCGCTGCCAGCGAGACACGGGAAGTTTGGCGGATAGATGTTCAAGCACCGCGTTGGCAAGCCCTAAATTTCCCTCGGAGTTTTCAAAATCAATCGGATTGACCTTGTGTGGCATGGTTGACGAGCCGACTTCACCGGCGACCGTTTTCTGCTTGAAATAATCAAGTGAAATGTAGCTCCACAGATCGCGATTAAGATCCATCAAAATGGTGTTGAATCGCTTCAGTGCATCGAAGTACTCAGCGATGCAATCGTGTGGCTCGATTTGTGTGGTGTAGGGATTGAACGTGAGTCCGAGGTTTGTGATGACGCTTTCAGCATGAGCCGCCCAGTCAACATCGGGATAGGCTGACAGATGCGCGTTGTAGTTCCCAACGGCACCATTGAGCTTACCCAACAACTGCACTGCTTCGAACTGAGTCAGCTGCCGTTCCATTCGGGCAACCACGTTCGCCAGTTCTTTCCCAACAGTGGTTGGTGATGCACTTTGTCCATGGGTTCGAGAGAGCATTGGGTGGGACGCCCACTCATTGGCCTTGGATCGTAACAGATCGATGATTTGACGCATCGTTGGTTGAAGTACGTCGTCTCGCATGCGGGTGAGCATTAAGCTATAGGACAGATTGTTAATGTCTTCACTGGTACAGGCGAAGTGAACGAACTCCGAAATGGAACGGAGTTCTGGATTGTCTTCGAACTGTTCTTTAATAAAGTACTCAATGGCTTTGACATCATGATTGGTGGTGCGTTCGATCGCTTTGACGCGTTGTCCATCGTCTTCTGAGAAATGGGTGACAATGGCATCGATTTCAGCAATCGCTTGTTCAGACAAGGGTGCGACTTCGTCAATCTGTGGATGGCTAGCCAGTGATTTGATCCAGGCCAGTTCCACTTCGACGCGAGCACGCATCAATCCGAATTCACTGGCGATTGGACGCAGCGCGTCAACTTTGGATGCGTAACGCCCATCAATTGGCGAAATCGCGGTCAGCGTTGATAAATTCATGATGTTCCTATAAACCGATTGATTCCAATTCCTTGAATACGCGGCCTCGCTGAAATAGTAGCGACAGTCGTCCACCACCGAGCTGTCGATACAGCATGGCCGCGCGGATACCGCTTAAGAGGAGTGCTCGTACTTTAGCAGGATTGTTACCCTGTTGCAGGTGCCGGCCGTGGTTTCCGGTCACCATAATACGGAATTTGAGGGTTGAGACAGTTTCTTGATAGGCGGTATTCAGTGTCTCAATCACAGACTCGTGCGTCGGTCCGAGTTGTTCGGCCTTTTGGACGGCCACTTCAAGATGTCCACCGAGTTGATCAAGTAATTGCGGTTGCTCGGAGAGCTGTCGTTCGACTTGCATGAGGCTGATGAAATACCGGATGGCCTCAGGGTATTTTCGATTGCCGCCGCGCCCCAGCATTTCTCGAAGCATTTTGGCTCCAGGTCTCAATCCATCGATGCTCCCGCCGTAGACATCGAGCGGGGTTTCGGGATTCAAGCTAAGCGTGCTCTGCATGAGTAGCTCAAACTCATCGTGAGGGACTAAACCGGTGTTCGCGAGTCGATCGACTTGGTGAGCAGCAAGTGCGAGTGCACAAAGAGGATACAGGCGGTTTGGATTGCTCATGCAAGGGCTTCCTCAATCACGGCGCCGCCGAGACAAGCCTCACCGTCGTAGATCACGACCGATTGGCCGGGCGTGATGGCTCGTTCGGGTTGGTCAAATGTTATGTGAAGATCGTCGCCACGCATTTCAATTGCACAAGGCGCGTCCGGCGCCCTGTAACGGACTTTTGCTGTGTAGTGTCCAGGAAGACTCGGTGGCTTGCCAATCCAGTTGATTTGGCGGGCTAACAGTCCTTTGGCGAAGAGTTTGGGGTGATCAGTGCCTTGAACCACGACAAGCGCATTGGTCTCGAGCTGTTTATCAGCAACAAACCAGGGCGCGTCGGAATGGTGTTTGAGCCCACCGATGCCAAGACCCTGACGTTGCCCCAAGGTGTAAAACATCAGTCCTTGATGTTCTCCAATGACCTCGCCGTCATCCGTGATGATGGGCCCTGGAGCGGGCTTGACGTAGGTTTTGAGAAAGTCGCTGAAGCGACGCTCACCGATAAAGCAGATTCCAGTGGAATCTTTTTTACGAGCGGTGATAAACCCCTGAGATTCGGCAATATCGCGCACTTTCGGTTTGAGCAAATCACCGACCGGGAACAGCGAGGATTTGACCTGCTCTTCGGTGAGAGCCCAGAGAAAATAGCTTTGATCTTTATTTCGATCGAGACCTCGGTGCAGTGGGTTTTCGCTGTCGATACGACGGACGTAGTGCCCGGTGGCGATGAGATCTGCACCCAGCTCTCGGGCATAATCAAGAAACGCGCGAAACTTGATTTCTCGGTTACAGAGGATGTCTGGGTTTGGGGTTCTTCCTGCCTTGACTTCGGAGAGAAAATTTTCGAACACATCATCCCAATATTCCGCGGCAAAATTGACCCGATGAAGGGGGATTTCCAAGGTGTCGGCGACTTGTTCAGCATCTTTGAGATCTGCAATGGCGGTGCAGTATTCCGTGCCATCGTCTTCATCCCAGTTTTTCATGAACATGCCGCTCACGGCATAGCCCTGTTCTTTAAGGAGATAGGCGGTCACTGAGGAATCAACGCCGCCTGACATGCCGACGATGACTTGAGTGTCTTTGTTTTGCATGGGCGGATTCTACCCGAGTTGTATCCATCACTCGATACTCGCCTGGGGATAAATCACCCAAGGAGTATTCACCGACGGCGCTTCTCACCAAACGCAGGGTGGGAAATCCGGTCTCGGCGGTCATGCGACGCACTTGCCGATTACGGCCTTCATCGAGTGTGATTTCAATCCAACTGGTTGGAATGTGTTGACGAAAACGGACCGGTGGATCGCGCGGCGGGACTTCGGGTGGATTGATGATCTGACAATGAATGGCTCGCGCTGGACCATCCTTTAAGAGAACACCGTCGGTGAGCCTCCGGCAAGCCTCTTCGGTGATTGCGCCATCGACTTGCACCCAGTAGGTTTTCTGTTTTCCATATTTGGGGTTGGCGATGTGATCTTGCAGGCGCCCATCGTCAGTCAGGATCAACAGTCCTTCTGAGTCTTTATCGAGACGTCCTGCGGCATAGATATTGGGAATATCGAGGTAGTCTTTCAGCGTTAGGCTACCTCCGGTGAATTGACAGAGAACACCAAATGGCTTGTTGAAAATAATTAACATTTCGCCTAGAACCAGCTCTTCTAGGGATGTATTTCATCTAAAATTTTGTTGAGGCACTGACTCGGCCTCATTGTTTTTGATACTTCGATGGCGTCTGGCAGGAAATATCCACCAATATTAGCCGCCTTACCCTGAACTGCATTTAGTTCTTCCATAATTAGGGATTCGTTTTCTTTTAACGCGCGATAAATTGGTTGAAAACGAGCAGCTAGGCTTGGATCTTGACTTTGCTCACTTAGGGCCTCGGCCCAGAATTGAGCCAAATAGTAATGGCTACCGCGATTATCGATTTCGCCTACTGTAGGCGAGGGCGATCGCGCGGAGTCGAGTATTTTCTGTGTGGCAATATTTAACGCTTCCCCCAAAATCAGTGCGGCTTTGTTTTTCTTAAAGTTTCCAAGATGATCAAGAGATGCAGCAATAGCGGTAAACTCTCCTAGGGAATCCCAGCGAAGGTGATTTTCTTTTAATAATTGTTCTACATGTTTCGGAGCTGAACCCCCGGCACCCGTTTCAAATAACCCACCACCTTGCATTAGGGGCACGATGGATAGCATCTTGGCACTGGTTCCTAACTCAAGGATAGGGAATAGATCGGTCAGATAATCTCTCAATACGTTGCCTGTCACGGATATCGTATTCAGCCCCTCACTAGCTCTAGCCAGCGAAATTTTGATGGCCTCGCGTGGCGAAAGGATTTCTATTGTAGCGCCACTGGTGTCCTGTCCATCCAAAACTGGCAGGATTTTTTTAATTAATTCTGCGTCATGTGGTCGGCTTTCATCGAGCCAAAAAATGGCTGGCTGTTGAGTTGTTTTTGCACGTGCAATACCAAGTTCGATCCAGTTGTCTATCGCATCGGCTTGCGTTAAACATAACCGCCAGATATCGCCTTTTTCTACGTTATGCTCGGTAAGTAGTGCGCCTTGTTCATCAAGAAGTTTTATGGATCCTGCTTCCGGAGCGAGGAAAGTTGTATTATGTGAACCATATTCTTCAGCCTTTTTAGCCATCAAGCCGATGTTAGATACGCTACCCATAGTTGCCGGATTGAATTCCCCATGGGAAATGCAGAACTTGATGGTTTCATCGTAGATTCCGGCATAACAACTGTCGGGGATAACACATTTTATATCGGCTTCTGATCCATCAGCAGCCCATCCTTTCCCGCCGTTTCTAATTATCGCTGGCATAGATGCATCTATTATCACGTCATTTGGCGCGTGGAGGTTGGTGATTCCTTTATCCGAATTCACCATATGGAGGTTAGGTTGCTTTTGAAGACAGGACGCTATGTCAGATAAAATTTGTTCTCTCACGCTGTCGTCAAGACTATCAATCTTGGTTACAAGATCGCCCATTCCGTTATTAGGATTGAAGCTGATGTGATCTAGAGTCTGCCAGTGCTTCTCGATTAGTTCACCAAAAAAAGACTGTACCGCATACCCGAACATTACCGGATCAGATATCTTCATCATTGTTGCTTTCAGATGGACTGAAAATAGTACCCCACGTCTTTTTGCGTCGGCTATTTCGGTGCTGTAGAACTTCTGAAGAGCCCTTACGTTCATAAATGTCGTGTCGACCACTGCTCCAAGATCGAGTGGGATAGATGGCGCTAGTATGATCTCCTGGCCATTTTTGTCAGTGAAACAGATGGATGCTTTCCCAACAGATTGCTTGCTGATAGTGATCGATTTTTCATTGTGTCGGAAATCAGAGTCATCCATCGTAGAGACATGAGTCAACGAACTTTTTTCCCATTTTCCCATCCGGTGAGGGTTTCTTTTTGCGAATTTTTTTACTGCGTCTGGCGCTCTTCTGTCGGAGTTTCCCTCTCGTAATACTGGGTTGACTGCACTACCGAGTACCTTTGCGTATCTTTTTTGAGTTGTGATCTCTTCATCCGAGACCGGTTTATCATTGAAGTCAGGGATATCGAACCCCTTGCTTTGGAGTTCAGCAATAGCACTTTTCAGTTGAGGAACCGAGGCGCTTATGTTCGGTAATTTGATGATATTGGCTTTGCTAGTTTTGGCCAATTCGCCGAGGTAGTAGAGATCGTCAGATACGAGACCTTGCGTAGCTAAACGCTCAGGGAATTGGGCTAGAATTCTACCCGCGAGTGAGATATCACGTTTCTCTACGCTTATTCCGCTCAGCAAAAGAAATTTTTCGACAATTGGAAAAAGTGAGTAGCTTGAAAGTCTAGGTGCTTCATCAACCAGAGTAAGAGTGATGTCGGCTTCCATTTTTTGATCATTCACAATCATATCCCTTGTGTGCTCGTGCTAAGAAATCTTGGATATCACCAAAGTAGTAAATAGCTTTTGGTAGTTTCGGCTTCGAACTATGTTTGGTTCGTTCTGTCTAGCGCAATTAGCCATTCCGCTTTATTGGCGTTGTTCTACCGACCATCAGTTAGGTAACGGGGGACGGATTATAATCAAATAAGCATCGACTTGTTAACTCGCTGATATCTCGGTGATCATCTTAAATTTTTTGGACTGCTGACTTGGGCGGTACTCCGCGGAGAAAATTACTATTCCTCAAAACTCTAATGACTTAATTGTTAAGGAATTCGCGTAAGCCCAACTATAATCAAAAGCATCTTGAGTTGGGCCTCGCTCCCATAGCGTCTCAAGTTTATCGATGGCTTCATCCCAACTGGGAAATGGAGTGTTATCTGATAGCCAAATAACTGATAAAGGCTTACCAAGATGCGTGAACCATTGATCGCGCGCCATCATGATTTGTTTGTGTGACTGACCGAAAACAAATCCATACAACGCATCAAGACTCTGCCAGGCGGATAAATTTACGATGAAATCGGTGCCCAGACGATGGGCAATCGTTGGATCGTCTTCGTTGGTTTCCCGCCAGATAAACCCTGGAGATGCTTCAGCGAGCTGCTGGATATGCGGGACTGCTTGAAAGAAAGAGAGCATCTCGGGCGCGTGTTTGTCGTATTTCATCTGCGCGACATTGCATTGATAAATCATCGATCGCTTGACCTTATTCGTGTGAAGAGGATTGGCATAAAAATTTCCGATGAGTTTCTCTTTACTCGGACCATTTTGTCCCCATAAAGTCACTGTGTAACAAAGGACGTTTCGATTCAATGAGTGAACCTGACATCCCAGGCTTTGATCCAGACGAGGATTATGGTGTCGCCGTTGCGAAGCCTGAGCTGAAAAAGCCGCCGATGTATAAAGTCATTATGCTCAATGACGATTTTACGCCAATGGAATTCGTGATTCATGTTTTGGAGTTATTCTTTAATATGGATCAGGAGCAGGCGACGCAAATCATGCTGACTGTGCATACCAAAGGGGCTGCTGTGTGTGGGGTGTACCCGAAAGACATAGCAGAAACCAAAGCGGAGCATGTTGTCGAGTATGCGAAAGAAAATCAGCATCCTCTCATGTGTCAAGTCGACATCGCCGAGGATTGATAAGGAGAACTGTATGTTGAGTCGCGATCTTGAAGTCACCCTCAATAGTGCTTTTAAACGCGCCAGAGAGCTCCGTCATGAGTACATGACAGTTGAGCATCTGTTGCTGGGTTTATTGGACAATGCCTCAGCTGTGCAGGTTCTCAATGCCTGTGGATCTGATCTATCCAAACTACGGGAAGAGCTTGAGCAGTTTGTCACGCAAACCACTCCGGCGCTGCCAGAAGAGTCAGAGCGTGATACCCAACCGACGCTGGGATTCCAGCGGGTCTTGCAGCGTGCGGTCTTCCATGTACAGTCTTCTGGTAAACAAGAAGTCACAGGCGCCAACGTGCTGGTTGCGATTTTCTCAGAGCAAGAGTCGCAGGCTGTGTATTTCTTAAAACAACAGGAAATCGCTCGGATTGATGTGGTCAACTACATCAGCCATGGGATCGCCAAGTCAGAAGACACGGGCGCAGATGGAGAATCTGAGACAGATGCCCAATCCAATCAAAATGCCTCGAGTGAAGAGCGGACGTCTAACTTGGATGGGTATTGCACTAACTTGAATAAAGAAGTGAAGAAAGGTCGTATCGATCCATTGATTGGTCGTGATGAGGAGCTGTCCCGTGTGATTCAGACCTTGTCCCGTCGACGGAAGAACAATCCATTGCTCGTCGGTGAAGCGGGTGTCGGTAAGACTGCGATTGCCGAAGGACTCGCCTACCGGATTGAGGAAGGTCAAGTACCGGATGTGATCGCGGATGCTGTGGTCTATTCATTGGATTTGGGTTCATTACTGGCTGGAACCAAGTATCGGGGTGATTTTGAAAAACGCTTGAAGGCGTTGCTTGGCGAGCTCGAAAAAGAGAAGCATTCGATTCTGTTTATCGACGAGATTCATACCATCATCGGCGCTGGAGCCGCATCCGGCGGTGTCATGGATGCATCGAATCTCTTGAAACCTCTGCTGTCCTCTGGGCAGTTGAAGTGCATTGGTTCGACCACCTTCCAGGAATTCAGGGGAATTTTTGAAAAAGATCGGGCGTTGGCACGTCGCTTCCAGAAAGTCGATGTGCTTGAGCCGTCGATCGAAGACACGATCAAGATTTTAAATGGGCTGAAGTCACGGTTTGAAGAACATCATGAACTGCGATACACGAAGGCTGCCTTGACCTCTGCGGTTGAATTATCCGCAAAATATATGAGTGACCGCCATCTACCGGATAAAGCGATTGATATCATTGATGAAGCAGGTGCAATGCAGCGTTTGATGCCACCGTCACGGCGGAAAAAAGTCATCGGAGTGCCTGAGATCGAAGCAGTTGTTGCGAATATTGCGCGGATTCCCCCGAAGCAGATCTCTAAATCAGATTCTGAAGTGCTCGAGAATCTCGAGCGTGATCTGAAGCTGACGGTCTTTGGTCAAAATGAAGCCATTGAGCGCATGAGTTCAGCCATCAAATTGTCGCGTGCCGGTTTGAAGCAAGAAGGTAAGCCAGTTGGTTGCTTCTTGTTTGCGGGTCCGACTGGAGTGGGTAAAACCGAAGTCAGTCGGCAATTGGCTCGCACACTTGGAATCGAGTTGGTGCGGTTTGATATGTCCGAGTACATGGAACGCCATACGGTCAGTCGATTGATTGGTGCGCCACCGGGCTATGTTGGATTTGACCAGGGTGGATTACTGACGGAAGCAATCACTAAAAATCCGCATTGTGTGTTGTTGCTGGACGAAGTCGAAAAAGCGCATCCTGACGTATTCAATCTGCTGCTGCAGGTGATGGACCATGGAACTTTAACCGATAATAACGGTCGAAAGGCTGATTTCCGCCATGTGGTGTTGATTATGACCACCAACGCCGGAGCTGAGAGCTTGTCGAAGCGAAGTATCGGGTTTAATGAACAGGATCAAACGACCGATGCGATGGAAGCGATCAAACGGCTGTTTACACCGGAATTCCGGAATCGCTTGGATTCGATCGTTCAGTTCGGCGCCTTACCTGAGGATGTGATTGAGCAGGTCGTCCATAAGTTCATTGCTGAACTCCAGGCGCAGTTGGATGACCGTAAGGTCTCGATTGAGTTGGATGAGTCTGCGATGCGCTGGCTTGCCAAGCGTGGCTATGACAAGACCATGGGCGCTCGACCGATGGCGCGCTTGATTCAGGAGGCGATCAAACGCCCACTGGCTGATGCGATCTTGTTTGGCAACTTGTCAGGTGGCGGCAGTGTACTTGTGACAGTCGATTCAAATGACGAGCTCGCGTTCGAGATGACGCCTCGTGAAGTGAAGTCGAAAGAAACAGCCTAAGATTCGGTCATCCCGGTGATCCCGGGATGGCAAAAGATTAGCGCGCTCGGAACGTGATCCGGCCTTTGCTGAGGTCGTACGGAGTTAGTTCGACTGTCACACGGTCACCGGTCAGGATTCGGATATAGTGCTTGCGCATCTTTCCAGAAATATGGGCGGTCACCACATGACCGTTGTCGAGTTCGACACGGAACATGGTGTTTGGCAACGTATCAACAATCGTGCCTTCCATTTCAATTGAATCTTCTTTTGCCATTTGGCTCCCTTCGGGCGTAATGAAAGGCGCGATTATGCCCGCTTACTCCGCGCGAATCCACCTACTGTTGATCAGCATCTCAATTGGACGGTATTCAGTTTTGTAGGCCATTTTTTGAGAATCGCGAATCCAATAGCCTAAATACAGGTAGGTGAGATCGAGTCCGCGGGCGATTTCAATCAATTGTAGGATCATCAAACGTCCGAGGCTTCGGGAGTCAAAGGCCGGATCAGGATCGAAAAACGTGTAAATGGCTGACAGGCCGCTTCCAGGAATTTCATCAAATAGGGTGACTGCAATCAGCTGTTGCCCGATTCGAGCTTCTAAAAAAAATGCGTGAGCATGATTGGAGGCGAGAAAGGATTCATATTGCGCAGGCGAGGGCGGGTACATATCGCCATCTGCGTGACGAACTTCGATGTAGCGCCGATACAGTTCATAATGGTCTTCATCGAGAATTGGTGATCGCGCATTGAAGGTGACATCTTGATTCTGTTTTCGGGTTCTGATCTGGCGGCGTTTTGGTCGAAAGCTCGCAATCGGGACACGAACAGAAATGCAGGCCGAGCATTGACTGCAATGCGGCCTGTAGATGTAGCGACCAGAACGACGAAATCCAGACTCTGCAAGTTTCACCACTTGCTCGGCGCTTAATGGTGTATTGGGCTCGACAAACAGCGTCGTCGCTTCTTGTCCGTCGAGATAGCTGCAGGGATGAGGAGCTGTCGCAAAAAACTTTAGTGCTTCAAAACCACTCATAACATTAGTTCACCAATCCTCTCGATAAAAGTCTCGCGACTGATGAGGCTAGCACCGAGTGACTGAAGATGCGATGTCGGGACCTGGCAATCAATGAGTTCAATTTGATGTTGATCAGCTTCTTGGCAAAGAGAAGCAAGTGCTGCTTTTGACGCATCAGGCACCAGCGACACCATGGATTCTCCAAACAGCACTCGACCAATCCGAACGCCATAGAGGCCGCCAACCAGATTACCATTGAGATAGGTTTCAAATGAGACCGCGATACCTTCTTCGTGAAGTGCGACATACGCATCAATCATCTCTTCGGAAATCCAGGTTCCTTCTCGGTCCTGTCGTGTTGAGGAACACAGACACATGATGTCCCGAAATCGTTGATTGGTGCGGATTTCAAATCCCTGTTTTTTGATGGACTGCTTGAGGCTGCGCCTCAATTTGAAGGCGACAGGCTCGAGGACCAATCGTGGATCAGGGCTCCACCAAAGGATAGGTTCTCCTTCTGAAAACCACGGAAAAATCCCACGACTGTAGGCAAGTTTGAGTCGCTCGGGTGACAGGTCGCCACCGGCACACAACAACCCGTTTGGGTCGTCGAGTGCTTCAGAAACGTCTGGAAAATCCAGAAGCTGTGGGGGAATCCAGGGAATCAGTGTCCTGACTCGTCGAGGAAGCGTTCCGCATCGAGTGCCGCCATGCATCCAAAGCCAGCTGATGTGATGGCTTGTCGGTAGATATGGTCGGCCACGTCGCCCGCGGCGAAAACACCGGGAATGGAGGTTTCTGTGGCAAATCCTTCAAGCCCCGATTGAACGATCAAATAACCGCCATTCATTTTCAGTTGTCCGGCGAACAAGTCAGTGTTGGGCTTGTGTCCAATGGCGATGAACACGCCATGCACATCGATTTGTTGAGTGGAATCATCTGCAGTCGATCGGAGGCGAAGACCAGTCACACCAGCATCATCGCCTAAGACTTCATCCAGTTGATGGTTCCAGATCACTTCAATGTTGTCTTTGGCCAGTAATCGGTCTTGCAAGATTTTTTCAGCGCGAAGTGAATCGCGTCGATGGATCAGCTTGACAGATTCCGCCAGATTCGAGAGGTACAGCGCCTCTTCAACAGCGGTGTTCCCGCCGCCCACAACGGCGACAGAGCGACCCCGGTAGAAGAACCCATCACAGGTCGCGCAAGCGGATACGCCGCGCCCTTTAAATGCATCTTCCGAGTCGAGTCCTAAGTACTGTGCGCTGGCACCGGTCGCAATGATAAGTGCATCACAGGTGTAGGTTGCCTGGTCACCGATCAGCTCGAAGGGTTGTTGCGTTAATTTGGCGGTATGGATGTGATCATTGATGACCTCAGTATCAAATCGTTCTGCATGCTCTTGCATATCCATCATCAACTGAGGCCCTTGGAGATCGGCAACTCCACCTGGCCAGTTCTCGACCTCCGTGGTGGTTGTCAGTTGGCCTCCGACCTGTGTTCCCGTGACCACGACAGGTGATAATCCTGCGCGTGCGGCATAAACAGCGGCTGTCCATCCGGCTGGACCTGAACCAAGAATGATGAGTTGATGATGCACGATTGATCTGTCCTTCTCTGTTAAACTGCGACTATGTCGTTTCAGGCGTATAGATTAAAGGTCATAAGTCCATCCTCCAAGGAGTTCGGTTGAACGAATCCACAGCACAGCTTTGGTATACGCGCTTAATCCGTGAAGTTACTTGGCTTTTCGGCGTTGCGTTGTCGATTTTTATTTTTTTAGCGCTGCTATCTTTTGATCTGGAAGATCCCGGTTGGTCCTACCAAGGTGCCGTAGGAGACGTCCACAATGCCATCGGTCCGGTCGGAGCATTTGTCTCTGATTGGCTGTTGTCGTGGTTTGGCTATGCTGCCTTCCTGGTGGCGTGGTTACCAATGATACTGGTGCGCTGGGTGGTTCGTGGAACTCCCGATGGTCGCATCTGGATTGCCAGAGCTGTCGGATTGATGCTGTTGATTCCAGGGCTTTGCATTGTTCTCGGTCTGCATGTCGGATCAGGCTCGGATTGGCTACCGATTGGGACGACCGGGGGTGGGATTTTAGGCGGCGTATTGAATCAAGGCTTAGTTGGTGACTTTGGGCCAACGGGAACTGCTTTGGGTGGGCTCTTATTGAGTTTGATTGGATTGACCGTCGTCTTTTCCTTGTCTTGGCCAGATGTGCTGGCAACAGTGGGATATGTGATGGTTGAGGCAGGACGCTCGCTTTCAGGAATGCTGACAGGAAAAAGTCAGCCGTCGCAGTTGAGTATTGAGAGTCGTCGATCGTGGCTGGGTCGTCTCTTGGCACCAATGAATCGAGCCATATTACCAAAGAGCGTGCGGAATACTTTGACCAAGGTAGCGCCTCGCCCTCCTGAAGCCGATGTGGCGCAGATCGAGGCTGAGTTGTTGGGTCTGAAAGCCACCCGTGATATTTACCGGCCGGAACCAACGAAGCCGTCAGTTCCAAGTCATGAACCTGAAGTGGACAATGGGCCTCATTTGGATCTTTCTGCCTTAGATCAGATCGATGGTGGACGTCGTGATCCGGTATTTGGTGCAGACGCCTCCCCTGAATTAGTGGAACGAAACATTACTATCGCGCCTTTGAATGAAGCGCAGAGTTTGCTGGACGACGATGAGCCAACGACTGCAGGGGTTAAGCCAGTCGCTCAACGTCGCAAATCGTCTCAAGGTGCGATGTCCTTGCCCGATTTGTCATTGCTGGATCCCGCGGAACCACCGTCTGATAAGGGTTTTTCTCAAGACGAATTGACTGAAATGGGCGACTTATTGGTTCGCCGCTTGGGCGAATTTGGAGTCGAGGCCCAAATTGTCGCGATTAATCCTGGTCCGGTCGTGACGCGTTTTGAGATTGATCCGGCTCCCGGCGTGAAAGTCTCTCGGATTACCAATCTGGCCAAAGACTTGGCGCGTAGCTTGGCTGTTATTAGTGTTCGCGTGGTGGAAGTGATTCCCGGTAAAAGTACTGTGGGTATCGAGATCCCCAATCAACATCGTGAAATGGTGCGGTTATCACAGATTTTGGGGAGTGACGCCTACACCAAAGACCCATCGGTCTTATCGCTGGCACTTGGGCATGATATTTCAGGTCAGTCAGTGTGCGCGAACCTTGCAAAAATGCCGCATTTACTGGTTGCAGGAACCACCGGTTCTGGGAAGTCGGTCGGCGTCAACGCGATGATTTTATCCATGTTGTATAAAGCCCGTCCGGATGATCTTCGGTTGATTTTGGTTGATCCAAAAATGCTAGAACTCTCGATTTATGAAGGGATCCCGCATTTGCTAGCACCTGTGGTGACTGATATGAAGGATGCCGCCAACGCACTGCGTTGGTGTGTGGCTGAAATGGAGCGCCGTTACAAGCTCATGGCCGCTCTCGGGGTTCGGAATTTGGAGGGCTATAACCAAAAAGTCCGCGAGCATGACGATCGGGGAGAGCCCATCGCTGATCCAACATTTGTCCCATCCGGATTTGATCCAGACGAAACAGCTCCAGCCTTAAAACCGATGCCTTTTATTGTGGTGGTAATCGATGAATTTGCTGACATGATGATGATTGTCGGTAAAAAAGTGGATCAGTTGATTGCGCGTTTGGCTCAGAAGGCACGCGCGGCTGGGATTCATTTGATTTTAGCGACACAACGACCATCAGTGGATGTGATTACCGGGTTGATCAAAGCGAACGTTCCGAGTCGGATTAGTTTCCAGGTGAGCTCGAAAATCGATTCGCGAACAGTGCTTGATCAGGGTGGGGCCGAACAGTTATTGGGGCATGGTGATATGTTGTATTTACCAGCCGGCAAGCCTGTTCCAGTGCGAGTGCATGGTGCCTTTGTCGATGACCATGAAGTCCATAACGTGGTGAACTACTGGAAACTCCAGGGACAACCTGCCTATGAAGAAGCGATTTTGAATGCGCAGTCTGGCGGTGACGGCGACGCACAAGGATCGCTCTTAGATGGCGATGATGAAGCTGATCCCCTCTACGATGAGGCGGTTGCCTTTGTGACCGAGACTCGTCGCGCATCGATTTCAGCTGTACAGCGGAAGCTCAAAATCGGTTACAACCGAGCTGCTCGCATGATCGAAGCCATGGAAGCCGCGGGTGTGGTGAGTGAGATGGGCTCCAATGGTTCCCGTGAAGTCTTGGCTCCGGGACCTCGCTGATGCGCTATCTCATGATGCTCTTGATCCTTTGTGGATCGGTCGCCGTCTCTGCATCACCGATTGAGAGTTTGTCGCGATTACTGGAACCTTACCGAACATTTTCAGCTGATTTTACGCAAAGGACGCTGGATCACGACAATACCCCGATCAGCCAAATGACCGGTCAATTAGCGATTGCGTCAGCCTCAGTCTTTTACTGGAAAACTGATCCACCGTTCGCGCAGAGCGTGATTGCTGATGGAGAGGTGCTTTGGGTGTTTGATGAGGATTTATATCAAGTGCAGGTACGTCCGCTTGACGATGCTTTGGCGGCTTCTCCAGCTGCGATTTTGAGTGGTGATATCGAGATGCTTGCTTCGCGCTTTCAGGTGACTGAAGAGCGTTCGGGAACAATGGCAATCTACCAGCTCGAGCCACAAGCGACTGACGAGGTGACTCGAGCAGTCATTCTCCGATTTGACGGCAGTCGTCTGATGGATCTGTCGATTGAAGATGCCTTGGGCAATCGCTCCCAAGTGACATTGACTGCTGTGTTTCGTGGACAGCCGAATCCTGAATTGTTTGAGTTTACGCCACCCGAAGGTGTTGATGTGATCTATGCCTTGGGTCAGAAGCGATGATCTGGTTGTCGATTGCCGCAGGCGGCGCTTTGGGTGCAGTTTCTCGCTATGGAGTGACCTTGGGGGTGGCTCGTTTAGGTGCGAGTGGATTTCCTTATGCGACGCTTTTAGTGAATGTGTTGGGGAGTTTTTGCATCGGTATTGTTGTGGCCTGGTTGGGCGGTCGAGCAGACATCAATCAGGCGTTGCGGCCCATGATTCAGGTTGGATTTTTAGGTGCGTTCACCACGTTTTCCGCCTTTAGTCTGGATGCATTACTGTTGTTCGAACAAGGCCGGTTGGCGCAGGCTGGCCTCTATATCCTGGCAAGCGTTCTGGTATGCTTAGCCGCTTGTTTTATTGGTTTGCTCGCTGGCCGTTCGCTCGGTTTTTAAGGAATACACAGTCTCATGCTTGATCCCAAACTTCTCCGTAATGATCTTGACCTCGTGGTCACTCAACTCGCACGTAAGGGTGTCGAGTTTGATGTGTCGGCCTATCAAGCGTTGGAAGCCAAACGGAAATCGTTACAGCTTGAGACCGAATCGCTGCAAAACCAGCGAAAAGACGGATCAAAGTCAGTCGGTCTATTGATGAAAGAGGGTCAAAAAGAGGCAGCTGAAGCGCTGAAAGTGGAAATTTCTGGCATTGGGGATCAGTTGGCAGCGATTGAGGCGCAGTTTCATGAAGTGCAATCGGAGCTTGATCGCATCTTGATGGAAACCCCGAACCTTCCAGACGCGAGTGTGCCTGAGGGTGCCGATGAGAAAGCAAACGTCGAGGTCGCTTTGGTGGGAGACAAACCTGCCTTTGATTTTGCAGTGCGTGATCATATTGAACTTGGCGAATTGTTTGCCGGGTTGGACTTTGATCGGGCAGCACGGCTTTCAGGTAGTCGCTTTGTGACGATGCATGGCGCTTTTGCGAAGCTGCATCGGGCGTTGATTCAGTACATGCTAGATTTGCATACCGAGCACCATGGGTATTCTGAAACCTATGTGCCGCTGTTGGTTGATGGCGATATTTTGGAAGGCACTGGTCAATTACCCAAATTTAAAGATGACTTATTTCGGATCGCGCCTGACGATGGTGGTGGCAGAGAGCGTTATTTAATCCCAACCGCTGAGGTGCCTTTGACGAATTTGGTCAGAGATAGCATTGTGGATTTAGCCTCGTTGCCACAACAGTTTGTGGCTCATACACCATGCTTTCGAGCTGAAGCTGGATCCTATGGTCGCGACGTTCGTGGGATGTTCCGTCAGCATCAGTTCGATAAGGTTGAACTGGTGTGGATTACCCATCCCGAGAAGAGTTGGGATGCGTTAGAGTCGCTTCGTGGCCATGCTGAAGCGATCCTTACCGGATTGGGATTGCATTATCGCGTCGTGAATCTCTGTGGTGGTGATCTTGGGTTTTCTGCGGCGAAAACCTATGACCTTGAGGTGTGGTTACCAGGCCAAGATCAATTCCGTGAGATCAGTTCGTGTTCCAATTGCTTAGATTTTCAGTCGCGTCGAATGCAGGCTCGATTCAGAAATGAACAGGGAAAACCTGAGCTCGTGCATACCTTGAATGGTTCCGGTGTGGCGATCGGTCGATGTTTGATTGCCGTGCTTGAGAATTACCAAAATGAAGACGGCTCGATCACTGTTCCTGAGGTGTTACAGCCATATATCAAAGCGGATCGCTTACAACCTTAAGCTAGAGACACTTGGTTGGTTTAGGTAAGCCGGATACGCGAGCAAGTTGTTTGGCTGGGCTAACTGGAAATAGCTTGTGTAGATAGATGCTATTGCCTTTGTCAGGGCCTGATTCGAGTTGAATCCACTTCACCAGCGGCCGCATCGCTGGCGCATGATCAAATTCTTGGTAGTACCGACGTACCAATTCGATCAACTCCCAGTGATCTTGAGTGAGTTGAATGGATTCGAGAGCGGCGAGTTCGTGGGCGACAGACTTGTTCCAGTCGTCGAGGACGCTGAGATAGCCGTCGGAATCCAAGTTCAGCCCCATCTCAACTCCACGTTCGACAGGGCGAGACTTCGAGCGCGTCAAGCCACTGATCCATCGACAGTGTGGTGTAATTCCCCGAGGGTACAAAAGCCGCGTCATCTTCGAAGATGGCAACAGGGGAGGATGTTTGCGGGATGCGATGCAACGCTTGAAGCGCTTTGCCGGCAAGCACCACCTGATCATCGGCTCGGATCCATTCCAGTGCATCGGTGAGTGCGTTTTCAGACGTGATCAAGTGAATCATCAGGCCTCCAGGATGACGTCGGCGGAGGCTAGGCATTGGCTGATCGTGTCACGGCTTGCCAAGTAACCAGGAAACTGATCATGCAAACGGAGCCCACGTTGCTCACAGCTGGTTTGATCGACATAAATACTCTCAATGTCGTAGAGCGGTAGACTCTTGAGCTTACCACTCAAGGCGAGAGGGCTAGCGTCAGGCATTGCAGGGAGGCTTGCCCAGAGCACTCCGGAATCTTGTAATACGACCGATACTGGACATTCAAACGTCGCGAGAACCAACGCCATATCGACCATTTCACGCGCGCCAAGTGCTGCAGTCGGCCCGGATCGAATGACTAGGGTGACCGTTTTCATCGAAATTGAATCACGCGATCAGCGGCTTGAAGTTGTTCAGTCCACTCGCCAAGCCCACAGAGACGAATGCCGGTGAATCGATTGGATTCGGAAATGCCACGTCGCTCAGCGGCGGTGATGCAGGCTACGATTTCGCAATGCTCAAGATTAGCCAGTTGTTGAATCTGGTGTGCTGGGTCGGTCTCACCTTGCGGAATATCCCGATGCTCATTGGCAAATAGCACCCCGTCTTCGTATAGAAAACAAAAGACCGCGTGTCCTTTGGATAACGCGGTCT